>Ga0209526_10002181_pt1 | contig 13183 bp, 9 predicted proteins | sample JacPinW_OM2H0_M1_FD_188566 | JGI IMG/M metagenome (GOLD analysis project Ga0209526, IMG submission 188566) | Forest soil microbial communities from Algoma, Ontario, Canada - Jack Pine, Ontario site 1_JW_OM2H0_M1 (SPAdes) (version 2) | ecosystem: Environmental > Terrestrial > Soil > Boreal... | reverse complement strand
CGCTTCCGGTTGCGTCCGCCAGCGATGCCATGTCGAAGGCCATAAGCTTTTGCGCGGCCTCGCGGCAGGCGGCGAAGAGGGCCGCCGAATCCACGCGCCCGTCCGCGAGCGCGATTTTTTCGGTCATGGCGTAGACGCGATGGGTGGAAGCGATGAGCAGCGTCTTGTCGGGGGTCACGAACCCGCGCTCGACCGCGCGTGCCGCTTCCATCAATTCAGAGGCAAGCACAATGTCGACGTCGCCGGGCATGGGAAGTAGCCCAAGCACGGGGTCGCGCCCGGCGGCTTGCGCCGCCGCCTTCGGAAACAGCTCGACGTAGTAAATGGTGGCGCCGGTGCGCTGGGCAACGCCAGGAACCGAAGTTGCCTGGGCGAGGTAATCGCCGTGCTGCGCGAGATCGACGATCCAGTCCGCCAGCACGCCGCCGCCCTCGCCCCCGAGCGCCAGAATGGCAATGGTGATCGGCCGTACCTTGGTGACCTGGGCGTCCATCTGTCAGGCGTGGACGGGTTCGAGCCGGCGTTGAAGAGTGCCGATCACTGCACTCCTGATCCGGTGCTTGAGCCGGTCCCAGCGCGTTGGATTGGCGATGATCGAGGTGCGATAGAAGGAGGGACACAGGACAGCAGCATGCGCGACCTCGCCGCATAGTCCACAGCCGACACAGGAGTTGATCACCTTTGTCACCGGCTCGCGCCGCAAGCGATCGGGATTGGGCGCAAGCGTCAGCGAGGGACAGCCGGAGAGCCGGATGCAGGAGTGGTCGCCGGTACAAGTGTCCGGATCGACCCCGAAACGCTCGCGCACCACGCGCTCGCCCGCGTCCATGCGCTTGCGCAGGAGCGGGCGCTCGCGCCGCTGCCTGTTCAGCATGCATTCCGACTGCGCGATGATCACCTTCGGCCCCTTCACCGCGGTCGTGAGCGCCTCTTTAAGTAGATCGCGCATTCGCCCCACGTCGTAGGTGTGCGTGAGCGTATGCACCCATTTGACGCCGACGCCGCGCAGGGCCTTCTCGATCGGATTCTTGGTCGAACGCAGCGCGTTGTCGGCGGCCGAGGAAGGTACGTCCTGTCCGCCGGTGGCAGCGGCGTAGCCGTTGTCCACCACGATCATGACGTTATCGCTCTTGTTGAAGACGGCATTGCCGAAGCTCGAGGCAAGACCGTTATGCCAGAAGCCACCGTCGCCGACGAGCGCGATGGCGCGCTTACCCGGCACGGCATTGAAGGCGGCTGCTCCCGCTCCGCCGAGTCCGTAGCCCATCGTGGAGTTGCCGATGTTGAACGGCGGAAGCACCGAGAAGAGATGGCAGCCGATGTCGCAACTCACGTGGTGCGGTCCGAGCTCGCGCTCGACGAGTTTCATTGCCGCAAAGATCGGCCGTTCCGGACAGCCGGTACAGAACGAGGGAGGTCGAATGTGAACCTTTCCCGCGATGGCCCCCCGCGCAGTCGCAAGACGAGGAGACTGTGATGGAGCATCGTTGGGCGCGAGCAATTCGGAGCGGTACTTCTCCACGAATTTACGCATCCCTTCCTTCATCACGCCGCCGGTATATTCACCCGCCATGGGCAGCATGCCTTTGCCTTCCACCCGCGTCTGGATATCCGCCCGGCGCAGAATTGTATTGACTGCCTGCTCAATGAAATCCGGCTGGCCCTCCTCAATGACCAGGATTGCTTTCTTGCCCGCGCAGAAGCGCACGAATTCGCTGTCGATCAACGGGTAGGTGACGTTGAGGACGTAGAGCGGGATACGACTCTCACCGAAGATGTCGGCAAGGCCCAGCACTTCGAGGGCACGCAGTGCGGTATTGTACATGCCGCCCTGCATGACGATCCCGATATCGTTCACATCACCTGGAAAGAATTCGTTCAGCTTGTTCTGCTCGATGAAACGGATCGCCGCCGGCCAGCGCTTCTCGATCTTTTCCTTTTCCTGCAGATAGCTCGCGGGCGGCAGCACGACCCGGTTCGTGTCGCGCATCGGATGCTCCAGCGCATCCTTGAGCCCAAAGGTGGGACGGACATTGTCGCGCGCGGTGAAGCTGCCGTAGACGTGGCAGGCGCGAATGCGCAGCTCCAGCATCACGGGCGTATTTGAGGCCTCCGACAGCTCGAACCCTTTTTCCACCGAATGCACGATGGAAGGCAGGTTGGGACGGGGGTCGAGCAGCCATATCTGCGACTTCATCGCGAAAGCATGACTGCGCTCCTGCATGATAGAGGAGCCTTCGCCATAGTCTTCCCCAACGATGATGAGGGCGCCGCCGGTCACGCCGCTCGATGACAGGTTCGCGAGCGCGTCCGAGGCAACATTGATGCCCACGGGCGCTTTGAAGGTTGCCGCGCCGCGCAATGGATAATTGATCGAAGCGGCAAGCGTCGCAGCCGCGGCCGCCTCGTTCGCGCTCGCCTCGAACCGGATAGCAAGCTCTTCCAGGAGGTCATTCGCGTCAGCAAGCACGTCGACGAGATGCGAGATCGGCGCCCCCTGGTAGCCTGAGACATACGACACGCCCGACTGCAGCAGCGCCTTCGTGACGGCAAGTATGCCTTCGCCGCGGAATTCTTCGTCCGCGCCAAGTCGCAGTTTCTTCACTTCCTGCTTGAAAGAGCGTTCCGCCATTGCGTGTCCTCTGCGCCTGGCGCCCAGCGGGAATTGACTTGCGCCGCTCGGCGACGAGTATATTCAAGCCAAACCAAGCAAAAATAGCTTACTCGTCGGCCAGAGGGAAAGCATCATGCGTCAGTCTCCTGAATGAACTCTACGTGTTCGGCAACACCGCCGTTGCCTCGATTTCCAGACGGGCGCGCGGCTCGACCAGCCGGGTGACTTGAACCACTGCCATGGCCGGGAAATGCCGCCCCATGACCTCCCGATAGGCGGTGCCCAGGTTAGCGAGATCGGCGAGATATTCGTTCATGTCGCAGACGTACCAGGTCAGCCGGACGATGTGCTCGGGCGACGCGCCGGCTTCGGCAAGCACCGCGCTGATATTGCGGAGCGCCTGCTTCATCTGAGGGACAAAGCCATCAGCAAGACGGCCCTCGCGGTCCGTGCCGATCATGCCGCCGACGAACACCATTTCGCCGTGGGCAAGCATGCCGTTGGCATAGCCCTTAGGCCGCGGCCAGCCCGCCGGCTGCAACATCCGGTGCGCAGTGGTGTTCATTTCCGGCTCCGTCGAACGAATTAAGATGCGAGCTTGTGCGCAGCCTCGCCCGCCGTGCGGCGAAGCTCAAACCGTTGCAGCTTGCCGGTCTGGGTGCGCGGCAAGGTCGCGACATACTCGATTGCACGCGGATATTTATAAGGTGCGATTGTCGCCTTGACGTAATCCTGCAGTGTCTTGGTCAAGGCATGATCACCCGTATAGCCCGGCCGAAGCACCACGTAGGCTTTGACGATCTGCCCGCGTTCCTCATGCGGCGCACCCACCACGCCGCATTCCGCGACGGCCGGATGCTCGAGCAGAGCCGCTTCGACTTCAGGGCCGGCAATATTATAGCCCGCTGACACGATCATGTCGTCCGATCGCGCCTGGTACCAAAAGTACCCGTCCGCATCCATGCGATAAGTGTCGCCGGTAATATTCCAGCCGTTCTGCACATATTGCTGCTGGCGCTTGTCGGCAAGATAGCGGCACCCGGTAGGTCCGCGAACCGCGAGCCGCCCCATTGTGTTGGGCGCCACCGGCGCGCCTAACTCATCAACCACGCGGGCTTGGTAACCCGGCACCGGCCGCCCGGTGGCTCCGGGCCGGATTTCGCTCTCCGGCGAGCCGATGAAAATGTGCAGCATCTCGGTTGCACCGATGCCGTCCAGAATTTTGATGCCGGTCGCGGCAAGCCAGGCATCGAAAGTTGCTTTGGGCAAAGCCTCGCCCGCCGACACGCATTTGCGCAGCGAGCGAATATTGCTTTCGCCGAGCTTTGAGAGCATCGCCCGGTAGGCTGTGGGCGCCGTGAAGCAGACGCTCGCTTCAAACCGCCCGATTGCGGCAAGCAGATCGTCGGGCGTGGTCTTTTCGAGCAGAATGGTAGCGGCGCCGATGCGCAGCGGAAACAGCACAAGCCCACCGAGAGCGAAGGTGAAGGCAAGCGGTGGCGAGCCGATGAAGCGGTCGGAAGGCTTGGCCTCCAGCACGAACCGGCCATAGGTGTCGCAGGTCGCCAGCATGTCACGATGAAAATGCATGGTGCCCTTCGGCTCTCCCGTGGTGCCGGAGGTGAACGCGATCAGACACACGTCGTCGCTTGCGGTATCGCAGGCGGTAAAAGTGGTCTCGGATCTTGCCATCATCGCTTCGAGCGAATCTCCGCCCTCATTCCCCCAATAAACGACGCGCCGCAGGCGGGGAGCGAGCGTGCGTGCTTTCTCCATTTCCTGTGCGAGCCGATGGTCGCAGAGCGCGAGATCGATCCTGGCCTTGGTCACGGGATAGGCGATCTCTTTCGCGCGCAAGAGCGGCATGGTTGCGACCGCAATACCGCCTGCCTTGATGACGCCGAGATAGGCCGCGACCATTATCGGGCTGTTCGGTCCGCGCAACAGCACGCGATTGCCCGCCACGAGGCCCAGTTCGCGCGTCAGCACGCCGGCAATCCGGTTTACGCGCTCTGACAGCTCAGCGTAGGACAACGATTCCGCCGCATCGATCAGGCATGGGCGATCGCCATGGCCGCTCTCGACCCAACGGTCGAGCAACTCGACGACGCAATTCATCCGATCGGGGTACCGGCGCTCCGGCAAGTCGAACAGAAAATCCGGCCATTGCTCCCGCGACGGCAAGCTGTCGCGCGCGAACGTGTCAAGATGACCCGATGGAATCATGGCTGCCGACCCTCAATTATCCTCCGGTACTGCCGGGTTCGACCCGCGATCGCCGTTGAGCACAAACCGTGCCGAAAGGTCGTGGTCGAGCCCGGACATGACGATGCTCATTTACTCCGCGGCCTGCGCCGATTGTGTTGCGCCCTGCCTGAGCAACTCGCGCGCGATGACGATCTTCTGCACTTCGGTTGCGCCTTCATAGATGCGCAGCGCGCGGATCTCGCGGTAAAGCTCCTCGACTGCGCTGCCCTTGGTGACTCCGAGGCCGCCGTGGAGCTGCACCGCGCGATCGATCACGCGCTGCGCCGCCTCGGTAGCAAACATCTTTGCGATTGCCGCCTCGCGCGTGATACGGGCGGCGCCCTGGTCTTTGGTCCAGGCGGCACGATAGATCAGAAGGGCGGAAGCATCGATCTCGCTCGCGCTCTCGGCGATGGCCGCCTGCGTCATCTGCAGATCTCCAAGCGGTGCGCCGAAGAGCTTGCGCGCACTCGCGCGCTCGAGGGTCGCTTGCAGAGCTCGCCGCCCAAAACCAAGCGCGGCCGCACCAACGGTCGAGCGAAAGATGTCGAGGGTCGCCATGGCCACTTTGAATCCGTCGCCCCCTTTCCCGAGGCGATTTGCGAGCGGCACCCGCACGCCATCAAAACGCAATGTGGCGAGCGGGTGTGGAGCAATCACCTCGATGCGCTCGGCGACTTCGAGCCCTGGCGCGCTGGCATCAACGACGAAAGCCGACAACCCGCGGGCGCCTGGGCCCTCGCCCGTGCGGACAAATACTACGTAGTGATCGGCGATGCCGCCGTTGGAGATCCAGGTTTTTTGGCCGTTGATGCGGACGTGGGATGGTCCGTCGGCAACCGCCGTTGTTGCCAGCGCCGCCACGTCGGATCCCGCCTCGGGCTCCGATAGTGCGAAGGCAGCAATGGCTTTGCCGTCGCGAACCGGCGGGAGATAACGGGATTTGAGCGCAGTCGAGCCGAACAGGGAAATCGAACCGGTGCCGAGACCCTGCATGGCGAATGCAAAGTCGGCGAGCCCGTCGCGCGCGGCCAGGATCTCGCGCGCGAGACAGAGCGTGCGCACGTCCAGCCGGGGATGCAGGCCACCGTGCTCGGCCGGCACGACAGCCTTGAGAAAGCCCTCTTCGCCAAGCGCCTTCACCCGCGCGCGACAGGCGGCATCGACATCGTCATGCGGGAGCCGGGGCAGTGTCGCATCGGCCCAGCGCGCCAGCGCCTGCGCGAACCGCCGGTGCCCCTCCTCGAAGAAAGGCCAGCGCAGAGTCTCCTCAAGAGCTGCCGGGTTCATTACGCTCTTCCGATCGCGGCGCGCACGGATAGTTTCGCCTTGGCAAGGAGCCGCAGCAAGGTTTCGATGTCGCTATTCGAAAGATCAGCAAACATCTCGCCGATCCACTGTTCATTGGCGCGCGCCATGGCGCGGAACAGCCGCCGGCCTTCCGCCGTGAGGCTCACGATCTGGGCGCGGCGATCCTCCGGAGACTTGCGGCGATCGATGAGACCCTGCTCAACGAGCCGGTCGACCAAGCCGGTCACGTTGCCATTCGTAACCATCATGCGCTGCGACAACTCGCCGAGCGTCATGCCTTTGTGCGCCCGATCAAGCTGCGCCATCAGATCGAACCGCGGCAGCGTGAGCTGAAAATCCACACGCAAGTGCTTGCGGACCTCGCTTTCGATCAGCTCCTTGCAGGTAAACAGCCGCAGCCACAGGCGCAACTCGTTCTTGTGGTCGTGCGGCCGTTCCGCGACCTTTGTTTCCGCATCGAGTGGCGCTGCGCGATCGTCCACTAGAGTTCGCCTCCCGCGACGGCGAGCGTGGTGCCGGTGACGGCGGCCGCCTCCGGCAAGCAAAGATAGAGCACGGCCGCCGCGACTTCGGCCGGACGGATCAACCGGCCGATCGGCGCATCCTTTACGTATTCGGCCAGGATCTGCGCTTGCGAGCGACCGGTCTTCGCGCCGACGCGCGCGATGCTCTCCCGAATGAGCTCGGTATCGGTGTAGCCGGGGCAGACCGCATTGACGGTCACGCCGTTGACCGCAGTTTCCACCGCGAGCGCACGCGTGAGCCCCACGAGGGCGTGCTTGGCCGCGCAATAGGCGCTCACATAGGCATAGCCTTTGAGCCCTGCGGTCGAGGCGACGTTCACAATTCGTCCGAACCCGCGCTCGATCATGCCCGGAAGAACCTGCCGCATTGCATGCACCGCGCCCATGACATGGACGTTCCACATCGCCGTAAAAGCAGCTGGGTCGAGTTTGAGGAACGCCCCGCTCTCGACCGAACCGGCGTTGTTGACGAGGATGGCAATCGGTCCTCGCGCTTTCTCGGCGCAGCCCAACTGCTGTCTCAGCTGGGCGGCATCGGTCACGTCGGCAACGGCGCAGCCCGCCGCATCGCCCGCCGCAACCGCTTCCCGCAATGACCCTTCGGCGCGCCCGATCACGGTGACACTCGCTCCGGCAGCCGTGAGCGCTGAAGCGATGGCGCGGCCGATACCGCGACCCCCGCCGGTGACCAGAGCATGCTTGCCGTCAAGGGCCATAGATCTTCGCTGTCGCAGTTCTTCGCTGCCGCCGGACTATCCTGCGCCGCCGAACGGTTTATTTTAGGCTTAGAATTTTCAAGCTTCAAGCTTGCCCCGAAAGATATTCTAAGCCTAAAGTAATGGCGTGGTCATTGCCGGGCTCGACCCGGCAATCCATCCCTTTTGCAAGATGGACCCGCGGGTCAAGCCCGCGGGTGACGCACTGATATGACGCTCAAGGGCGCGGAAGGCGGAGATGAAAATTCACGTCATTGGCGGTGGGCCGGGCGGGCTCTATTTCGCAAGCCTCATGAAGAAGGATTTTCCCCAGGCGCGAATCACCGTTTTCGAGCGCAACCGGCCGCAGGACACGTTTGGTTTCGGCGTTGTCTTCTCAGACGAGACCCTCGACACCTTCGAGACCTATGACGTCGAGAGCTACCGTGCGATCACCGGCCATTTCGCCTATTGGGACGACATCGAAATCCATTTCCGCGGCACCACCCACCGCATCGGTGGCAACGGGTTTTGTGGCTGTTCGCGCGCGACCTTGCTCAAGATCCTCGGCCGGCGGGCGCGCGCACTCGGGGTGGATATCAAATACCAGACCGAAATCTCACCGCTCGATCCTGCAATTCTCGATGCCGATCTCATTGTTGCTGCCGATGGCAGCAATTCCCGCTTGCGCGAGACCTATGCGGAAAAGTTCGAGCCGAGCATCGTGCTGCGTCCCAATCTCTTTGCCTGGATGGGGTCGACCCGGCCATTCGATGCTTTCACCTTTTTCTTCCGCGAGACCGAGCACGGCATCTTCATTGCCCACTGCTATCAGTATGAGCCGGCCTCCTCGACCTGGATCATCGAGACCGATCCGCAAACCTTTGCCCGGGCCGGACTGGCAAAGCTGGACGAGGCCGCGTCTGCGCGCTTTGTCGAAGGTCTGTTCGCCAAAGAACTGCAAGGCCATCGCATTATCACCAACCGCTCCATGTGGCGCAATTTTCCGAATATCCGCTGCGGGCACTGGGTCGCGGACAATATGGTGCTGATCGGAGATGCCAAGGCGACGGCGCATTTTTCGATCGGCTCCGGCACCAAGCTCGCCATGGAGGATGCCATTGCACTCTATGAATCGTTCCGCTCGACGGGAGGGCGGGACGTGAGCGGGGCACTCGATCTGTTCGAGTCACGCCGGCGCGAGGACGTGGAAAAGACACAGCACTCAGCCGACGTCTCGCTCGTCTGGTTCGAGCACGTCGGGCGGTTCTGGAACATGGATCCGACCCGTTTTGCCTTTGGGCTCATGACGCGCTCCAAGGCCATCACTTATGACAATCTTGCGCTGCGCGCCCCCGAATTTGTGAAGAAGGCCGATCAGGCCGTCGCGCACGAGGTCCGCGCGCTCGGGCTCAACGCCGATGTGCAGCGTCCACTGGCTCCGATGTTTCAGCCGTTCCGCTTGCGCAGCCTGACGATCGAGAACCGGGTCGTGGTTTCCCCCATGTGCCAGTACTCGTCGCAGGACGGCATGCCCAACGACTGGCACCTTGTTCATTATGGCTCGCGCGCCATCGGCGGCGCCGGGCTCATGTTCACGGAAATGACGGACGTGTCGGCGAATGCGCGCATCACACCGGGCTGCGCCGGCATGTACAACGACGGCCATGAGGCCGCCTGGAAGCGTATTGTCGATTTCGTGCATTCCCAGTCCAAGACCAGGTTCTGCATGCAGCTCGGCCATGCCGGCCGCAAAGGGGGCACCAAGCTGATGTGGGAGGGCATTGACGAACCGCTACCCGAGGGCGGCTGGCCGATCATCTCGGCTTCTCCAATTCCTTATTTTCCGCACAGTGCAGTGCCGCGCGAGATGACGCGTGGCGACATGGACGAGGTGATTGCCGATTTCGTCGCCGCGACCAAACGCGCCGATCGCGCCGGCTTCGACATGCTCGAAATGCACGCGGCGCACGGCTATCTGCTCGCAAGCTTCATCTCGCCGCTCACCAACCGGCGCAGCGATGAGTATGGCGGCTCGCTCGAAAATCGCATGCGTTTTCCACTTGCAGTCTTCCGCGCCATGCGCGCGGCCTGGCCCGACGAGAAGCCAATGTCGGTTCGCATCTCGGCGACCGACTGGGCCGATGGCGGCCTGACCGGCGACGACGCAGTCGAGGTCGCGCGCTTGTTCGCGCAACAGGGCTGCGACCTCATCGATGTGTCGACGGGGCAGACGGTCGCCGACTCTCAGCCCATTTTCGGGCGCATGTTTCAGACGCCGTTCTCCGATCAGATCAGGAACGAGGCGGGACTCGCCACTATGTGTGTGGGCGCTATTACGACGGCGGACCAGGTGAATACCATTCTTGCCGCTGGCCGCGCCGATCTCGTCGCGCTGGCGCGGCCGCACCTCGCCGATCCCTATTTCAGCATGAAGGCGGCGGCCTGGTATGATGCGCCGGCGATCCACTGCCCGCCGCAATATCTTGCCGGCAAGGAGCAGCTCTTGCGCAATGCCGCGCGCGACCGCGAGGAATGGACGCAGCTGCGCCATAAGGCCAAGCCCAAAGGACACCACACGGTGTGGCGGCAGGCGGCTGAGTAGAGACAAGGAGACGCGCCATGCACGAAGCGCTCAATCAGGCCAAGCTCGCCATGCTCTTCCGCAAGGAGTTCGACCTCTGCAATGTGAAAAAGGGCGAGACGATCGTGTTGTTGAGCGATCTTGGCGCGCGCCGCGATTATGTCTCTGCCGCCTTCGCCGCCGCCGAGGAGTTCGGGGCCGACGCCTACGAGATGTGCGTGAACGCGATGCCCTCATGGACCAAGGTCGGCGTCGAGACCGTGGGTCGCTGCAAAGGCACGCTCGAGGCCATCAAGGCCGCGGACATGCTGGTGTGCCTGCACATTCCCCTCTTCACGCGCTGGCTCAAGGAGGCGCGCGATGCCGGCACACGCGTGCTCATGATCATCGACGGGCCCGATGAGCTTGAAACGCTCATGTCCCCTCCCGGTTTGAAGGAGGCGGTGATCCATGCCGGCGCGCGCCTCGAACGCGCCAAGACCATGCGCATCACGCGCCCCGGCGGTACCGATCTCACGGTGCAGCTCGGCGAATATCCCACCATGATCCAGTACGGCTATGCGGAATCACCCGGCCGCTTCGATCACTGGGGCGCGGGCCACGTGCACACGTTTCCCAACGAGGGCTCTGCCAACGGTACCGTCGTGCTTGCGCCCGGCGACATTGTGGTTCTGCCTTATTGCCGCTACGTGCAGGACGAGGTTCGCCTCGACATTCGCGACGGTTTCATTCGCAGCATTGCGGGCGGGCTCGACGCCAGGCTGATGAACGATTGGCTTGAAGGCAACAAGGCGCGCCCCGACGACATGGACGGGCATGCGATTTCGCACCTCGGCTGGGGGCTCAATCCGCAGGGGCGCTGGGACGCGATTGCGCTCAACGGCGCCGATCCCAATCGCCATCACGCAGGCGCCCGCTGCTTTGCCGGAAATTTCTTGTTCTCCACCGGTCCGAACTCGCAGGGCGGCGGGAAGCGCGCGACCAAGGGACATTATGACGTCCCGATGCGCGACTGCACGGTCGTGCTCGACAACGACATCATCATCGATCGCGGAAAATTCGCCGACGATAAGATGCAGGTCGCCTACGTGCCGCGGTGAGTGCGGCAGGCGGTAGCGGTAAGTTGGGTCGAATTCTTACGAGACCCAACATCCAAGGGAAAGCGTTGGGTCTCGCGAAGAGCCGCTCGACCCTACGAATGACCAGCCCGGCAGGCCGAGGCGCGAGTCAGCAGCCCAAACCACTTTCGCATCACGTTGTGGTCCTTCGCCGTTCTGGCGAGGAAACTCTCGCGGCATGATTTACGGCAGAAGCGCCGCCCGCGGTGCTGGTGGGAGACAAGACCGAGCTTTCCGCCACAGTTTGCGCAACGGTTTTCTGTTCGGGCCATGGGTCTGCCTCCGGGCCGGCGGTTTGTCGCGCCGCGCCTTCGGCGCGAGGGGGAACGCACTCTAAATAAGACGAGGCGCATTGCGGCGACGTGTCGGCCGAATTAATCTTTTGCAATCTTCGTTCTGCTTGCGGGATGGCAGATTCGATGAACAGTCGTTTGAGAATCGCCCTCGTCGCCATCACCGCTGCAGCCAGCACCACAAGCGTGGCTGCGGATCGCTATCCCTCGCGCCCCGTCACCATTATCGTCCCGACCACGGCGGGAGGTCCGCCCGACACCATCGCGCGACTGATTGGCGAGCGCATGAAGGTGACGCTCGGGGAGCCCATCATCGTCGAGAATGTGACGGGAGCAGGCGGCAGCATCGGGGTTGCCCGCGTGGTACGCGCGGAGCCGGACGGCTACACGGTGAGCATCGGTCACATCAATTCGCACGTGTTCAGCGGGGCGACTTATGCGCTGCCGTTTGACCTGCTGACGGACTTGGCGCCGGTCGCGCTGCTGACCACGTCTCCCCAGATCTTCATTGGAAGAGGCGGTCTGCCGCCCAACGACCTGACAGAGCTTATCACCTGGCTTAAAGCCAACCCGAATGCTTCCTTCGGCAGCGTCGGGATGGGCGGCCCGGGGCGGGTCTGGGGCACTTACTTTGCAAACACCATTGGCGCCGCCTTCCAGTTCATTCCCTATCGCGGCGCAGCCTCTTTCATGCAGGACCTGATTGCGGGCCAGATCGATCTGGCAGCTGCGGAAGGCTCCAACATCGTCCCGCATCTCGGCAGCGGTAAGATCAAGACCTACGCTGTTCTATCGAAAACCCGCTGGGCGGCGGCGCCCGACATCCCTACCATTGAGCAAGCAGGGGGACCGGCGCTTTACCCCTCATTCTGGCATGGGCTTTGGGTACCGAAGGGCACGCCGAACGGTGTGATCTCCAAGCTCAATGCAGCGGTCGTGGACGCTCTTGCGGATCCCGCCGTGCAGGCGCGGCTTGCCCAGCTTGGGCACGAGATCGTTCCGCGCGGTGCGCAGACACCAGAGGCGCTCGGCGCCTTTCACAAGGCCGAGATCGAGAAATGGTGGCCGATCATCAAGGCGGCAAATATCAAAGCGGAATGATGGCTGCGCGCTGCGGCCACAACAAAAACAGAGGAGGAATCCATGCCGGGACTATCGCGCAGTCGCTTTCTTGCGGCGCTTTCGATCATCGCTGGATCGCTCAACTTCACCTCGATCGCAGCCGCGGCCACGGCACTCATTGTCGGCAAGGCCTCGCCCAATGCGTCCGCCATCATCCCTGTGAATGTCGGCGACAAGCTCGGCATCTTCGCCAAACATGGCCTCGATCTGAAAATTGCGGATTTCACCGGCGGCAGCAAGCTGGCGCAGGCGATGACCGCGGGCAGCATCGAGATCGGCGTCGGCGCGGGGACAGAGATGGCGCTGGTGGCGAAAGGAGCGCCCTTGCTCGCCGTCTGCAATGCGGCGCCCTCGATTCCGTTTATCGGCATCGCGGTCCCGTGGGATTCACCGGTAAGGACGGTCGGGCAGCTGCGTGGCAGCAAGATCGGCATATCGAGCGCGGGTTCCCTGACGGAGTGGCTGGCGCTCGAACTGGCGCGCAAGGAGGGTTGGGGCGCTGACGGGGTGACACCGGTTGCCATCGGCAATGCGGCCGCGAGCATCGTCGCCGCTTTTCGGGAACATCTCATCGATGGCGATGTTGCCGTCACATCGCTCATCTTCGACATGGAGGAAAAGCAGATCGGGCGGCTCCTCATTCCCGTGTCAAATTATGTCGGCAACCTCGCCGCC
>Ga0209526_10002180_pt1 | contig 13184 bp, 13 predicted proteins | sample JacPinW_OM2H0_M1_FD_188566 | JGI IMG/M metagenome (GOLD analysis project Ga0209526, IMG submission 188566) | Forest soil microbial communities from Algoma, Ontario, Canada - Jack Pine, Ontario site 1_JW_OM2H0_M1 (SPAdes) (version 2) | ecosystem: Environmental > Terrestrial > Soil > Boreal... | reverse complement strand
GAGTTGACCGCCGCCGAAGAGGCAAGGATCGGCGCGCTCGTGAAGAAAGCGGTGACCTGAGGACTGGGCTCGTGGCGGCGGGCACGATCCCGCGGTAGTTCATCCAGCGCATGTCCGCCGCCCACCGCGTGCAGTTGAACCGCCGACACGATAGGCACCGTTGCAAAAAAGGGGCAGCTCGCCGGGACGTGCCCCTCGCTTCTACGCCACGAGTTGTGTCCGAAGTTGCGCACGTCCCTCGACGAACAGGGGAACGCTTCGGAGTGCCGGGCCGAGCTTCGCGAGCGCGTGCTCGTGGACGTCACCGACGAGTGTTCAACCGCGCCCTCTCCTTCGAGCGGGTCGGCTGCCTGGACTGACCGATTGGCTGCGTAGCGCGTTCGCCGTGCGGGACGCGGCTGCGGAGCGCGCGCGGAACCACTCGGCGATCCCCTCCATGTGCGGTTCGAAGTCGCCGGGCACCGAGAGGTTGAGCGCGCCCGCCCGCTCGGCGGTGCGGTTCTCGAAGTCGTGCGCCGTGCCTCCGGGCGCGATCACCAGCGAGCCCTTCGGCGCGTCGATCCACGCGCCGCCCACGAAGAAGCTCATCGTCCCCTCGATCACGAAGAAGACGTCGTCTTCCTCGTGCCTGTGCGCGCCGGGGCCGCGCGTATGGGGCTCGAGCCACCACTCCGAGATCGAGTACCGCCCGCGCGTCTCGTCGCCGTCCGCCTTGAAGACGGCGTGCACCGGGCCCATCGCGTACGCGCGGCCTGCTCCCGGAGGCAGAAGGATCGGAGCACGTTTCTTCTCGCGCGGCACGCCACGAGAATGTTAACCATCCGGTGAAATGACCGCCAGCGCTAGCAGAGCGCGGCGGGAGGGCACACTAGCGTCCACGCAGTCGGATCGGCCCCGGCGTAGACTCCTGCCTGTAGGCGATGTGCCATGTGCCGCTCATGTGCCGGAAAACGGCGGTACATGACGGTACGGAACGGCACAATAAGGACTGAGGGAACCGGACCTGTCGGAGCCATGCCGTGGGGCAACACCCTGCTCGCGTTCAGGTTCTGGGTGGCGGTAGCGCATGGGAATCGAATTCGTATCGGCCATTTCCACCAACCCCGCGACGACGCACGCCAATCGCCGATTCGCGAGGAGTCCAGCCCGGTTCCGACGCGCCGCGTTTCCGCCGCGAGTTGACGCTGTTCGCCGGGATTCGACCTGGTCGGGGGAGAGATAGGGGAGAGACCCTAGGGCACCAGCGTCTCGCGTCCGAGTCGCACCTCCCGTCGTACCATCGTTGCGCCGCCCGCGGACTGAAGAGACCCCTAGGCCTCTTGAGCACCAGTGACGTACTCACGAAACGACCGCCGGCGACGGCGGCTGCGTGCGAACGATGCGAATTTTCAGCGCGCCCACAAACTCCTGGGGCACTCCCGAGGCGATGATCTTGTAGCCAAGCTGGACCTGACCCGGCAGCTCGCCAGCCTTGAACAGCAGAAGAACCTCCGGCAAGGTTGTCCGTCCACGGTCTTGAACCACGCCCTGGATCTGGAACACCAGCACTCTCGGGTCATCGGTCTGAAGGGCGCCGCTCACGCCGGGCGTGGACGTTGGATCCGGGGGTGCGAACCGGATGGGCCGATTCCGGAATTTCGGCATCTGCGCCACTATCGACGGTTGGCCTGCTACTGGAGAGGAGCGGAACCGCGGCTCCTCGGGGAAGTCGATGCGCGGGTTGAAGGATTCCACTTCCGGCGGCAGCTCGATGAATACCCGCACCGCTTCCGCAGGTTGAGCTGAGTCGTTGTTCAAGCGAAAGCGCACGCCGATGCACCGGGCGACTGCATGTTCTGCAGCTTCCTGTTTCTGTGCAAAATCCCAGAACGCTGCGGTCTCGTCGGCAGTCGCCTCCGATGCCTCGCCAACGTTTACGGGGTCCCCAATGATCGGACTGGCCCCAATCACTCGCCCTCGCGCCTGGCTCCACTCGCGTACGTAGGGCAGCGCGATATCGTTGGGGGCCTGGATCGGGATCTCGGCCGTCATTTCGGTGTTGCCCGTCGAGAACACGAAGTTGAGCTTCGGGTACGAAGCCTTGAGCTGGTCGATCTCAGCAAGAAGTCTTCGGTTCTCCGCCTCAAGCGGATCCGGCGGGGTTGGCACCCGGTATTTCTCGGGCAACCGCATTGTCTTGAACCCGAGTGAGGCAGCGCGATTCAGCAGTCCGTTGTCCATGCTGACGATCACGATGTCCGTCTTGTCCCCGCCGCGATGGGTCAGAGCAGAACCAAGCAGGCGATCATCGCCGTGATCCCAGAGCAGGCCGTGGCTTCGCAGCTCGTTCGAGTCGAGTTCCGCAAATGTCAGGGCCAATCGAACGCCTTCCCTGACCCGGCCTTCCGCTTCTTGAATCTCCTGGAGTTGGGCATTTGCCTTGCGCGCCCGCTCCTGCATCGACTGCTTGGGGTCGTACTTCTTCTTGTCCACCTCATCGACAACGACGCGCGCGATGACGAGTTCCACCTGGTCGGCGCCGAGAACCGCCTTCCAGTCGATCTGCTTCAACGGCTGCCCGCGCAGAAGAACGTTCGTGTCTGGAAATACGATTTTCGTTCCCGGAGCCAGGGCGCCTGCAACCGTCAATGGCCTTCGGAGACGCGGCGTCGAAGCGATCACTCGAAGTTCGGTCTCCGCGACAGTTTCGAGATGGAGCGCGAGGCGCTCCTTGTGCTGCTCCCACCTCTCCTTCGTCTGACCAGCCAACAGAGACGGTAGCGGGAGACGCTCAACTTCCTTCCTGACAAGTGCCGAGGCCGCGACAACCGCCTGTTGCGCAAGGAATCTGGCCGTGCCTTCCCCCGGCTCCAACCGGGACTCCAGCTCCTTCACCGCCTCCCGCACGAGGCGCTCTAGGTATTTCCATTGCAATCCCCATTGCACGTCGAGAGCTGAACCAGAGTTCACATCAACGTTGCTGGCGGCAAACCGGACCGCGGTCCTTCCGGTCTCTTCGCGCAGCTCTTGGCGAATGATTCGGGCGTGCTTCTCCCAGATCGTCCCAAGCAGCTCGTTGAGGGCGAGATCCACGAGGCATCCTATACACCGAGGCTGCACAAGTCGGTCGCTGAAGCGCGGTTCTCTCGGAGCCCGGCATGGGGAACCTGACCCAGGTCTGAGGCGCTACTTCAGAGGTGGAAGTTGTCTTTCAACATCCTCTGCAACCGGCTCACCGAACACCGCAGCGATCATGGCCAGGAATCTTAGTCGGAATCGTGAAGGGGGACCCATGGGCATCATCTCTGGGTACCGCTGAATCAATACATCAAGCTCAAGCGGCTGCTGAGCGTGGATGTCGAGGATGGCTTCAATGTCTGGAGTCTCGCCTCGCGCGGTCTTCATCATCACCAAATCGTGACGTTCAGGCAGGTAGACTCGTAGCCTAGCCATCCCATCTAGGGAATATGGCTGAAGCCGCTCCTCAAAGCCGTCGGGAGGGTCTGCCTCCGGCGTGGGGTTCACTGGAATGAAGATCCCAGTCCGGAGGCGGACGCGCTCAACCGCCTCCCAGAACGGCTTGTCGGGATTAGTCCAGAGGTCGATATCCTTCGTAGGCCTTTTGGAGCCGTAACCCATTCCTACGGCCGCACCGCCTATGATGATGATGGTGACCGGTTCAGCGAGCTCGCGATCAACCTCCCGCAGGAACCGGTCTAGCTCGTCGGGATGGTACCTAAGCAAGGTGCTTCACCATAGTTGATCGAAGGGTGTCTTCCCCCAAATTCATCAGGAAGCCCCACTTCCGGGCGGCTGCCGGCGTCGTACTCTCCGCGAGTTCACGCTCGTATTTGCTGCGCGGCTCGGAGAAGAATGAGGCCACTGTCCGCCTTCGATCCTCAAGATCGCGCACCTTCTCTTTGAGGTCGGGCTTCTGAGCGAAGTCAGCAGTCATCTCAACGAGCATGCCGAGTTCTGCCTTCAGCTTCTCCCGCTTGGCATTCTCTTTTAGAGCAGTCCAGTTCAGTGACTGCGCGTTCTTGGCCACAACGACAGGGAGAACTTTCAGCAATGTCAAGTCATGCTTCGAGAGACGAAGCGCTTTGACCAACGCCACCTCGAGCGCCATGTGACGGTCTGGCTGGTAAGCCAGAAGCGGTGCACCGTACGCTGCAAGCGTCTCCTTCACGGCATCATCCGGTGGCGCCTTCGGAGCCAGTTCCGATACACGAAGCAGGTCTACGAGGGGCTTCGCGGCCGGGTGATTTGCGTTCCCACGAACTAGGTCGGACGCTCCGACAGACTCGACCTTGACCAAGCCAGCCTTCGCCAGATTCTTCACCTCAACCGCTACGGAATGCTGCGAAAGCCTCGCTCTTCGCGCAAGACCGCTCATGGAGTCAGAGACACCGTCCTTAAGCAGGAGTTGCAGCAGGGCGGTCCTCGTTCGCGACTGAAACAGAGTCTGAGCTAGCTGTGTCATGTTCATCCCTTGCCGAACAATCTAGTCAGTTAGTGACTAGTAATCAAGCTTGAGTTAGCACTTGTCCCTGAAACGGCCATCCTCACCGTCTCTCGCAGAAGGCCTGCGCACTGAGCCTCGTGTCCCGGGCCCTCCAAGGGGCAAGAGGGCAGGGCTTGACTGGCAGTTAGAAGGAGTGCTAGAAGTCCTTGTGCCTCCCTTTGGAGGCTTAACGGAGGTGAGAGCCGATGAGTGAAGGTGTCCCGATTCACCCTGCCGCGAACGCCGACCGATGCCCCTGGTGCGGCACTGCGATCCCGAGAGCCAAGTTCGTCGAGATCGAAAGGCGCATTGCGGACCAGGAGCGGAGCAAGTTGGCGAAGGAGCGCGCCCGGATGGAGCAAGAGATGCGCGCGGAGTGGAAGCGAGCAGAGGCGAAGCTCAACGTGGAGACAAACCAGAAAATAGCAGCCGCCATTGTTGAGCGCGACCAAGCCGCTGCCAAAGCCCGCGAAGCGGATGCCCGCGCGGCAGCCAAGGCGAGGGAGTTTGAAGCTCGCGAGACCACGATCCGCAAGGAAGCAGCAGATCAGGCAGCGGCGATAGCGAAGTTGGATGCGGACAAGCGAATGTTGGTCGTGACGACTGAGCGCGATCAGGCGCTGGCGAAAATGAAGCAGATCGAGGAGGCCAAGCAGAAGGACATCCAACAGCTGCGCAACACGCTGGAAAAGGATCGCGACCAACAGCTTCTGAAACTCAACGCGGAACGAACCCGCGAACGCGGACAGTTCGAGTTGAAGATCGATGCGCTGAAGCGGCAGCTGCAGCGGAAGACAGCAGATGAACTCGGCGAGGGCGCTGAGATCGATGTCTTCGATGCGCTTCGAGAAGTCTTCCCCCGTGATGACATCGCCCGCATCAAGAAGGGGCAGCCCGGCGCTGACATCCGGCACACGATACTTCACAAGGGCAGGCCCTGCGGCACCATCCTCGTCGACTCGAAAAATCGGCAGGGCTGGCAGGACGGCTACGTATCGAAGCTGCGGGAAGACCAGATGGCAGCCAAGGCGGAGTACGCTGTACTCGCCACCTCCGTATTTCCTAGTGGCAAGAAGGAGCTTTACGTCGATGAGGAGACCAAGGTGATCGTAGTCAGCCGCGCGCGTGCCGTCGAAATTATCGGGCTGATTCGGCAACTAATGGTCAAGCTGCATGTGCTCGGTCTGAGCCTCGAGGAGCGAAGCGAAAAGCGGGAGCTGCTTTTTAGGTACATCTCGTCGGACGACTGCCGGCAACACATGGCGGAAGCCACTCGCCTAACGAACGAGATCCTGGACCTCGATGTAGACGAGCAGAAGGCTCACCAGAAAACCTGGGACAGGCGCGGAAAGATGGCGGCGCGGCTGCGGAACTTGATCCGCGACGTCGACACCGAGGTCACAGCGATCATCGAGGGAAAGCCGACTGAACCGGCTGAGGCGCACACACACTGATCGCGAGGAGCCACGATGACAGAAGCGGTCAGAAGTCTGCCAACCGGTATCCACCTCCAAGAGCGGCGGCTCGGTAGGACGATCCTCAACACGTACCGGACGACGGTGGACCTTTTCGATGTGCTGCCCAATCCACAGCAACCACGAATGGGGCCGAAGGAGGATCCCGAGTTACAGCGCCAGATCGAAGCGAATGAGGGAATCTTCGAGCCGCTCCTTCTGGAGCCTCACCCGGAGCATCCGGGAAAGTTCCGGATCGTCGACGGAGATCGTCGCTGGACGAATTCCAAGGTCCTTGTGGAGGTCGACAAGAAGGAGCGATTCCGCCGTATTCCGGCTGAGGTCACCGATCGTACTCTCACCGACGATGAGCGGCTCCGCGTCTGGATCTACATCCACCGTCAGCGCAAGGAGTGGGACGCAAAAGAGAAGGAGATGGTGGCGTACAGGCTCGTCGATCTTGTCGGGCGCGCGAGTGCGGCAAACATCCTCGGCAGCACAGTTCGCGAGTTGGACAAACTCGTCGAGATCTACGAGCTATCCGAGAAGCTAACCAATCTGCCGGATCCGGCCACGTCCATCACTTGGGCGCGCGAGATCAAGAACCTCAACCGGAAGCTGCTCACACCGACCGTCCTCAACGCCGTCGTTCGCAAGGTCAATGATCAGTTGATTACGAACTCAAAAGACGTTCGGAAGTTGCGTTCGATCCTGCGTGATCCCGTGGCTCGCGACGAGTTCCTCTCGGAGAGCGGGTCCATCGAGTCGGCACTGCTCAAGCTTGGACCTGCCCCGGCGAAGCAGCGGCAAGGATTGGTAGGTGACCTCCAGGCTCTGACACAGTCAATTATGAGCTACCCTTGGACCACCCTGAGCGACCTCAAGGGCGATCCGGAGGCACTGCGCAGTGTAGAAGAGGCCGAAAAGCTACTTCGGGAGCTCAAGAAGACGCTCTCGAAATCTTAGAAGCCCTGCCTTACGCCGGAGCACCGCCGCAGCCGCCCAGCCGTGTCGTTCCAATTACATACGGCTAGCGACTCTCAATCCAATCGGGGATCCTTCCCTGTCGGGATCCAGTGTTGGTTTCCCATCCCCACGATCGCCGGTTTCGTACAGTCGACCTTGCAGCTATCAAGCGCTACACGCGACATCGTGCCGCGCTCTGCGTAGTAGCGCTGCGTGTACTTCCGCGTGTCCGGCGTCGTTCCGAGGACAATTGCGAGGAGGCGGAGCTGCATCAGAGCAGCGACGAGTGCGTTGTGCCCGATGACGCTGGGCGCCCTAAGGTCTTCTGGCTCATTGTCCGCAATGTCGACACCAAACTGGGCGTAGCGGCGTGCTTCGGCTCGTTCCCGCGCGTCTGTCGCTTCAGCTTGGGTATATGCTCCTTGGCACTCCAAACAAGGTAGCCCCGGACTCGCAACGGAAATCTGGGACTTGCCTGCGACGAACACCCTGGTCTTAGGGTCGCCGCGTAATGTCGTGCCGCCATCCACAACGGGTATCAGGTGAGCGTATGCGACATGGTCAAGCACTTGGCGTGCAAAGGCGCTGTCAGCACAGCAGAAGATGAAGTCGCAATCGAGAAGTGGAGTGAGGCCGTCGGGCTCAACGACGCTTGCAATGTGAGCGTCTGCTCGAAACCCGGTCGCAGTCGCGGATTTTCGAGCGAGTTCAGCATACAGATCGGCCTTCGGTCGCGCGCCTCTCGCGTCGAAAATAGTCGCTCCTTGCGCCCGGTTCAGGTTTGCCTCGTCGATGAGGTCGTAGTCGACGAGAACAAGAGACCCGACACCGACACGAGCCAGATGTTCGGCCAGGATTCCTCCGACGCCTCCAAGCCCGGCGATCCCAATTCGAAGCTGAGCCAACGCTTGCTGACCAAGCTTTCCCCACAGGAGAAGACTGCTATCGAACGACCTTAGATCGATCATTGCCTCTGGCTTTCCTGGGACGCCCTGATGCGTACGCAACGATTCGCCGACGATCCTGATCTTCTCTGCAAAGGAATACGTGCCTCCCGCAGACGTGTACGCGTGAAGCCTCGCTTCTCGATCATCTCTTGGTTGTAGAAAGCGGTACTCACGGACGCTTATGGCTCCGTTCGGCGTCATTATTCCCGCAGCAATGGGCGCGTCTGCGTCGAGCGCTTGAGCGACGGCATACAGCTCTCGCCTGTCGCTCTTTAGATCTGGGTCGCTCGGGGCACTTGGAAGCGTCGGATCGGATTTGCTTCCACCGTGTGAATGGAAGTGAATTAGGCCAGCCCTATCCGCGATGGCTTGTCCCATTCCGCGCTGGTAATAGCGGTTCGACATGACAAGACCTTCTCTTGTCCAACGAACGTCGCCTGGCTCCTGCGGAACGACGATCCCAAGAAGTAACGTCCTTCGCTTCGATCCCGTTGCGACCCGTAGGGTAGCGAGGGTGCCATATTCCGGATCAGGGCGTCGGCCCTTCGTCGCGGGCGGGAACAGCGTCGTTCGCAGCCAAGCATGCTGTGCTTCGGTAAGAGCAAAGTTCAGGTCATGCCAAGTCGGATTCTTCGTTCGAACCATCGGACTACCCCGAGAATGTCGGCAGGACTTCTGACGGGCGGGCTTTCGGACCATGTCCAGCTGTAATAGTGGTCTCCTCCACGGCCTCGCACGGGGCTTGCGTTGCCGTGCCCGGGATTGTGGTTGTCCCCGTTGATTCCGCCGTTCTTGCCGGGCAACGGAACGATCGTCACAAGACCCCACGGCCCATTGTCAGGGAAACTTACGGGGATCCTCAGCCACCCGCCGAGGTGATCCTCAGGCTCGTTCTCCTTGACCGGCTTGCGCAGTGCGTGAACAAAGACGTACGCGAAGTTGCTCTCGACGGCATCTACCCGCGCATGTTCGTCTCGCTCCCTGCGCAGGACTGCCAACATCTCTTGGAATGTGGGCGGGAGCTCGCTCTCGTTCATGACCTGCCGCTACCGCCTGGGATCACGTTGAAGAACTTCAACTTTTCATCGCGGAAGTCGACGTCGTCGTTGGGCTGAAAATCCTTGACGACGTCACCGTTGGGGTGAGTTAGAGCTTCCAAGACGAATCCCTCGGGGGGGATGAAGTTTGCGCGGGTCATGATCGCGCTCGCCTTCACGACGTCTTGGTCCCAGGTCTGTTCCATCTTCCCCACGTGGATCACGTGGTGCACCTTCTGCGTCATTCGCCACCGCCTTAGGTTCTGCTATAGTGCGTTGAAATGAGGTATCGACATCGACTCAGTGACTTCAACGACTGTGTATATACGGTCGGGCCTTCGAACGCAAGGGAGGCAAGTGCATGACGAATACTCCGGGCGGCCGGTTGCGAAAACTACGGGAAGGTCAAGGGCTTACGCAGCAGACGTTGGCGGAACGTGCCGGTCTGAGCGTAAGCTTCTTGTCAGAGATCGAGAACGGCCGGAGAAATCCAAGCGGCCGTGTTCTTCTGAGTCTGGCGTCTGCTCTGGGCACCACGATTGATTTTCTGCTCAGGGGCATCGAACCACCTCGACGCGAGAAGGCTCGCGGACCGATGGTCGTTCCTCCGGAATTGGCGGCTGCTGCGGAGCGTGCTGGGTTATCCCTTAAGACTGTGCGCGCGCTTCAGGACGCGTACAGCCAGGTAGTGGCCAGCCGTGGTGCAGAGCCAGAGCGAGAGCCGACCGCGGACGACTGGCTTGCCATGTACCGCGCTCTCCAGCGGTTTATGGAGTAGGGCTCATGGTCGAACCTCTGTATGCGTTCGAACGCAAGCTTAGGGGCGCCGCGGCTCACCTCGGTTGCTCCCCGGCCGAAGACAGTGTCGTCGCGGCTTGTGTGGAGACGGCGAACGAAATCGCAGGAAGGATCGATTCAGATCTCTCCCCGTCCGAGAGGTTGGACGCCCTCGCCGACCACTACTCCGTTTCGCTCGAGGTGGTCACAACGACCGCCAGTCTTGACGCGACGGTAGAGCGCTACGCGCGCGCTGGCGAGCTTGGTTTCCTCACGCGACGCCAGCGTTTCGACGCCGATCTCATCGCAGCGATTCTCCGCCGACGGTTCGTCGAAGAAGGGCAGCGCCGCTTCGTTGCGATGATAGACGCGCGTGAGCACCGTAGAGCGATGGCATTCCATTCGAAGGCGCACGAAGTGGCTCATCCAGCGTTGGAGCCCCAGTTGGACTTGGACTTCCGGGAAGAGATATCGAAACGTGATCCTTGGGAGAGTTTCGTCGACAGGGTCGCCTCAGAGATGGTGTTCGCTGGGCGGCCTTGGACGTCCTCCGTTGGTCAAGTACTCGGTTCATCCGGTTACATCGAACTTTCGGCCGTGCGCAACCTGCGGGAAACAATGGTGCCGGAGGCGAGCACGACGGCGATCGCGATCGCTGCCGCAGGTTCGCTCAGTCGTGCTGCACTCATCTTGTGGTGCTGCCCGGAAGTGAGCAAACGCGATCCTGTCCCGACACTGAGAGTACTACAAGTCACTCCGAGCCGAGCGGCCTTTGCTAGCGCCACATTCATTCATCGCAAGTGCCGCGTTCCTGATTCGTCGCCTATCTTCGCAGCGTGGCAATCGGGGCAGTCGCGCTCGGGCCTCGAAGATATCGGTACTTGGGTTGGTCGCCCGGGGCAAATGGGCTGGACCTCAGCGATCCCTGCAGCAGGCCGCGGAGTGCAGGCGGTCATCAATTTTGCTGATACGCGGTGAACGACGGATCCGGTGAAGTTTGCGAGCGAGCGACTACGACTCCACAGTCGGAGCCCTTGCGTCTCCCTGGGAATTGCCGACGCGGCGGCGCATGGACTGGACAAACGCGATCATGCGTTCGAACTCTGCGGAGTACTCTGGGTACGGACAGCCTTGGGCACGCACTGTCGGGTTCGCGCGAAGGAAGTGACGCACCGCCTTGAACGTCGCCGTCACTTCGGCGACGAAGCAGCAGATGAGCTTCAGCTCACTACGCCTGATCAGGATCTCTAGGTCGGACTCGGCCAGGATCTGGAGGCGCCCGCGGAGTAGGGCTACCGCCTGCTGCATGGTGAGCGCTGTGACGATGAGCGGAACGGCGCGGTTGAGCGTTCGCCACTCCGCGATGACGTTGGCGAGGTGTGACGCGCGCTCCTCGGAGTGGACGAGAAGAACGAGCTCGGCCTTCCACTCGTCGGCGTACCTCTGTGCGTAGAACGTACGGTGAGCCCCTCCGACCATGAATGACGCATACCGATGGAGCTTCGAGAGCGCCCAACCGCGCGCGCCTTCGTCGGTCCTCGGGAGCGGCCCAAGGCCCATTTCGTCCTCGACGAACACGCGTGTCTTCTCGGCGAGCAACTCCACGATAGCATCGGGCGAAAGGTGGCGCTCCTCGGCGCGGCCGGTCCGGTAGTTGAGCTCGTGCCAGGGCAGGTCCGTCGCGTGCGCCGAAATCCATCCGAACGGAGCGTGTGCTGAACCGTGTCTCGCTGTGAGCGCCAGATACAGTTCGTTCAGCCTGACGATACGCGCGAGAGGAGCAGGCTTGACGTCCTCACTCGGCTGCGGCAGCGCGCGGCGCAGGAGCTGCCGGGCGACGCTGTAGCCAAGTATCGTCGCGGCGAACACCGCGACGGGCTTGTTCTCGGCGTCGCGAAACGAGAGACGGCGCAAGTAGGCGGGACCGCTTCCTTGGCTGCAGAGCCCTTTCAGCCGCCGTCGGCACACTACTGCCGAAGATTGTTTTCCCGCGTCTCTCTCATTCGGTTGCGTAGCGAGTGTGTTGTCAGAGAAGACCAGCCGCCGGATTTGCTCGCCCGTCAGATATCGCGCCACTGAAACGTGCGCGAGTAGTTCCTTGTCCCTTCGCGTGAGCCTCAAGAGACGAGGTTTCTCTCTGCTTCCCTTCTTGTCGCCTTTTGGCTCTTGCTCACTCATTTCTCTTTCCATCTAGGTTGACCGAACCAGGTCCTTCTGGCTGGTGTCTTGCCCCCAACCCGCTCCTCTCTTCTGCTGGTTGTTGGCCACCCCGCCCCCCGCTCTTGGACCTTCTTGTTGAAGGTGACCCCCGATCCCTCGATCCGGTCGTTGGGAGCGAGGGATCGGGGGTCACCGCACCAGCTGCTTCATCACCATTGGCGGGGGGCGGGGTGGCCAAGGTTCTCTCGGCGAAATGCCTCTTTGCCATGTCCCTCATGTTCGGGATCTCGTTCGGCCACCTGGTTTCCAGGGTCGTTCTTGTCCTGAGTACCTGTCCGAACAACCTCCCGAACACCTTCGAGAACAGCCTCGGGAACGATTCCGTCGCCTGCGACGCTGCTAGTTGTGTGCATCTGAAACGCATGCTAAACGTACATACAGAAGCTATCAGAGGAAAACAATGTCCAAGACGCCGACGGAGGAGTTCGAGGTCGTAACGATGAGGCTGCCCTCGCCACTGCTCGATCGCGCTCGCAAGGACAGCGAGGAACGCGGGCGGCCCTTCGCGCATTCGGTGCGGGCTGCGCTGGAGATCTTCTTCTTCCACCACATGGCTCGCGAGATGGCCGAGACAATGATTCAGGACATGGCAGAGCTTGGCGTCACGCGGGAGGACTATTTCCGCTCGCTGCTCGATGCTCGGTACCGGCAGCTGATCGCGAACCAGGCGCTGGCTGAGGCGAAGAAGGGCTCCGCAACGAAGAGGAGGTAGCGGGCAGCGCTGCTCAGTAGGAGGCATCGAGTGGACGTACCAGAACGCAGGCGTCGCGATCGGAGGTCCGTTACGGCAGGTACGGTGACGAGCCTCGCCGCGGCAGTCGGCGGCGCGGGGGATGGGGGAGAGCGGCGCCCGTCCGAGGTCCGCCTCGGCGAGCCCGAGAGCGCGCGCAGCCTCGTCCACGAAGGGAGAGCGCAAGAGCTCGCGCCCCTGCGCGTCTGCGCGCGGCCAGAAGAGCGCAGCGGTGCGCTCCGCGGAGCAGAGGCCGAGATGGAAGAGCAGCGGCTCCTCGATCTGGCGCGGGGGAAGCACGAGCGCGTCGCCCTCGGCCGGCGCGCGGAATACGGCCCTGCGCGCGGCGCGGTTGATGGCGCGCCGCTCGTCGTCGGAGAGCAGCGGATCGGACTGCGGGCGCGCGGGGAGCTGGCCGTCGACGAGGCCTGTGATCAGCACGTGGTCGAACGAACGGCCGGGCAGCTCGCGCAGCTCGAGGAGCTGGATGGCCGCTCCGCGCGCGCCGCCGGGGCGCAGCGAGGCCTCGGCCAGCGCGCCGGCGAGAAGCTGCGCGAATTCGCTGCGGGT
>Ga0209526_10002179_pt1 | contig 13189 bp, 14 predicted proteins | sample JacPinW_OM2H0_M1_FD_188566 | JGI IMG/M metagenome (GOLD analysis project Ga0209526, IMG submission 188566) | Forest soil microbial communities from Algoma, Ontario, Canada - Jack Pine, Ontario site 1_JW_OM2H0_M1 (SPAdes) (version 2) | ecosystem: Environmental > Terrestrial > Soil > Boreal... | reverse complement strand
TGGCTCTATCCGTTCGTCGAAAAATTTGTTCGTTTGACGCCGCTCCGAAAAATTGGGGCAGGTCTGTTTGTGACCGCGGCATCATTTTTTATTGTCGCCCTCATTCAAACACGCATCGATGCCGGTGCGCATCCGGGCATCATTTGGCAGATTTGGGCGTTCGTCGTCTTGACTGCCGGCGAAACGCTGGTCTCGCCAACGCACCTTGAGTTTTCTTATACACAGGGGCCGGTCAAACTTAAGTCGTTGGTCATGTGCACCTACTTGCTTGCCGTCTCGCTCGGCAACCAATTCACCGCTGTAGTTAATTTTGTCATCCAAAATCCTGATGGCTCCGTGAAGCTGCAAGGAACCAGCTACTTCATGTTCTTCGTTTGGGTGATGCTCGGAACGGCAGTTGCGTTCGCAATCGTCACACCGTTTTACAAAGGCCGTACTTATTTGCAGGATCAGTCGGCCGTTACCGGTGACGCCGAACCAGCTGTCGGATTCGCGGTTCAGCCGGAGGCGTAGTAATCAAGATGAAAGCAATCACTCTCGCAGTCGCACTGTCTTTGTCCTTGTCGATCTCGGTCGCGAAAGCGAATCCGATGGACGACGAATTCCAAAAAATCGCCAACGATTACGTGGAAGGCTTCCTCGCCTCGCATCCCGAATATGCGACCGAGCTGGGCGATCATCGCTTTGACGATCAACTGACCGATTATTCATCGCAGACACGCGGTCGACTCCTTGCCCGCGCGAAACAAGCCCGCGAGGCGCTGAAGAAATTCGATGACGTTTCTCAACTTAGCGGCGCTAACCAGGTCGATGTGCGCATTCTTCGGGACAACATCGACAATGAGATTTTCGATCTGGAAGAATTGAAAGAGTCGGAGTGGAACCCGCTCATTTACAACCAAAGCCTGGCCAACAGCCTCTATCTTCTCGTCGCGCGGGATTTCGATTCACCGGAAAAACGGGTTCCCAATTTGCGTAAGCGCATGGAAGCAATCCCGCGAATCATCGATCAGGCGAAAGCGAATCTGCAACATCCGCCGCGTGTGCACACCGAGACAGCGATCGAGCAAACGCAGGGCGCGATCAGTCTCGTGCGCGAAGGCCTTGGACCGCTACTCGATCGCGCCCCGCAGATGAAGAAGGACCTCGCGCCGCTGCAGGAAAAAACGGCCAAGGCGTTGGAGGATTACAAGACGTGGTTGCAAGACGATCTGCTCAAACGCTCCGACGGCGATTTCCGGATCGGCCCGGACAAGTTTCGTAAAAAACTCCGCTTCGCTCTTGCCTCCGACTTGTCGATGGAAGAAGTTATGAAACGGGCGCAGGCGGATTTGCAGCAGACGCAAGCCGCCATCTACGAAACCGCCGTCCCGCTTTATAAAAAATATTTTGCGAAGGCGGATCAGGCGGTACTCGCGGACAAGAAGAAGCTGACCGCTGTCGTCCTGAATAAACTTTCGGAACAGCATCCGGACGACAACACGATTGTTGGTTACGCCCAGAAAGTTGTCAGCGAGGCAACTGATTTCGTGAAAACAAAGAATCTGGTGGCTGTTCCGGAGACCCCGCTGGAGGTGATCGTGATGCCGGAATTCAAACGTGGTCAGGCGATTGCTTATTGCGATGCGCCCGGGGCGCTCGAGAAAAACGGCAAAACATTTTTCGCGGTCGCGCCCACGCCCAAAGATTGGAACCAGCAGCGCAAAGAATCGTTCTTTCGCGAATACAACAACTACATGGTGCGCGACCTCACCGTGCACGAAGCGATGCCGGGACATTATTTGCAGTTATCCCACGCGAACGAGTTTCACGCTCCGACATTGGTTCGCGCGATTTTCCAAAGCGGCACGTTTATCGAAGGCTGGGCCGTTTATTGCGAGCAAATGATGGCAGAGCAGGGATACGGCGGTCCCGAGGTGAAGATGCAACAGTTGAAAATGCGGTTGCGCGCGATTTGCAATTCCATTCTCGATCAAAGCATTCACGCCGGAAAGATGACCGAAAAGGAAGCGATGGATCTGATGATGAAGGAGGCCTATCAGCAGGAGGGCGAGGCGGTGGCAAAGTGGAAACGGGCGCGCCTCACCTCAGCTCAGCTCTCTACTTATTTCGTCGGTGTCAGCGAACATCTCGATCTTAGAGAGGCCGCCAGGAAAAAACTCGGCAGCAATTTCGCTCTTAAGAAATACAACGATCAGGTGATTTCCTACGGCAGTCCGCCGGTGAAGTACGTGCGCCAGCTGATGGGTCTCTGAGTTGTAGCGGCGTTTGTGTCAAACGCCGAATTCATAACAGGCGCTTGGCACAAGCGCCTCTACAACGCACATTCCGTTATGCCTAACCTCGCAACCTGGATGCGCGAAAAGGATAGAAAATGGTTTCAACCGTTCTTCGCCAAGCAGTCCGACATTCGCGTTTGCGACGCGGGCAACGGCGAGGTGTCGATGGAACAAATGGATGGTCTGCTTCTCACCGGCGGCTCCGATATCGCGCCGGGATTTCTGCGACAACCCGTGCCCGATCTCTCAGTGCTCGATAAAGATGTCGATCCAAAACGGGACCGCTGGGAATTTGCAGCGATTGAAAATGCGCTCGCGCGGGGCCTCCCGATCCTCGCCATTTGCAAAGGAATGCAAGTTTTGAACGTCGCGCTTGGCGGCACGCTCAAGCTCGATATTCCCGGCCATAAACTTCCGGAGATGAAAGATCACGACGTTCAGCCGTTGCGTTACGACGGAAAGACGACGCATCGCTTCGACAAAGTGAACAGCTCGCATCATCAGGCGGTCGATCGCATCGGCGAGGGCTTCGAAGTGGAGGCGTGGTGCGTCACCGACGACATCATCGAGCAGATGCGACTGCGCGATTATCCGTTTGCCCTGGCCATTCAGTATCATCCCGAGCGCGGCAAAATTTACGGCGCGCTTTTCGAGGATTTTTTCTCGCGGCTCGAAAATAATAATCGTTAAATCACTCAATCGCTAAATCATTGACTTCTTCAACGTGTCCACGCCGCAAAACACCATCATCGGTGACGGGCCCACCGACGTGCCTTGTTTCACGGTCATAAAACGAAACGGAGGCCAGGCGATTGCCGTTTACAACCCGGACGATCCCGAACGCGCCGGCTTCCGAAAATGTTACCAACTTTCCACCCACGCCGACCGCGTTAAACACATCGCGCCGTCCGATTATCGGCCGAACACACACTTGCGCATGCTACTCGAGCAAATGGTCGAGGAAATCGCCGACCGCATCGTCGAGCAGCGTAAGTCCGCCATCGAGACCGGCACGGTTCGCGCCCCAAAACACTGATTGCTGTAGCCGCTTCGCTATGCGAAGCGCCGCGCCGCCCACAGGGCGGCGGCTACACCGCCGTCGAAAATTTCTCTTTCATAGCCACGGCGCGATTCAGTGCCTGCGAAAAACTGTTCGCGTCATCGGGTCGAAGTTGTCGATCTTGGTAAGCGACCGGCGGCTTGGTCAGGTCGCAGATATCGAATTCCGGCGGTACATCGCCCATCACTTTTTCAAAAAACTTCGCCTGCGTCTCCGAAAACGGAAAGCAACGCCAGAGCGAATACGAATTCAGGCCGTTGTTCAGCGCGGTGCGCGAAACGGTCGAGGAAACCGAATAGACCGCTGCGATTTCAGCGAAATGCCGCAGGAAATATAAATCGGCCACTTCACGATCGTTTTCGATATGGAAGCCCTCCAGCTTTAGCCGGCCTGCTTCGTTCGTTTCCACCGGGTGCGGTCGGTAGATCAGATCGCAGTTCGTGTAATGCCGTCGAATGTAATCCAGGCAGCGGTTGAGGCGTTCGACGTAAACCTCCGGCAAGAGATTTCGAACAAGAAGAAACGGCGTCCCGAAAAAGATGACCCGACGATGCCGATCTTCGCGGTTGTTCGTGCTTTGCTTTGTCGAAAAATCGCGCAGCTCGGCAATGCTCGGGAAATGAGCTGGAATAATCCGATCGTCGGCATCGAGCGGTGATTCGCATCCGCTGTTGCTCATTAGGATGATCACGTCAAAAAGTTCATCCGGATCCTTTTGCAAGCGCCGCAGACGCACGCCATCGCCGCCGGGATTGATTCGGGGCTTATAATGGATCGTCCGTTCTACGCCGGCCAGCGGTTCGACCAGGCGATTTTGCAGCCAGCCCGAAGTCGTGAACCGAAAACGCGCTCGGTCTCCGTGCCGCGTTAATTCGCCGTAGGCTTTTTGTGACGCGCAAAGGATTTTGTAAACGTCGGGATGGGCCGAAAGCGCCGCATTGCCCAGTCCGAGCAGACCGGCGAGACACAGTAAAACATCCTTGTCAGGATCGATCGGCAACGCGCCCACTTCACGCTGTCGATTTACATTTTCGCGGTAGAGCCGAGGCAAATCTTTTAATCCGCGACAGGTTTTGATTTTCCGGAACGCATGCACCTCGGTGAATTCGTTTGCGTAAGGTTGCCAATTCGCGTTCTCCCACCACTTGGATTCTTCGCGCAACAAATGTATGCCACTCGCGAAACGCTCGCGCAGCGCGTCGGCCGCGACAAGCGCGTTGGGCAAACGGTCCGGCCGCGAAATCACGATCCAGAGTTTTGATTCTGCGTTCATCTCGGGTGCCTAGGTCACACTCCGCGCTGAGTTGGTGTCCAGATGAACTTGTGCATCTGGAGCTGAAAACGAACGTCGAGCTTGTCGGCCAGGATCCATTCCACGATCTGGCGCGGATCGATTCGACCGAAGATCGGCGAGAAGAGAACGGCGTGGCAGCGCTTTGTTAAATCGAAGCGACGGACTTTGTCGCACGACCATTCGTAATCTTCGCGCGAGCCCATCACGAATTTCACTTCGTCGCGCTCGGTGAGATGGTCGATGTTCGACCAGAGATTTTTGTCGACCTCGCCGCTGCCCGGCGTTTTTAGATCCATGATTCGATGCACCCGCGGATCGACTTTGGAAATGTCGTGGGCGCCACTCGTCTCCAGGAGAACCGTGTGACCGGCGCCGGCCAACATCGACATCAACCGCAGCACATTCTTTTGCAAAAGCGGCTCGCCACCGGTGATCTCTACCAGCGGGCAGTGAAAAGTCGCGACAAGATCGACAATCTCCTTCAGCGACATCTTTTTTCCTTCGTAAAAGGCGTATTCGGTGTCGCAGTAATTGCAGCGCAAATTGCAGAAGGTCAGCCGGATAAAGACACAACGCTCGCCCGCCCAGGTGCTCTCGCCCTGGATGGACTGGTAAATCTCGTTGATCGTCAGCGTTTCGTCGTTCATTCGACTCTGCGCTAATTCTATCAGATCATCCCGTTGCATGCACAGCCGGATCGACAAGTGTTTCGCCCGCCTCCGCTCGGAAAAGCGCAAAGGATTTATTCCCTACATCTGCGCCGGCGATCCGAGTTTGAAGAAGACTGTCGACCTTGCGCTGGCGCTGGAAAAAGCCGGCGCGGATCTCCTCGAACTCGGTTTGCCGTTCTCCGATCCGCTCGCGGACGGAATCGTGAATCAACTAGCGGCGCAACGCGCGCTGGCTGCGGGCGCGACCGTGCGCGGTGTGTTCGATTGCGTCCGTGAAATCCGCAAGAGCTCACAAATCCCAATCGTTCTCTACAGCTACCTCAACCCGATCTTCCAGTTCGGCCTCGAGAAATTTCATCGCGAGGCGGAAGCAGCAGGAGTCGATGGATTGCTCATGCTCGATCTTCCGCCCGAAGAAGACGTCGATGTTGGGGCGGGGGACCTCGTTCACATTCGATTGATCGCGCCAACGACGCCGGCGGAGCGCATGAAGAAAATTGCGGCGAGCGCTCGAGGATTTCTTTACTACGTCTCGCGCGAAGGCGTCACCGGCTCGCAAGAGACGATTGCATCTTCTCTCTCTGGGAAAGTCGCGCAGCTCCGGCAACTATCGAGTTTGCCGATCGCAGTCGGCTTTGGCATTTCAAGTCCGGAGCAAGCGCGCGAAGTTGCGCGCCACGCCGATGCGGTTGTCGTCGGCAGCGCGATTGTCGATCTTATCGCGAAGCACGGAAGCGGCTCGGTCGAAAAAGTGAGCGTGTTCGCTCGAGAACTAGCAAACGCGATCCACTAAATTCCGCACTTCTTCGTCGCCTCGGCGAAATTCGATTTCTTGCGCAACAACGACGCGAGATATGAATCGGTCGCTGGCACGTCGTGGATGCGAGACAAATTTGCCGGTGTCTGGAGCCGTGAAAAAATCGCGTTGGCGATCTTGCTCCGCGGAACTTCCTTCTCGCCATAGCCGCCCGGGATGTTGCTCGACCAAAAGCGCACATATTCTCCGTCCGGCCGATTGACTGTGCCGAGAAAAATCACCGAGTGGCCGCTCTCGCGCCGACCCACGTTCTTGTTCCAAAAAATTTTCATGAAATCGCCCGGTTGCGCCTGGGCGAAATCGGTGAAGTTGCGGCCGAGTCCGAGTTCGTAGAAAAGGCGGGCCGTGCCCGGACCGTTGGCGTTCCAACGCCCCCAGACATCCTCACCGTCGCGCTGATCGCGAATAACCAGATGATTGAGGGTTGCAAAATCAAGTTGGAGCTGGCCTCGCTCGCGCAACGCTTCGATTGTCTTGATGAACACGATGTAGGTCGCGCCGGAGCAGAAACTCGGATATGGCGCTTTTGGGATGACGAAGAATTTGCCGGACTCGAAATGCGCCGCCGATTGCAATTTGATCTTGGCGAAGTGCGAGACGGAATACTTTCCGCCGCTCGGCATCTTTCTCAGCTGCTCCAGGATCAGGGCGTTGAGATTGTCTGCGTTAGCGACCTGCGCCACGACACACGCGCACAATACCGGAATCAACCTACGCACGACCGGGAACTAAACCGCAAAACCTGTTCGGAGCAATGGCGCGTCTCCTCACGCGCAGATTGCGGCTGGGGACAGCCGCCGCTACAATATAGACACATGTTGCGTTTCACCAAGATGAACGGCGCGGGCAACGATTTCGTCATGCTCGACAATCGCACCGGCGATCTGCGTCTGCGGCCGGAGCAAATCGTTCAGATTTGCGATCGTCATCGCGGGATCGGCGCGGACGGGATTCTTTTGCTCGAAAAAGGGTCGAACGGCGCCGACTTCCGTATGCGCTATTACAACCGTGACGGTGGCGAGGCGGAAATGTGCGGCAACGGTGCGCGTTGTTTCGCACGGTTTGTCAGCAAAGTCGCCGGTGCGCGCGACAAGGTTTCGTTTCAAACGCCTGCCGGCGTGATCGGCGCGGAGTTGCATGGCGACTCGGTCACTTTGCACATGAGCGATCCCAAGGATTTGCAGCTTTCGATTGAACTGGTTGCCGATGGGAAAAAGGAACGTGTCCATTTCATCAACAGCGGCGTCCCGCACGTGGTCGTGCCAGTCTCGAAAGTGAAAGATGTCGATGTACGGCGACGAGGCGAAGCGATCCGGCGTCACGAAATGTTCTCGCCGAAGGGCGCGAACGTGAACTTCATCGAAAAGCGGGGCGCGCAGAAAATCGCCGTCCGCACTTTTGAGCGCGGTGTGGAAGACGAAACGCTGGCTTGCGGAACCGGCGTGGTCGCGAGCGCGTTGATTTTTGCTGCGACGGAAAAGGCGGACGGGCCGATCAGCGTCATTGTTCGCAGTGGCAGCGAGCTAAGCGTGGGTTTCAAAAAAGAGGGCGACCAGTTTCGCCACGTGACCCTCACTGGCCCGACGGAATTCGTTTTCGAAGGGACGATCGAACTTTGAATCGCCAATCTTATTCGCCACAAGTGCACACAGATTGACACAGATGAATCAAGCTGCTGTTTTCTGAATCTGTGTTTCATCGGTGTAAATCTGTGGCTTAGGAAGTCTTAAAATGTTTCGTGGCACTTTTACTGCGCTAGTGACGCCCTTTCAGAAGGGCGCGATCGATTTCGCTGCGCTTGAAAAATTGATTGAGTCCCAGATCGCGGGCGGAATCACCGGAGTCGTCGCGGTTGGCACCACTGGTGAGTCGCCCACTTTGACGCATGATGAGCGGGAAGAAGTGATCAAGTGCGCAGTGAAAGTTGCGAAGGGTCGCTGCCAAGTTCTGGCTGGAACGGGATCGTATTCGACGCGCGAAGCAATCGTAGCGACCAAAGCGGCGGAGAAACTGCATGTCGATGGAGCGTTACTCGTTGCGCCGTATTACAACAAGCCGAGCCAGGAAGGACTCTTTCGGCATTTCAAAGCCGTCGCCGACGCAACTGCGTTGCCAATCATGCTCTATAACATTCCCGGGCGTTGTGCGGTGGACATCGGAGCGGACACGGTCGTCCGGCTGGCGGAAGCATGCCGAAACATTGTCGCGATCAAAGAAGCGAGCGGCAGCGTTGAGCGCGTGGGGGAATTGCGCCGGCGTTTGCCCGACTCGTTCACGATCTTGAGCGGCGACGATTCGTTGACGCTCCCGTTTATGGCGGTCGGCGCGGTCGGGGTTGTGAGCGTTGCTTCGAACCTGTTCCCGTCGGAAATCTGCGCGCTCGTGCGCGCGTGTGAATCCGGCGATATCAAATCGGCGGAAAAGCTGCATCGCAAAATGTTTTCGTTGTTCAAGGATCTGTTTATCGAGCCGAATCCGGTGCCGGCGAAAACTGCGCTCGGCTGGCGCGGCGCGATGTCGGGCGAAGTTCGCTTGCCGCTGTGCGAAATGAGCGAAGCCAATCAGGCGCGGTTGCGCAAAACGCTCGAAGCCTTCGAAAAAGCGAAATGAAAACGCCGGTGCGCGTTTTGCTGGTCGGCTCGAAAGGCCGGATGGGGAAAACGATTGTCGATCTTGCCAAAGCGGATCCAAGGATCGACATCGTCGCCCAATGCGATCTGGGCGACGCGATCGAGCCGGCAATGAAAAATTCCGAGGTCGTAATCGATTTCAGTCAGGCCGGTGCGGCCGAAGAAATCTGCCGGGCCGCGTTGCAACATCGACAATCGCTCGTCATTGGCACGACCGGGCATTCACCGGAGCAGCGGCACACGATTGAGAAAGCGGCAGAATCGTTGCCGATTGTGTTCGCGTCCAACTTCAGCATCGGCGTTAACGTTCTTTTCGCGCTGACTCGGCGCACTGGCGAAATTCTCGGGCCGGAATTTTCGCCGGAAATTTCCGAGACGCATCATCGGATGAAAAAGGATGCGCCGAGCGGGACGGCCAAAACGCTGGCCGAAATTCTGAAAGGAGCGCGAAAGACTGACGACCAAATACCGACCCAATCGATCCGCGAAGGCGAAGTGGTTGGCGATCATACCGTCATCTTTTCCGGACCAGGCGAGCGCCTCGAGCTGACTCATCGCGCCTCGAGCCGCGAAATCTTTGCGCGCGGCGCATTGCGTGCGGCAGAATGGATTGTAGGAAAGCCGGCCGGTCTTTATTCGATGCAAAATGTCCTCGGCCTGTCGCCGGAAAAATGAGAGCAGGCGTCGCGCTTGGATCGAACCTGGGCGATCGGCTGGACAATCTTCGCGCGGCCCGAAAAGCGATTGTCGATCTTGCCGGCGTCACAGCGCCAGTCCTGGCTTCGCCGATTTATGAAACGGAGCCGGTCGATTGCGAACCGGGCGCCGCAAAATTCGTCAATGCTGTTCTCGAATTCGATTACAAAGGCAAGCCGGCGGAACTGCTTGAGCAACTTATTCGAATCGAAGAATCGGTTGGCCGCGGGCGTGATCACGCGCGGAATGTCTCGCGCAAGATCGACATCGACCTTCTTTATCTCGGCGAGATGAAGATCGACAACGACCGTTTACAATTGCCCCACCCGCGTCTGGATTCGCGAAAATTTGTTCTGCAACCGCTGGCGGATGTCCGGCCGGATTTGGTGCTGCCGAACCAGACAAAAACCGTCCGAGAGTTGCTCGCGCAACTCGACGAATCGGCTAAAGTGATCCGCCTGACCGACGACTGGTAATTTCAATGAAAGATTTTCACGAAATGAAGCGGCGCGGCGAGAAGATCACCGCGCTCACGGCTTACGATTATCCCACCGCGCGTCTGCTCGACGAAAGCGGGATCGACATCATCCTGGTGGGCGATTCGTTAGGCATGGTTGTGCTCGGTTACGAAGACACGACACACGTAACGCTGGATGAGATGTTGCATCACACGCGGGCCGTGGCGCGCGGGGTGAAGGATGCATTGCTCGTGGCCGATATGCCGATTCATACTTACGACACGCCGGAGCGAGCGGTCGCGACCGCGAAACAATTTATCGACGTTGGCGCGCAAGCGGTGAAGCTCGAAGGCGGTGTCAGTCACGTCCCGCAAATCGAAGCGATCACACATGCCGGCATTCCGTTCATGGGGCACATCGGCATGCTGCCGCAAAGCGTGCGCGAGCAAGGCGGCTATAAAGTCAAAGGCCGGACGCAACCGGAAGCAGAAGCACTGATCGCCGATGCGCGCGCGGTTGAAAAAGCAGGCGCGTTTTCCGTGGTGCTCGAAATTGTGGTGCCGGACATCGCGAAACAAATCACCAGCGCGATCGGGATTCCGACCATCGGCATCGGTTCGGGCGAACATTGTGACGGGCAAATCCTGGTCACTCACGACTTGATCGGTTTGTTTCCGTGGTTCACGCCGAAGTTTGTTTCGCCGGAAGCCCACGTGGCGGAGGGAATTCGCAACGCAGCCCGCGCTTTCATAGAACGAACGCGTACGCCTCGGGCGTTGTCTAAGCCGAGTGTTTGACAACCATTTCCGGGTAAAGGTGTTTAACTAGGACAATGAAAGCCTCCGAGTTCAACGAGTTCGACGATCTCGAATACGAAGCGCTTTTGACCGGAAGCAAGGAGCGCAGCTGGCTCTGGTTTGGTCTGACTGTGTCGCTTTGCCTGCATCTCGCGCTGTGCACTTATTTTTACCGAACGCGCTTCCAATCGATGGATGCAGTCGTCACCGAAGGACCCCCAACGCTCACCTTCAAGGTCAAGAATGTCGATCTTGCCCAATTAGAGAAAGCCAGCGCCGATCAATTGAATCCGGCGTCGAAACCCGAGCCGGACAAGACCGATGTCCAGCAACCGGACGAAAAGAAATCGTTCGACAAACTTTTGCAGGAAATCCAGGCGACAACCGCCATGCCCGATGAGATGCGCGATGTTTTGCCGGACAAGCCCAAAGTCGAGCAGGCCGATGTTACCTCCCTGATGAACCAAATTGAACCGAACACCGCGCAGAATCTTTCGAACAGCCCGAACGCGACACATGAACAGTCTGCCTTGAACCAAAGCTCGGTGTCGGGTCGTCCCCAACCGGCGTTGAGCGGAACGGAGCTGGCCACGAGCACGATCATCAAGCGATCGAATTCGTTCACCAGCAAGGTGGGCGACAGCGCCGGACCGAACAAAAAAGGCGCGTCGGGATTTGCGGACCTCGATCAATTGCTTTCGCAGAAAGGTCCGCTCGGATCGGGAACAAAAATTCCGATGCCGGACGATCAGCTTTTCGGGTTCGACAGCGCGGATCTGCAACCAAGCTCGATCCTGCAAAAGCTCGTTGCGCTGCTCAAACGCAATCCCAAGGCGACGTTTACGATCGAGGGTTACACCGATTCAATCGGCACCGATGAATACAATCTCGATCTGAGCCAGCGCCGGGCGGACAGCGTGAAGCAATATTTGGCGGACGCATTAGGAATCGCCCCCGATCGGATTAAGACCCGCGGTTACGGCAAAGCGAAATTTATCGTGCAGCCGCGAGCGGTCTCGCCCGATGCGTCACAAGCGGAATTCGACGCCGAGATTGCGCGCGAACAACCCAATCGCCGCGTCGTCATCGTGGTCGAAACGAACGAGCGTTAGCCACCCTACCAATTCTTAATCCACTGATTCGCGGCCGTCGAATTGGCGGTGCTCCAAAGATCGAATGTGGGATTGTAGCCGTCGATCGAAGTGGGACTAACCGCTTTGAGAGTTGAATAGCCATACGAATTTCCGAATGGGTCGCGAATGAAGGTATTCGGACCTGGCGGATTTGGACTCAGCATCTGGGGCTTGAGCGCACTGCCTAAATAGTTCTTTGCACTCGCAGGCGCGGCAGTCGTCGGGTCTCCGTCATCATCTCCGGAGAGCTGCTTATAAAGATATCGCGACGCGGGTTTGTAATCATTCGGATCGGTATCCGTTGCCTTCAACTGTTCTGTCGTGGTCGCATCGGTTGGATAAATGCCGTTGTCGGCTTTGTAACTCTCCAAGGCGGCGGACATGGCGGCAATTTCGGCTTCGGCGCGGGAGCGGGCGCCTTTTTTTTGCACGTAACCGACGGTGCTCAGGATCAGTCCCGCCAGAATAATGATGATGGCGATGACGACGAGCAGCTCGATGATGGTGAACGCGGCTGTAGTGGCAGGCGTGCCGCCTGCGGTCGGGAAAATTTTGCAGCCGACACCGCTGCCTCTACAGTTTTCGCGCACGCTGCTCAGGTTTGCTGCTGCAGGCCGCTGATGATGCTGATGAGCGGCATGAAAAGAGCGATCACGATGGTACCGACGACGAGGGCGAGAAACACAATCATGATCGGTTCGAGCGCGGCGGTCATGGCCGCGACCGAAGTGTCCACTTCGTCGTCGTAGACGTCGGCGATTTTTAAAAGCATTTCGGGCAGTTGTCCGGTTTCTTCGCCAACGTCGATCATGCTGACGACCATTGGCGGAAACGCAGTGCTTGCTTCCAGCGGTTGCACAATCGACTCGCCTTCCTTCACACTTTCGTGCACCTGGAAAATCGCACGCGCGATCACCATGTTGCCGGCGGTTTCACGGGTAATGTTGAGTGCTTGTAAAATCGGAACGCCGCTGGTGACGAGCGTTCCAAGCGTGCGCGAAAATCTTGAGATCGCAGTTTTTCGAATGATGTCGCCAAAAAGCGGGAACCGAAGCTTGACCCGGTCGAGCGTCGCCTTTCCCTTCGCGGTCCGGTTGCCAAATTTATAACCGGCGATGGCTGCGAAAATCGCGGCAGTGATGACGAGCCAGTGACCCTGCACAAATCTGCTCACAGTTATGACGAACGTCGTGATCGCCGGCAGCGGCCGATCGCCGAGCATGTCGTGAAAGATCGCCTCGAATTTCGGGACGATGAAAACGAGCAAAAATCCCATAATCGCGATGGCCATCGTCATGACGATGAGCGGATAGACCATGGCAGCAGCGACTTTGTTTTTAATCTTGGCCGCCTT
>Ga0209526_10002178_pt1 | contig 13194 bp, 21 predicted proteins | sample JacPinW_OM2H0_M1_FD_188566 | JGI IMG/M metagenome (GOLD analysis project Ga0209526, IMG submission 188566) | Forest soil microbial communities from Algoma, Ontario, Canada - Jack Pine, Ontario site 1_JW_OM2H0_M1 (SPAdes) (version 2) | ecosystem: Environmental > Terrestrial > Soil > Boreal... | reverse complement strand
ATTCGAACCCTCGGTACAGGTGTTAGCCCGTACAACGGTTTAGCAAACCGCCGCATTCGGCCACTCTGCCACCTCTCCGGCGGTTGGTCTGTTCAGCTTAGCACAACTGCCCTAGTTAATCTGGTGCACTCTGGTGCGTGGCTTGCGGCGTCCAAAGTCGACTCTAACTTTTTCATCGAGGCAATTCTGATGCTCAACTCGTAGCAATCTTATGCGTGCACAGCAGCCGCGGCGACTCTCTTTAGCTGAGAACTACCCGTGAATACCAAGCCTGCACCGCAGCGCGCTGCCTCAGCGTCAAGCCTTGAAAAAACGGCTCCCACTGTACGTGACCCTCGCGGACGCCCCATGTGGCGGCACAAGTAGCTTTGCAGTGCGTAATCATGCATTTCGATTTCATTGGTTGGTAATTATCCTCGATTTTCTGCATCTGCTTTTCGCCTGGCTTCATCACTTTCGTCGGCATTTCGCAAGCAGCTGCGGAAAGTTCGGCGCGCTGTGCAGCAGTGGAAGTAGAATGGCTCAGAACAGCCGAATTCCTCGATGAACATTGACGATCCTTTGGCTGGGCAAAGTCCCATCCTGCATGAAAACCGTTAACCTGACACGCCTACCGTTGCTTGCCATACGCCGTCCGGCCTGTGGGGCTAGGCCTTGAGCATTGCCATGCCAGTTCGGGCGTTCGGCGCACATCGGCACATCGGGGCCGTCTCTTTGCAGCTGTTGGAAACACCCAGAAGAGACGAACCGAAGGAGGCACCGCATGGAGAGGACAGCACTTGACAACACGACTATGGCCTTCCACCACCAGCCTTCTGCTCAGAGCTGCCGGCCTGAGCACAGCCAGCGAAATTGTCTCAGGGTTTTTAGAAGCATGGCAGTTCGATAACAACCTAGACAAATACCGCATCCCACTTGACTCAACTTCCGTGACTGTTGTGCATGGCTACGACCAAAGCTGTCAAACCGAGGTGCTTGTTAGACATCGAACACTAATCACGAAAGGATGTGGCAGCCTATGAAAATGGTAGGCTTTCTCCGCGCAGCAATGGACTCACCAAGCGACATTCGTATCCTCCTGGACCCCCACCGACATTGGGCCTTTTGCATCTGTGTTCATGATTGAACAGCCTTCCGCGTGAGAGGCTGCATCATGCGGGAGTGGATCACTATAGGGTACGAGAGATAAGCATCGAGATGTGCAGCGGCCCACTCGATCTCCAAACTTCCATCATGAGGAATGGCACGTCGGGATCACTTATCACGATGAGTGATGCAGAACGGGACGAGTACACTCGAAGAAATGACCGCCTCCGCCACTCTGCAAGGAACTTAACGAATTGGTCTGATTGCCGGTTCCGTAATGTTAAGCCACTAGCCAGGCCAAAGCTTCCTGACGAGTTTTGAAAATCAGCAGTTCCCGCCGAGAGTAGCTTTTTAGTTCCTCGTAAAACTCCGTGGGGAAGTTCTCTGTTCCTACCAAGGCCGATTTCTTAACAAAAGGCTTGTCAAAGACTGCGGTTTCCTTCATGGCCCGAAGGGCATCCCGATCAAAGGCTGCGCCAGTGAAATCTGTAAGCACCAGGACCGAACCGCGTGGCTGCACGGTTATATAGTCTGGAGCCGCGCGAGCAATCTTTTCGACTTCGTTGGCCAGGCAGTTTGAAAAGTCAACAAAGAGAATCTGTTTACCCTGATGATTGATGAATTGGATCCGGTCATGCATTGCACGAGCAGTTGAATCTTTACTCATCGCCGCGCCTCGCGCGACATAAGAAGGAACTCTAGCAGCATAACCCCCAGCAAGAGGCTGACGCAGCAGGCGTCGGGAAAGCGACCGGCATTTTTTCACCCTCACCTCGACCCTCGGACTGAAATGCAGCCCCCTCAGTTGATCAACCACAGATTCCTCAGCGGACCCAAAGGAACGGTTGGGGCTGAAGCTCTCCTTTTCCACCTAGCCCGAATGGAAACAAGAATCCTGACGCGAAATTGACAATCCCGTGACAATTGCTGCGAACCTTGTAGGCCGGATTGGCGGGATCCAGGATGCGAACGGCAACTTCGGTTCCTGCTGATCGAACGGGTTAGAGAGTTAGAGCCAGAAGAGCTGCCACCGCGGCCAGCCGGTTAGACGGTTCAAGATGCCACGAGAGGCCTCAGTAATTGGCCGAGTGATCAAGGCATGGCTTCCCTTCGAGCATCAGCAAGCTCTCGCGAAAGCTGACCGAAGGCTGCGAACGCCCGACCGGGGCAATCTTGAGGTCACAAAGCTAAAACCCTTTAGCTCGATGACCCCGCTACAAGTGCCCGTGGTTCATGCACGGCAACTAACCGCACCAAGTCTGGTTAACCCCATCTTTTTCTACAATTCGTGGATGAGTATCCAAGATCCCTAAAATCATTTCGGGTCTCACGCAGTCTCGGTGATATTGGCACATGGCCAAAACTCCAGTCTGAGAGATGATTTGGTTTACCCTAGCCTCGTAGTGTAAGAACTTTGCCGCGTCCAGCGTCGTCTGGATCCAGTTAACTTCCCCCGTAATCCGTAAAGCTCCGAATCCAGCGACCATTGCGGCCACAACTTGATCTTGAAGATACTGCAGCATGGTTTGGGGATCGAAATTCCCTCCTCGTAGGTAGGTGTCCCATTTTGTTAGAACCACGAGTGCTCCGACCCTGATGGCGTCCTCGACTGAAATACCAGCGGCCTGAAAAGCCTCAATCGTCGCCCCTGGGTTCTCATCCGCGATGTAGATGCACCGTTCCCCGCGTTTCAATCCTGTCCGGACGAAAGGAATTACAGCAGCCAGCTGCTCGGCACTGGAGGTGTAAAACAAGCAAAGATGGTCGGGGCCGCGGAGTTCTTCGACAGGCTGGTTCTCAATCATCATTCAAAAACATGGTTCAAAAGGCAGAAGAACTGGACAGTTGAATTGCAGTATGCCCTTTAGCATTGGGCATCTCGACTGTCTGGTGGAATTATAGTACGTTCATTGCAGTTGAATAACCAAAAAATGCAAACAGACAGAAGTCTGTCTCGTAATTTTCTGCTTAGGTAACAGGTTGACGGGTAAAGTGATTTTGACCCGATGTTTGTCCGGGCTCACTAGCATACCTCGTACAGAGCAAGCTTTGTTGACACCGCAGCCACTCGGGTCTACATCTCCAACCCCCCGCCGACCTGGGTTCCGCAATCACGTCCGAGTGAGCGACCATCCACCTGGAAGCTCGCCATTCGTTTCCCACAAGCCATTTCAGGACCGCGAGGGCCATAGGTTAGCGCTTCTCGTAGCGAACGCTCAGCGGCAAGAACTGATTGCCGCTTGTCCGGATCGCTCGCACCCTTGGTGCACTCTAGCCTGCAAATGAAACTACTTCGGTGCAAATGGGAAGGCTCTAAGTTGTTCAAAACTTGTGAAAAACGGTTGCTGCAAACAGGATAGGTAGATTTAGCAAACCGCCGCATTCGGCCACTCTGCCACCTCTCCGGCGTTTGATTTCAGTAGCTTACCGCTTACCACAGAACAAACAATACTCTGCTGGCCTGACCGCCGAGAAGTGCGGAAAACCGCGGCCTGTCGGGCCCTCGGCTACGGCGGTCACTGACTGGTCAAAGCCGTCGCCAAATTTCAATCTAGCTGCTGGCGACCTCCATCCGCTTGTCTTCGTTCCAAATCGAAGGGTTGATCGCCAATTCGGTACCCGAGTAATCGGTCCACCCGACCAGCTCGCCTTGCGAAAGCGGCGGTCCCTGCATTGGCAATCTCCTCAGTTGCAGCAGGTTGGCTCGCAGCAAGAATCGTTTCTCTGTAGCTTCGCCGCTCGCACAAAAGCACTCATAAACTTGCCGTCCACTTGTGGTGCGACTGCATCGATATCGATGTTTTGGCCGGAAAGGAACTCGCGAGCGTCCTCCACCCGATAAACCCTGGTTGGCGCAATCACAATTTTGTCGAACCCAGCAGATGCGAGTTTGGTGCGGTAGTCGTTCTCTTCGAGTGCCCCGGCTATGCAGCCAACCCAAAGCAGTACGCTCTTGCGCATGTCGGGCGGCATCTCACCACGCGTGACGACATCGGACACGGCGAAGCGTCCTCCTGGTTTCAGAACTCGGAAGGCTTCTCTTAGCACTCGGTCTTTGTCGGCTGACAGGTTGATAACGCAGTTGGAAATAATCGCGTCCACCGAGTTGTCTGGCAGCGGGATGTGCTCAATTTAACCCTGCAAGAACTCGACGTTCTCAACTCCTGCTTTGCGCTTGTTGTCATTAGCCAAGTCCAGCATTGCAGCGGTCATGTCGAGACCGTAGGCTTTACCCCTCGGGCCGACTCGCTTCGCAGACAATAAAACGTCGATGCCACCGCCGCAGCCGAGATCGAGGACAACTTCGCCCGGATTAAGCTCAGCCAGTGCGGTTGGATTGCCGCAGCCCAACGACGCCCGTAGAGCTCCTTCAGGGATTTGCTGTGCTTGGGATGAGTCATAAAGGTTGGCTGTGATCGGTCGCAGCCCAGGGCACTAGCTGCGGCAGCGCCACCGCAAGAGCTACCGCCGCTGGTCACGCGCAAGGCCGCTTGTCCGTACTGTTTCTTGACCCTTCCCTTTATGTCCGGGCCGCTCATGTGATCCCCTTATTTACAGACTTGAATGACGTGCTCTGGCCTGACTGCTCGGTTACGAGTGCAACACTCCGCGTACAAGAATTCCGAGCAGTTCCTGAAGTGCTTCAGTGTTCGCTGTGTAGTGCAGGAAAGTGCTATCACGGCGGACATGCACGAGATCTTCTGCCTTCAGCTTGTCTAGATGGTGCGACAGAGTTGAGTTTGGAATGTCCAGCTCTTCTTGAATCTCACCTACAACAAGCCCATCGGGATGGGCGGACAGGAGCAACTGCATGATCGGAAGTCGCGGTTCTGTTCCCATTGCCGAGAACATATCCGCGTAGTTGGCGATGTTCTGTATGGATTTCTTCGACTGAGCCGCTGGTATGATTCGATATTTGCAGAAATATGATATCGTGTCAAGCCTTCCGTTGCGCCAACATGTCTGTCGCGTGCATTGACAGCTTATTATGTCAGTACTAACATATGTCAATAGTATCATATTTTCTGAGGTCCTGTGGAATTCAAACTGTACAAAAAGTTCTTTCGGGCGCTTGCGAACGACACGCGCTTTGCCATTGTTCGACTGCTCCGAACTGGCCCGCACCATGTGGGCGAGATAGGCGAGAAGCTCGGGTTCCAGCAGAGCAGGGTCTCACACAATTTGGCGTGCCTGCTGAACTGCGGATTTGTACTCTCCGAATGGCAGGGCAAGAACAAGGTGTATCGCCTCAATCCGGATATGCACCGAATCCTTAGTGGGATCGAAGAGCACTTGGCCCAGTATGCACCTGCGTTGGACAGCTGTGGCGTGCTCAAGGCTGAGTCGAAACCAATCGTTATCGTTGGTACCACACCGTCGCGGTTGCTTAGGCGCCAACGACGAACTTTGACATCGAAGGAGAGATAACGTTATGCAGAAGAAAGTCGTTCTTTACAGCCAAACTGGATGACTGTTTTGTACAAAAGTGAAAGAGTATCTTTCACAAAAACAAGTTGCGTTTGGAGACCGTGACATAACCCGCGATCCCACCGCGATTTTTGAACTTCAGAAATTGGGCTTCATGACAACTCCAGTCACAGTCATTGGGGAGAACGTGATTGTGGGATTCGATCAAGCGAAACTGGATGAGGCACTGGCTGAATAAGGTGGATGTATGAAGGTAGCAGATAGAGCAACTCCAGTGGTAGCTGTGCTCGCTGCGTTGTCAACGATGGCGTGCTGTTTGCCGTTCGGTTTTCTTGGTGCAGTTGGGCTGGCAGGAGTAAGCGTCAGATTGCAGGCAGTGCGACCTTGGCTACTCGTCGGTGCTCTCGGTCTACTGGTTGTCGGATTTGTGCAGGTGTACCGCGGCCGGAATCAATGCAGGAAGCGCAGCCCGTTCAGCATCGTGCTGTTCTGGGTCGCTGCTGCAATAGTTCTTCTGATTATTCTTTTCCCGCAAGTCATCGCGAACTTGGTAGCAGGTTGAGTGATTGTATGCGGGTGAAGATGAGATACGTGCCCTTATTTGTCGCCGCCACTCTGGCTTGCCTAGTCTTTTGGTATTTCTTGGGTTCGCCACCGAATGGCCAGCCACCGCTCGCATCCCTTACACCGAATAATCTTGACCAGTTCAAACGCGAGTTCAACGGGGCGGCTGACCGCAATCGCTTGGTGTTGCTGCTGTCACCAACTTGAGCCTATTGTTTGCGGGGGTCTTCCGCAACAGAAGAGATATTGATGCAGAATCAGTCAGCAGCTATCCGTGTTCTTGTCGTGTGGGAGCCTATGCTGCCCACTGACTGGTCAAGACCAAGTGGGAGGGTGCAATCGCGCATCTCAGACCCACGAGCGGTGCAGTTCTGGGACAAAGACCATCTCGTCGCCAAAGAACTGCAGCAACAACTTTCCAGCTCTCAAATCTGTTGCCAGCGCAATGGCATTATCTGGGATGTCGCTGCACTCTACCCGAGGGAGGTACAGTGGGGTACTTCTGCGCCTGCATTCTTTGGTGGCGCAGTTTTAGATGTAGCAGGTGATGTTGGCCGACGCCTAACCGCTATGAGCAGCGCCCGCTGACCATGAATCGCCGAGCTGTTGCACGACGCGGAAAGAGTATTTCACGATGGGGTGGAACAGTTTGGAGGGGCTGGTAGCGATGGTTGCGGGAGCCTTTGCAGGCAGACTCTCTGGTGGGTTTCGGAATTGACAGCTTCACAGAGGTAACGGTCGACACTGTGCTGATCTGCTTTGGCGCTCTCGCGGTCTACATCTCGTATGAGCGTCTCTGACCTCGGTAGAAACAAGGTCCAGAGCACAGCATTGCAGAAATTATCCTGGCCTGTGTTTCTTTTCTTGTGATGCCCGGTTTTGTCTCGGGCAAAGAATGAAGATGGACAACGAGCTTGGACCAGAGCCGGGAAAGAGGATGGGAAGCAGACTGACTGCATTCTTTTAGTCGGCCTAATTCTTAACGCGGCTCTGGGATGGTGATGGGCAGACCCATCCGCCGCACTGATCATGTTTCCTCTCATCGCAAAGGGAGTGGAAGCCATGAAAGGCGCGACGTGCTGCGACTAACACGGATGCTCCAGAGAGTTGAAAATCAAACCCCATGACTTCCCTCACAATTTTCGGCCTTTTCGCAGTGACTGCGATGCTGGTTTGCTATGCACTGGAGAAGCGGAGCCCGTGGTTCATCTTGGCGTTTGCGTTGTCATGCGGGCTGGGTTCAGCATATGGCTTTCTCCAAGGTGCATGGCCGTTCGGAATTGTTGAGTTCATATGGGCCGGCGTGGCACTGCGACGCTGGTGGCTGATTCAGAATCTAGGAAGGTGACGATATGGCTGACGAAATTCCCTTGGCGTGCTGCTTGTCTGACGAAGAGCTGCGCAACCGGGAGGCAACACTTATTGCTGAGTTCAAGTCTGCTGTTGTCACGACTGAGGAGCTCGCTGACGGTTACCTCTTCCACATCCCCAGTGATAAGAAATCGATTGCAGTAGCAGCCGAACTAATAGTGGCAGAGCGAGAGTGTTGTCCCTTCCTCAGATTTGAGTTGGCTGCCGAGCCGGGAAGGGGGCCAGTTACGGTACGAATGACGGGGCAATCTGGCACCAAAGAGTTTCTGAAATCGATGCTACTCAGTGCAAACACCGAAAAGGAGTCCCAACATCGCCGTGGGTAGGCATCCGACGGGCCAAGTTTGCGGCATCACAAAGAGCCTTCCGTGAAGAGCCTTCCGTGAACTTCGAAGTAGGGTTGTACGCCGCTGAGGGTTTCAATCCTTCCGAGCGACCTTCTGCAGGGTGTCATCGAGATTGACTCCTTCTGTTCATCTTGTATCAGATTCATGGCCTTGACTTGATTCAACGGCTACGTTCGGCCTGAGCAGAAACGGAACGCCTTTTTGTCGCATATGCCAATCTTCGTTGCGTTTGTGTACGAATCAGGCCGGTAGAATTTCTAACAAACCGCCGCGACGGGAACATGGGCCGGAAGTGTCACATCCAGGTATAGCCGACTGCACCACCAGGTTGCGTTGCGATAGCTTCCGGTTGGGCAACCATTGGGGAGTTTGATCAGTTCGGTAAAGACTGCGGCGTCAGCCAGGATCTTTCCGTGAGGTTCAGACATGAAGATGACGACCTTACACAGTGGCTTTCAAGATCGTCTGCTTGATGGGTTGACGGTTGCGGCCGGTTCCGTGCATAATCAAATGGTTATAGAACCGATTGGTGATGGTTACTTCCCAGCGCCTGGATGCAACGTTCGCAGCGCTCGCCGACCCAACGCGGCGGGCGATCCTCGCGCGCCTCGCGTCCGGCGAGGCGTCGGTGATGGAGCTGGCCAAGCCGTTCGCGATGAGCCAGCCCGCGATCTCCAAGCACCTCAAGGTGCTTGAGCGCGCAGGCCTGATTTCGCGGGGCCGTGACGCGCAGCGCCGGCCGCGCCGGCTCGAGGCCAAGCCGCTGGCAGAGGCTACCGGGTGGCTGGAGGGCTACCGCCAGTTCTGGGCGGGCAGGTTCCAGCGCCTGGACGCCCTGCTCGACGAGATGAAGGCCAAGCACAAAAAACCTGGACGCACGAAGCGATAGGGGAGATGCACCCATGAAGGACACCGGAACATTGAAAGTCACTACGCCCACCGACCGCGAGATCGCGATGACGCGCGTCTTCGACGCGCCGCGCCGCCTGGTCTTCGACGCCTTGACCAAGCCCGAACTGGTCAAGACGTGGTTGCTCGGGCCGCCGGGCTGGTCTATGCCGGTCTGCGAGATCGATCTGCGGGTGGGCGGCGCCTATCGCTTCGTGTGGCGTGGCCCGGACGGAACCGAGATGGGGATGGGCGGCGTCAACCGCGAAATCGTGGTGCCGGAGTGGCTTGGCCACCGAGAGGTTCGACCAGGCCTGGTACCCAGGTGAGGCGCTGGTAACGAACGTCCTGGTCGAGCAGGGCGGGAAAACCACGCTCACGCTCACGGTAAGCTACGAGTCGCGGGAGGCCCGCGACATTGTCCTTAAGTCCCCCATGGAGCAGGGCGTGGCTGCGGGCTACGACCGGCTGGCGGAGCTGTTGGCCTCGCTGGGAGCTCGAGGCATGGAGAAAGGAGGGAGGGAGTCATGAGCGAAACTCGCCTTCCGCGACGTATTGGTCGAAGCATTGCCGCTCTGCTGACGGGATTCCTCGCCGTCGTCATTCTCTCCCTCGGCACCGACATGGTGCTGCACGCAATCGGCGTCTTCCCGCGGTTGGGCCAGCCGATGGACGACGCGCTCCTCCTCCTTGCGACGGCCTATCGCACCGCCTACGGCGTCGCGGGCAGCTACATCACGGCACGGCTCGCACCCAATCGGCCCATGCAGCACGCCTTGGCGGGCGGCGGCGTGGGCCTTGCCTTGAGCATTGTGGGCGCTGTTGCTAGGTGGGCCCGCGGGCCCGCCTTCGGCCCCACTGGTATCCTCTCGCGCTCATCGCGCTCGCGATACCGTGCGCCAGGGCGGGCGGCAGACTCCGCGGGATGCAGTTGCACGAGCGTGTTGACGGCTGATGCCGAGGCCCAAAGGGCGTCGATCGCGTCCATTTTGCGCGCTGCGGAGTTCTATCGCTAGAGGAGATCGCCGATGAAGGACACCGGGAAATTGAGAGTGACGCCACAATCGGAGCCGGAGATCGTGATGAGGCGCGACCTCGTCGTCACCCGCGTCTTGAACGCACCCGTCGAAGCGGGTATGGAAAGCCTGGGCCGATCCTGAGCACGTGATGCAGTGGTGGGCGCCGAATGGCTTCACCTCGCCTAGCGCTGAAATGGATTTTCCTGAGGGTGGAACATCCCTTGTCTGCATGCGCGCAGCAAAGGAATTCGGCGGCCAGGACATGTACAACACGTGGGCCCACGAGAAGATCGTGCCCATGTGCAGAGCATCGAATTCATCCAGAACCGACCAAGGCGGCCATAAGGCCGACCCTGTCAAGATGGGCCTGCCCCCGGACTGCGGGATCAGCGTAAATCTTGTGACCTTCAAAGCTGCAAGCGGCAACAAAACACAAATGACCGTCACGCAATACGACTGGACGGTGGTCACATGCTGGACTTAGCCGAAACCAGCTGGAACCAGTGCCTCGATAAGATGGCAGCAAGCTTTGCCCAGGCTTAGGCGCGGGCCGCGTCGCTTGCGCAATCGCAGGCACGGTCGGCGCTATAGGGAGTCTTTATGCTTCTGCGCTTGCGTGTGTCTGAAATCCGGAGGTTATTGATGGTCCTTACGAAAGACGAACTCATCACTTCCCTCAGAACGAAGTACGCATTTTGCTCCTGGCTTCGAAGGTTGACGCGACCAAGCTTGGCGACGGACTCCTCGACCATCGCCCTTAACGATGCAGTCAGACTCGCCACTGTGGTGTTAGTCAGGACCGTTTCAGGACCGATATCGCTGGACGCGATTGTCCAAAAGAGAACCTGAGTGCGTTTCCAATTCGGTGGGCTTCAGACGACCCACGACCAATGACTAGGTGGTCAGCGGTACGCGGCAGCCTGGATCCGGTACAGCTCCGAGTACTGACCGCTCTTGGCCATCAGCTCATCGTGCGTGCCGACCTCCACGAGGCGGGCCCCGTCGAGCACCACGATGAGATCGGCCATGCGGACCGTGGAGAAACGGTGGGAGATGAGGATCGTGATGCGGCCGCTGTCGCTCTCGCCGGTGCCGCGCGCCGCTGCGGCGTAGCGCTCGAACAGCGCGTGTTCAGTCTCCGCGTCCAGGGCGGCGGTCGGTTCGTCGAGGACCAGCAGCAGCGGCTGATCGCGCATGAAGCCACGCGCCAGCGCGAGCTTCTGCCACTGGCCGAACGATAGCTCGACTCCGCACGGCCACGTCGGACCGAGCTGCGTGTCGAGGCCTGACCTCAAACGGGCGACAACGTCGCCGGCGCCGGCGCGGTCGACAGCCGCGACCACTGCGGGCTCGTCGTCCAGTCGGGGGATGTCGCCCAAACCGACCGTGTGCTTCGCGTGGAATTCGAAGCGGAAAAAATCCTGGAACGCGCCCGCGAGACGCGTCCGCCACTCGCCGGCCGGCACGCGCGCCAGCGGCGTGTCGTCCACGAGGATCGAGCCAGATGACGGCTCGTACATCTTGGCGAGCAGCTTGACCAGCGTCGTCTTGCCAGCACCGTTCTCGCCGACGATCGCGATGACCGCGCCCGCGGGCAGTGTCACCGACACATCGTCCAGCACAATGCGTGACGTGCCGGGGTACGCAAACGACACGTGGTCGAGTCGGACGCCGCGGTGCAACACGGTGGGAACGGGCAGATCGCCGGACGCAGCGACCGAGGCGGCGTAGTCCTCGAGCCACGCGAGCCGCCGCGAGCCGTCCATCCAGAATCCGCGCAGGAATCCAATCTCGCCGACGGTGGCGCCGATGTACGCCGAAAGCCGCGCACCTGCGGCCAGCACCAGGAGCACCGCAGCAGCCGGTCCGCCGAGGCCGGATGACACGAACACGACCGCGCCGACATACGCGAGGCCGAATATCGCCCAAGCAAGCGCGTGCCACAACGCCGAGCCCCACCGAGCAATGGCCACTGGTACATACCAGCGCTCCCACGCGGCTCGGCGCTCTGTAACGAGGCGCTCTCCGATGCCGGTGACTCGCACTTCCTTACCGGGTGGCGCGGTCGTGGCGATGGTAAACAGGTGACGCGCCAGCCGATTGGTTTGTGCCCCACGTTCCTGCGCGGATCTCTCGACCGCGGGCCGCCACGTCGACGTCAACGCGGTCGGGACCGCGAACGCCGCGAGCAACAGGAGCGCCGGGTGAATCGACGCCAGCAGCCCCATCGTCACGCCCAGCCGCAGGATCCACCCGAGCGTGGAAAACAGCGACATGTACATGTGGTCGAGCACGAACACCTGATTGCGGAGCATGGACAGACGATCGAGATACTCCGGACGTTCCTGATGCGCGATCGTCGCAACCGATGCCTGCAGTTGCGCGACGTGCGATTCGAGCGCGATAGTCACTTTGTCGCGGAAGCGGCGCTGCACGCGCGTGCTGACCGTGCGGAGAAACCACGTCGCGGCGGTCGACACGCCCAGGCCAATCGCCGCGCCTTGCACCATGCTGGGTCTGTGCTCGAGCACGCCTTTGCCGAGCAGCATCAGCCACAATGCGAGGAGCGCATCGGGGAGCGCGGCGAGCTGCGACAGTACGAACGCCGCGACCATCAAGCGCGGTTCGTGGCGATACCCCAGCTTGCATAACCTCCACATCGACGACAGTGCGGGAGGCAGCGGCTCGATCGCGCGATCTCGATCAGGAGAGGACGTCATACGTCTTGCCCTCCTCGTCGTCCGGGACGGTGAAGCGCTGAGCCTGCAAATCGAACATGGTCCGATAGCGCCCGGCCAGCGCCATCAGCTCATCGTGCGTGCCGAGCTCGATGACCCGGCCATGCTCGAGCACGCAGATACGATCGGCATGGCGGACCGTGGAGAAGCGATGCGAGATCAGGATGGTTGTGCAACGCCGCGTGGCGGCGAGCAAGCGATCGAAGATCTCTGCTTCCCCGCGCACGTCGAGCTGCGCGGTCGGCTCATCGAGCAGCACGACACCGGCGCCGAGCGTGACAGCGGCTAACGTCCGGGCGAGCGCGATGCGCTGCCATTGGCCGCCCGACAGGTCGGTACCGCCGTCGTACCCGCGGGCAAGCACCGTGTCCAGTGCGGCCAGGTTCGTTGCTCCAGCCGACTCGAGCGCAGCGCGCACGACATCGTCTGGCGCGCCGGCCGGCGCCACGTTGTCGCGGAGCGGAAGCTCGAGGCGGATGAAGTCCTGGAACACGGCTGCGACGCGCGAGCGCCACGACGCGAGATCGAGCTCCCGAATGTCGACGCCATCGATCTCGATCGCACCTGACTGCGGATCGTATAACCGACAGAGCAGCTTTGCGATTGTCGTCTTGCCGGCGCCGTTCTGTCCAACGATGGCGAGCGACGAGCCGGAGGGAATCGTGAGATCGAAGTGCTCCAGCGCGGGCGCGCCCGCAGGGTACGCAAACGAGACATCGCGAAGGCGAATCTCGCGCGCAGGTTTCGCCTCCG
>Ga0209526_10002177_pt1 | contig 13195 bp, 14 predicted proteins | sample JacPinW_OM2H0_M1_FD_188566 | JGI IMG/M metagenome (GOLD analysis project Ga0209526, IMG submission 188566) | Forest soil microbial communities from Algoma, Ontario, Canada - Jack Pine, Ontario site 1_JW_OM2H0_M1 (SPAdes) (version 2) | ecosystem: Environmental > Terrestrial > Soil > Boreal... | reverse complement strand
ATATTTGTAGCCCTGGTCGTAGACCTGCGACGATGACGCAGCCGCCGCAATCGTTGGCACCTTGTATTTTTCCGACACGGTGCTTGCGGCCTTTGCCGCTCCCGAGCCGAACGCGCCGAACAGAAAGTTGACGTTGTCCTGGGTGATCATCTGCTCGGTGGTTTGCACCGCACGCGGGGTGTTGGACTGGTAGTCGGCGTAAACGATCTCAACCTTGTATTTCTTGCCGCCGACCGAAATGCCGCCAGCCTTGTTGGCTTGCTCGGCCCACAGATCGTAACCCTGCTGCTGCTTGATCCCCTCCGGCGCCAACGGCCCCGTCAAGGGCAAGGGAGCGCCGAACCGGATCACGTCTTCGGCCGAGGCACCCGAGGTCGGCGCGCCCCAAAACGCCGCAGCGACAGCGGCCGCCTTGAGAACAATCGAGAAGGGTGCCGACTTCGGACCAAACATTGAGTACCCCATCGAATTTGAGTGCGAATGCTCGAAGCATTGCAAATCCCGTGCTCAAATAGAAGCATGGGAGTTATGCGCAAAACCTCGATCGGCAGCTATTTTACGCTGCACACTTGAAGTGCCGCCACTCACGTCCCGATGCGAAGCGAGGCGCGCAATTTGCGAAGGCAGGCGATGACGGAAAGCGCCGTGATCAGGCCGGTCCTGGGATTTTCCGATGGAATATTTTCGATCGACATCGAAAAGCGCGCGGAGTCGGAATCCACCTCGATCCGATGCACATTGCGGGTCACGGTCGGATCCGCCCAAATCTGGACGCGGGTGCGGTCCGGGCCTATTCCGGCCAGCGACAATGCGACCGCGACATTGAGATTGGCCGGAAATCCCTTTGCGGCCTCACGCGCCGTGCCGTCGAAAATCTTCAGCGGCTCGGTAATTCGTTCGATGTCGATGTTGTTCTCGACGATATAGGGAGCGCCGGCGAGGCCTTCGACCGGCTTGCGGGTCACCATCTGCACCGAGTGGATCGTTCCGACCGCCGCCGCGGTCACGGCATCGAGACCGATCAGCGCACCGGTCGGCACCACGATCTGACCGCCATTTGCTTTCGCAAGCTCGATCAGGTCGTCGTTCTCGAGCAGCGCGCCGACACTCAGCACAACCGCGCATTTTCCGCTTGTCACGACCGGCGCAACGATCGACCTGACGAGCTTGCTCGGCGCGCATTCGACCACGATGTCGGCGACGTCCGCGAGCGCCTCGATCGGCACGACCGCAGGAGCTTTGGTCAGGGCGCGGAGCCAGGCGTGGTGTTTCTCGGCATTCTGGGCCGAGACCGCAGTGAGCACCAATCCCTCGATGCCATGGTCGAGCGCCTTGACGACCTTGGTGCCGATGGCGCCTAGCCCTGCAACAGCGACCTTAAGTTCCTGTCGAACGTTTTTCGAACTCGTCATCAGCTTCTCTATTCCTATGCTCAAGCCATCCTGGTGGGGAATCGGCCGCGAACACTTCGCGACGGATCGCGAACATTCTGCGACCAGTTTGTTTATTCCCCTTCGCCCTCGAAAATTTTCGCAAAGCATCATTTCCTCGACCTATGCTAACTGGCACCTCAATTGCATGCAAATTAAGCATATGGATCGAATAAGGGCCTTTATCATGTACCGGAAGAATTTGCTGGTCGCTGGCACGGCGGTCGCTTCCCTGTGTCTTAGTCAGGGGGCGATAGCTGAAGTTGCAACTTGCCCGGCCCAGATTCCCTTCGGTCTGACGACGGCGCTGACGGGAAACCTCGCGCTGCTCGGCACCCAGGCGCGCAACGGCGTCGAGTTCGCCGTCGACGAGATCAACGCCGCGGGCGGCGTCGCCGGCAAGAAGATCGTGCTTTCGACGGAAGATACCGGCGCGTCCTCGACCGATGCCTTGAACGCGATGAACCGCATCATCGAAGGCAAGCCGCTGATTATCTTTGGCTCGATGATCAGCCCGCACGTGTTCGCGCAAACCGAGGGCGTGAACAAGTCCGAGACGCCGTTTTTGGTCGGCGCCACCAATGCGAAGATAACGGCGCAAGGCAGCAAATGGCTATTTCGCACCCACGTCCATGATGGACAACTCGCGGACTTGATTCCGCAATATCTGGTCAAGTCGCTCAACAAGACCAAGCCGGGCATCATGGCGGTGGCCGACGATTACGGGCTTGGCGCCTCCAAGGGCATTCAGGCCGCACTCGCCAAACTCAAGGTGTCGCCCGCTGCCATCACCTCCTACGCGCCATCGGACAAGGACATGAGCGCCCAACTGCTCGAGATCAAGGACAAGGGCGCCGATAGCCTGATCCTGTTCGGCCGGCCGGCTGATGTCGCGCTGGTCATGAAGCAAATGGGCGACCTCGGCATCAAGCTGACGGTGATCGGCAATTCCAGCCTTGTTGCACAAACGACGCTGAACAATGTGTCGGCGGACCAGGCCGATGGCGGCTATGCGATCGGCGGCATGATTCCGCAAACCTCGACCGATCCGAAAATTCTCGACTGGGCCAAGCGCGTGCTGGAGAAGTACAAGGTGCCGGCCGACAATTTCACGGTCTCCTATTACGACACCGTCTACATGATCAAATCCATCATCGAGAAAGTCGGCTGCGACAAATCGGCGATCCGCGACGCGCTTGCCGCCACCAAGGACTGGCAAGGCCTCCTGATTAGCTATCAGGCCGACAGCGCCGGCGATCTCGCCCACACCCTTGGCATCTACCGTAACAAGGGCAAGACGCCCGAATTGATCGGACCGATCAAGGAGACCGGTTACTGATCTCTTTACCGATCGCTTTACTGGTCCCTTGAGATGGGTCAACTCGTCGTCAACGGCCTCGCGCTTGGAAGCATCTATGCGCTGGTGGCGCTCGGGCTGCTCCTGATCTTCAATACCGTCCAGATCGTCAATTTCGCGCAGGGGCAACTCTTGATGCTGGGTGCCTTCATCGGCATCTCTGGCGCGGTGACGCATGAACTGCCGATTGGGCTGGCCTGGGCTTTGACGATCGTCGCCATGGCGTTCGTCGGAATCGTCTTCATGCTGCTGGTCTATTTTCCCTTGCGCGGACGCCCGCCGTTTCTGGTGATCCTGACCACGATCGCGATGGGCATCGTGCTGGAAAATCTCGCACTCATCATCTGGGGTCCGCTGCCGGTATCTCTGCCCTCGCCGGTGCACGGCGCGCCGCTTCGGTTCGCCGGCGTCGTGATCTCGATGCACCAGCTCGTGATCTTCTGCACGCTCGCCGTGATCCTGGTGCTGCAATTCCTGCTGCTGACCAAGACCCGGTTCGGCATCCTGATGCAGGCGACCGCGCAGGACCTGCACACCGCGCGCCTAGTCGGCATTCCCATCAATCGCACCATCGCGGTTGCATTCGCGCTTGGCGCCGTCTTGTCCGGGATAGCCGGACTGTTGGTGGCGCCGATCTTCCTGGCTGAGCCGACCATGGGCGGCAGCCTGGGCCTGAAAGGATTCGTGGTGAGCGTGATCGGCGGATTCGGCAATCTGCCGGGCGCCGTCATCGGCGGCATGTTTCTCGGCCTGATCGAAACTTTTGGCGCCCGCTACATCTCGTCGGACTTCCGCGATGCCTATGCCTTCATCGTCATGATCGGCTTCCTCACCGCCTGGCCGCGCGGCCTGTTCGGCGAGAAGACCAGCGAGAAGGTCTGACGTGAAGCAAACGGTTGCCATTGCGCTCGTCGCCATCGCCGCGCTGGCGATCCCTGCCGTCACCCAGGACGGCTACATCATCCAGCTCCTCAACATCGCGATCCTGAACGCGATCGTCGTGCTGGGGCTGAACTTTGCCACGGGGTGGACCGGCCAGATCAATTTCGGTCAGGCCGCGTTCTATGGCCTTGGCGCCTATGCCACCGCGATCGCCACCAAGTCGGGCCTGCCCTGGATCGTCACGCCCGTGCTTTCGGTAGCGATCGTGCTCGCCGCAAGCCTCACACTCGGGCTGCCGACCTTGCGGCTGCGCACTTACTATCTCGCCATGACCACGATCGGCTTCGGCGAAATCGTGCGCCTGATCATCGTGCATTGGGAGCCGGTGACCGGCGGCACTTCGGGTCTGCGCGCCATCCCCGGGATCAGCGTGTTCGGCGTCGGGCCGCAGGGACAAATCCAGCATTATTATTTACTGGTCGTGATCCTCGCGCTCGCCACGCTGGTCGCGGCGAGAATCCGGCGCTCCGCGCTCGGCCGCGCCATGATTGCGACCAAGGACAGCGAAATCGCCGCCGAGCAGAGCGGCGTCGACACCACCCGCACCAAGCTTCTCGCCTTTATGATCGGCGCAGTCTATGCCGGTCTTGCGGGTTGTCTTTATGCGTCATCGATTCGCTTCGTCAGTCCCGACAGTTTCTCCGGCGTCCAGGCCGTTCTCTTGATGACCATGCTGATCGTTGGCGGCATGGGATCGATTGCGGGCTCAATCGTCGGCGCGCTGACGCTGACGATCCTCCCCGAGGTGCTCAGGTTCCTCGGCCAGTGGTATCTCGTACTCTATGGCCTTGGCGTGATCGTCGTGATCGTGCTGCTGCCGGGCGGCCTTGCTTCGATGATTGCGGCCTTTCCCCTCCGACGGGCGGGTGCGCCATGACGGACCAATCGATCGTGACAGTGCGGGGCGTGACCCGCCGGTTCGGTGGCCTGGTCGCACTTGACGGCATCGATCTCGACGTGCCCCGCGGCATCGTTCAGGCCATCATCGGGCCGAACGGCTCGGGCAAGACCACGCTGCTCAACGCGCTGAGCGGCGCCTCGCACGCCGATTCCGGCTCGATCCGCGTCGACGGCGAGGAAATCTTTCGCCTCAAGCCGCATCGCATCGCGCGGCTTGGGCTCGCGCGGACATTTCAGAACATCCGCATCTTCGGTAACCTGACGGTATTGGAAAACGTCAAGGTCGCCTCCGCCTGTAACGTGCGCACATCCTTGTTCAACGTCGTTGCGTCGAACGCGCGACAAAAGCTGACCGAAGCCGACATCGAACAGCGCGCGCGTCATGCGCTGGAACTGGTCGGTCTCGCGGGCCGGGCCGGCGATCTCTCCATGCAGCTGCCTTATGCGCAGCAGCGCCTGTTGGAGATCGCGCGGGCGCTGGCTTCCGATCCGAAGGTGATGCTGCTCGACGAGCCCGCAGCCGGCATGAACACCACCGAAAGCATGACCTTGCTCGTGACGATCGCGAGACTAAAGGCTGGCGGCATCACCATCCTCCTGGTCGAACACAATGTCCGGCTCGTGATGGGGATCAGCGACCGCGTCGCGGTGCTCGATTTCGGCAGGAAGATCGCGGAAGGTACGCCGGCCGAGGTCCAGCGCGATGCGGGTGTGATCGAAGCCTATCTCGGCAGGCGGCATCGCCATGCTTAAGGTCGACAACTTGCGGGTCGCCTACGGGCACATCGAAGTGCTGAAGGGCATCTCGTTCAGCGTCGAAATGGGCGAAATCGTCGCCCTGATCGGCAGCAACGGCGCCGGCAAGACGACGACGCTCAGCACCATCTCCGGCCTGCTGCGGCCGACCGCCGGCAAGATTTCGTGGAAGGGCGAGGAGATCCAGTCGGCCGCCATCGAAAACATCGTCGCTTCTGGTCTCGCGCATTGTCCCGAAGGAAGGCGGATTTTTCCGGGACTTACCGTGCGCGAAAATCTCCTGACCGGCACCGCATCGCGCCGCTTCCGGAAAGCGGAGGTCGAAGAAGACCTCGCGCAGGTCTTTGAATTGTTCCCGCGGCTGAAGGAACGGATCAGGCAGGGCGGCTGGTCGCTGTCAGGCGGCGAGCAGCAGATGCTGGCGATCGGCCGCGCCCTGATGAGCCGGCCTAGTCTTTTGATGCTGGACGAACCATCGCTCGGCCTCGCCCCGATCGTGATCGAGCAGGTGTTCGACAGGATTCTGGAGCTCAACAGGCGCACCGGCCTTGGTGTCCTCCTGGTCGAGCAGAACTCGGCGATGGCGCTCGAAATCGCCAACCGGGCTTTCGTGCTGGAAACCGGCACCATCACGCTATCAGGGCCGGCGGAAACCCTGGCGCAGGACCCGCGGATTCGCGAGGCCTATCTCGGCAGCTAATTTCTTACAACCTAGCTGCCTAATTAGGCAGCATACTGACTAAATACCTCTCTACCTCGGCCCTAAAGCATTGACGAACAACGCGTTTTCGTATGCCGGCGCGTGGCATACAAGTTGCGTGTTGCCGGCCATGCAGGCGACCCAAGTCCAGTTGAGCGTTCGGAACATCCGGAAATCGTTTTCCGGCAAGGCCGGCGAGATTGCCGTGCTCGACGACCTTTCCTTTGGCATCAACGAGCGCGATTTCGTCAGCATCATCGGGCCGAGCGGCTGCGGCAAGACCACGATCTTCAATATCATCGCCGGACTGCTCGAGCCGGATTCCGGCACCATGCAGTACCGTGGCGCGGAGATCGAAAGCCTGCGCGGGCGCGTCGGCTACATGATGCAGAAGGACCTGCTGTTTCCCTGGCGCACCGTGCTCGGCAACGTGCTGCTTGGTCTTGAGACGCGCGGTGTCGATCGCACTGAAGCCGAAGGCAAGGCGCGGGAATACCTCAAGGGTTTTGGTCTGTCCGGCTTCGAGAATGCCTATCCGAAGACGTTATCCGGCGGGATGCGGCAGCGCGTGGCGCTGATCCGAACCTTGATCATGGATCCCGACATCCTGCTGCTCGACGAGCCTTTCTCCGCGCTCGACTACCAGACGCGGCTCTATCTCGAGGGCGTGCTGAAGGACGCGGTCGAAACCTACAACAAGACCGTCATTCTGGTGACGCACGATATCGATGAGGCGGTGGCGCTGTCGAAGCGCGTCATTGTGCTGAGCGGGCGCCCTGCCCGGGTGAAGATCGTGCACGACATCGACATATCGGCGACGTCGCCGATCGCGGCGCGCAGCGATACCAGGTTTTCCGGCTACTTCCACGCGCTCTGCGCCGAGCTCGACATCCAGACCGAGAAGACCGCGTGACCCTCACGATGCCCGGCACCGCTCCTTTGCCGAAGCGCAAGCCGCGCCCTGTGCGGCGCCGCGCCGGTTTCAACACGCCGCTCGGCCGCGCGATGCTGCAGGCGCTCGCGGTGATCGGCTTCTTCGCGCTGTGGGAAATCGGCGTCAGGATGGGGTGGATTTCAGCCTTCCTGGTCGGCTCGCCCTTCGGAATCTTCGCGGTCGGATTCAAGATGATCCTCAGCGGCGAGTTGCTGTCCGACACGTGGTTCACGCTGTTCGAGGCTATTCTCGGCTTCGTGATCGGAACCATCGTCGGATCGCTGCTGGGGCTGGCGCTCTGGTACTCCGTGTTCGTGGCGCGGCTGGTCGAGCCCTTTATCGTCGCCATCAACAGCGTGCCGAAGATCGCGCTGGCGCCGATCGTCGTGCTGTGGTTCGGCACCGGGCTTGTCTCCAAGGTCGCCCTCTCGGTATCGCTCACCGCCATCGTAGCCTTGATCGCGGCCTATCAGGCCGCCAAGGACGCCGACGTCGACTTGCAGTCACTATTGATCTCGATGGGCGCCGACAAGCATCAGGTGTTCTTCAAGGCGGTGGTGCCCTCCACGCTACCGTCGATCATCGCGACCTTCCGGATCAATATCGGCTTTGGCCTCGTTGGCGCAGTCGTCGGCGAATTCATTTCATCGCAGCGCGGGCTTGGCCACCTGATCTACACCGCCTCCAGCCTCTACGACCTCAATACGGTCTGGGTCGGATTGTTCACGCTGATGATCATGGGGTTCGTCCTCTATTACGTGATCGACATCATCGAGCGGATGAGCCTGCCCTGGAAGCAAACCAACACCACGCATCAGGTTCAGGTCTAAAATCCAATGTCATACCTACGGAGACGTCAGATGTCGTTGCCCATGCGTGTTGCCCGCGCCGCCGCGCTTATCTCGGTCCTGCTCGCCGCGCCGGCGCTCGCCGAAGGCAAGAAGGTCACGCTGTCGCAGGCGTTCCAATCGATGCTGTATCTGCCGCTATACGTCGCGATCGACGAAGGCTTCTTCACCCAGCAGGGCCTCGACCTCACCAAGGAGACGGCCGGCGCGCCGACGGTTGCGCTTTCCGCCGTCATTTCCGGCAGCGCGCAGTTCTCGATCCACGGACCGGAATGGACCGCGATCGCAGCCTCCAAGGGCGCTCCGGTCGACATCATCGCCAATGTCGTGAACGGCGCTGCGGTGTGGATCGCGACCGCGCCCGACTTCAAATTCGACGGCATCAAGGACGTCAAGGGCCAGAAGATCGTGACCGGGTTGATGCCGACCACCTCTACGTCGCTGTTCATGAAGCTGCTCAAGGAAAACGGCATGGACGCCAAGAGCGACGTCGAGATGATCCAGGTTGCGATCGGCTCCGAACCCGGACCGTTCGTCGCCAAACAGGCTGATGTCGCCGTGATGTACGAGCCCGGGCTCGACCAGGCCGTCGCCAAGGGCATGAAGGTCGTGCTTGGATTTCCAAAACTTTACGGCGCCTACGCCTTTTCGGCCGTGACCGCGCGCAACGATGTCGATCCCGACACCGCCCAGCGCGTGGTGAACGGCATGGAAATGGCAATGCGCTTCATGGCCAAGCACGAAGCCAAAACGGTCGAGATCGCCAAGAAGGAATTTCCGAACCTCGATCCCGCCGTGGTCGAGGCCGCGGTCAAGCGCATGCTGGCCGATGGCGTCTATCCGCCGAGCGTCGACATCACCGCGGACGCGCTGAAAGTGTCGATGGATACCCAGATCGCGCTCGGCAATCTGGCGGCGCAGCCGGACTACAAGGCTTTCGTGGTCAAGAAATTCATCGAACCGGCACTGGCGATGAAATAGGCCAGGAAATCGAGCGGGCCGACGCCTCTGGCGCGTATCCCACTTCTATGCGAGCTTTCTCGGACTTTGTTTGTCCGGGACTTGCCGACATGACCGATCCGACTGCTCACTCCGCACTCAAGTCTGGCGCGGGGGTCCTGGAACTACTGCGCCTGTTCAAGAGCGATCCGGCCGCCGCCGATCGTTACGCCTCGGACTGCCTGGAGCGTGCAAAGGCCATCGAGCCTCGGCTGAAGGCGTTCGAATATCTTCCTGTCGATACCGCGCGGCGGCCGGGACTGTTGTCCGGCATTCCGGTGGCGATCAAGGACATCATCGCCACATCAGACATGCCGACGACGAACGGTTCGCCGGTTTACAAGGACCATGTTCCCGTCGCAGACGCCTGGGTCGTCGAACGGCTGCGCCATCTCGGCGCGACGATCTTCGGCAAGACGGTGTCGACCGAATTCGCCTGGCGGCATCCTGGACCGACGGTCAATCCCTGGAACAGCGACCATACGCCGGGCGGATCGTCATCCGGATCGGCAGCGGCGGTTGCCGCCGGGATCGTGCCGCTCGCGCTCGGCTCGCAAACGCTCGGCTCAGTCATCCGGCCGGCCGCGTTCAACGGCGTCGTCGGCCTCAAACCGAGCTTTGGCGCGATCCCGCGCATCGGCGTCCATCCTTTGAGCCCTTCGCTCGATCACGTCGGCTTCTTTGCAAGACGCGTCGATGATGCAGCACTCGCGTTGTCGTTGCTCGCAGGCTCGAGCGACCGAGACCTGCATGGCCGGCCGCTGCCATCCTTTGATGTCGATGTCGACAGAGGCCTGGAACCCCTTGGCAAGCCGCGTCTTGCGATCGTGCGTTTCGAGAAATGGTCGCGTGTCGAGCCAGAGCAGCAAAATGCGTTCGAAGCCGCGATCGAGAAATTGCGCGATGCCGGCGCCGTTCTGCAAGAGCTCGAATTGTCCGAGGTCGACCGCGTCAACTGGAAAGCGATCAGCGCCATTCTCGCCGGCGAAGCCGCCGTGATCTTCGCCGATCTTGTCGCGCGTTACCCAGACCGCACCAGCGATCATCTCAAGTCGCTGGTGGAAGGCGGCAAGGCCGTCTCCGCCACCGACTACCTCGCCGCGAAGGCGCTGCAGGACAAATGGCGCACCGCGCTTGCTGCGGAAATATCCGGCTATGACGCGATCCTGACCTTGCCGGCGTTTGGCGAGGCCCCGCTCGGCCTGCACTATACCGGCGATGCCGAATATTGCGCGCCGTGGACCCTGCTCGGCGTGCCCGCCGTCACGCTTCCGATTGGATTCGGCCGACGCGGCCTGCCGCTCGGCCTTCAAATCGTCGCGGACTACAGGAACGACCTTCGCCTGCTCCGGATCGCAAAATGGACTGAGGCGGTTCTCAGCTTTGACCCCGGCAGTCCGAAGGGGCTTGATATCTGAGGGGTGGATTTGATTTGCGGCAGGTGTTGCATGTCAAATATATTTGCAGCCAACTCAAAGGGAGGCGCGACGTGGCCGTTTCCACGCGCAAACTTTTTTTCTGCATTGCGGCCGCGATGGCCGAGTGCTGGGCGCAATCCGCGTTTGCCCTGGACCCGCGCTACCCGGACTGGCCTTGCCAGCAATTGAAGGTGCCGGGGATTTCGATCGCGAATGTCTGGTCCGGTCCGGCGATCGAGCCAGCCGACACGGCAAAGCCCGTGGATGCCAAAGAGGCCGAGCTGGTTTCGCGCCTCGCCGCCCGCCGCACCTCGATGGAGGACGCACGGAAAATGATCGCGGACGATCTGACTGGAACCGACGCGGAAAAACAGCAGAAGGCAAAGACGCTGTTCGCGGCGCTCTATGTGACGCTCAACGGCCAGCGCGATCAGGTGATGAACGGGATCGAGCGTTTTTCGCGCAAGCAGAAGGCGATGGCCGAGAACATCCGCGCGGAAGCCCAGAAGTTGCGGGAGATGCAAGACAAGGCCCAGGACAAAGGCATCGTCGATCAGGCGCAGAACGACGACCTCGCGAGCCAGCTTGCATGGCAGACGCGGATTTTTGAGGACCGGCGGAAATCGACATCCTATGTGTGCGACGTGCCGGTCCTGATCGAGAAGCGGCTGTTCGACCTGGGAAGGGCGATCCAGGACGCCTTGAACGCCAACGCGCCCGGAAAATGACGATCTCCTCAACTGCCAGGAATTGGTCTATTCGCCCGGGCGCGGCTCGGGCGTCGAATCTTCCAGTGGCAGGAGCGAAGCGAACCAGCCGTCGGTCCCCTCGCGATACCACGCAACATTCGGATACCCGAGCGCCAGCGCGCGCTTGGCGGCGTTCCAGGACATCCAGCAATCGGCGAGACAATAGATAACCAGCCGTCTGGCGCGGTCGCCGTTCGTCGCCTTCTCCAGCCCCTTTACGAAGTAGTCGGCCATGCTGGGCGCGAGTTCGCCGTAGCCGGTATCGGGCAGCCAGATGCTGCCTGGGATGTTGGAGCGCGGCTTGTCGCGCCAAAGCGTTCGTTCCGGCAGATTGCGCGGCCGCGGCGGCCGCGGCATCACGTCGACAAAGGACGCCGACCGGCTGCGCCAGATCCTTTCTGCCTCTTCCGTTCCGATGACGCTGCCGCCACGCAGGGTGGCGGGCGTCGGCGCGCGATAATCTTCGAGGCGATAGCTTTCCGGCTCGGTTATTTCCGCCGCGCGCGTCGGCGCGGCCGACAAGATCGCCGCAACCGCGAGGCAAATCGCTGCCCTGATCATGGCTGCTTGGAAAGCGTCTCGGCGGTAATCAGCGCGTCGGACTCGTCAAGGATCGGAACGTTGTAGCTGATCAATAGTCTGTTGATCTCGGCCTGGTTTTCCTTGATCAGCCGGCTGAGGGTGCGTTTCCACTCCTGGTCCGACGGACGCACGCCCATGCCGATGCGAAAGGTCATTTGCGGGCCGGTCTTTTCCTTGACCAGCGGCACCATCACCAAAGGCGGATTGGCGCGCACCGCGTAATAGCCCGCCAGCGGTCCCCACAAGATGCCGCAATCGATATCGCCCTTGGCGAGATCGTCCATCATGGCCTGGGCCGACGAATCGGACCGGGTGTCGACGAACAGCGGGTAGGACTTGGCGTGCGCCAAGAGGCCGTTCATCGCCATGTTCGTGCTGGGGGGCGTCCTTGCGACGACCCCGATACGCTTGTCCTTGAGTTTCGGGTCGTCGATGGCGGTAACGTCCTCAAGGCCGCTTCCGCGCTTGGTCACCAGCGCATAGGTCGTCCGGTAGTACGGGATCGTCACCTGCGCCTGATCGTCGCCTTGCGGGAATCCGATGATCACGTCGCAGCGGTAGGCGGCCAGCGTCATCCGGACAAAGCCGGTTGCCTGCGGGAAGTAGGTATAGCTCAGTTTCTTGCCGAGCTTGGCGGCAAACAACTCGGCGAGCTTGTTTTCAAAGCCCTCGCCCTTGTCGTTGGAGAACGGCATGTTGCGCGGATCACCGCAGGCGCGGAACGTTTCGGGGTCGACGAGTTCGAGCGAACCGGAATCGGTTCCCTGCGCGCGGACCTCAGGCAGCCACGAGGCGTCCAGCCACAACGCCAGCAACCCGGCCAAAGAAGCAATCGTCCGCCACCTCACGGCATGAGGCGGCCTTGCCGCCGGCTCTTTGATGCACCTTTGTCTCATTTGGTGCCCATGCAGCTGGCGTCGGCCTGCTTGGCGGCCTCCGGCTTGTCTTCATGGTTGGGCGGGCGGCCGCCCGGAATGGCGTCGTTGGCGCGCGCGCGCAAATAGACGTAGATGTCGTCGAGATAGCACATCACGTTGGCGTTCGTTCCGAACGCCGGCATGACCTTGTCGTTGGCGGTGTTGACGTTCTTACGGCCGTTGGTCACGATGTTGGCGAAGTCGGCGTAGCTCAGCGTCTTCAATGAATTCGCCAATGCCGGCGCTAAGCTTGATCCGTCGCCATTCGGCCCATGACAAACGTGGCAGTCCGAATGATAACGGCGAAAGCCGGAGAACGTGTACCAGTCGACAACCCCTTCCCCGCTGATCTTGTAGGTCGGATTGCCGTCCTTGTCCGCATACTTGCCATTGTCGGATGACGCGACGGCCGGATCACCCCCGTCGGCCCGCGCGGTTCCGCAAGCAAGGGCACTTGCCAAAACAACAAGCACGAATTTCCAATTATTGAGATTCACTTCAGCCATCCCGACACGGCGTTGAAACAAAAATCGGCGCGCTGCTGTTCCGCCGCGCGCCGATTTGTCGTTACCTTGGTGCCACGCTTACTGGTTCGGCAACGCAAACACCGTCAGCGTTCCGCCCAGCGAGGTGTACTGCGCCAGACCGGCATAGCCACCGACC
>Ga0209526_10002176_pt1 | contig 13197 bp, 9 predicted proteins | sample JacPinW_OM2H0_M1_FD_188566 | JGI IMG/M metagenome (GOLD analysis project Ga0209526, IMG submission 188566) | Forest soil microbial communities from Algoma, Ontario, Canada - Jack Pine, Ontario site 1_JW_OM2H0_M1 (SPAdes) (version 2) | ecosystem: Environmental > Terrestrial > Soil > Boreal... | reverse complement strand
GGCCCGAAAGCGCGTTTACCGAAACGAAAAAGGCGGGCCCCCCTCGACCCGCACCGAAAGTCCGTCCTAGATGCGCGGCCTCGTCTTTTTTCTGGCCTTCGTTGGATGCCTGCCGTTCATTTTTGTGTCGCCGTTCACTGGCGTGCTGGCTTGGTATGTATTTTCCCTTGGGAATTTTCACACCCTGATTTGGGGTGGACCCTTTGCCAGTCTTAATTATGCGTACGTCATTGCCATCGTTACCTGTCTTGCCTGGCTTTTCTCTCGAACAGAACCGAAGCAGCTACCCCTCACCCCGCTCGTGATTCTGACTTTGTCGTTTTCCGTATGGATTACGTTTACCTCATTGTTCGCATTGGGACCGGCTGATGATGTCTGGAACAAATGGATCACCGTCCAGAAGATTCTGTTCATGTGCCTCGTCGGGTACGCGCTGATGACGACGCGCGAACGGCTAAACCAGCTGATCTGGGCGGTCGTACTGACCATCGGGGCTTGGGGAGTAAAGGGCGCGCTCTTGAGCATTCTACATGGCGGCGGCGAAATTCACGGGCCGGACGGCGGCATGCTCGCGGACAACAACGACTTCGGTCTCGGGCTCATAGTAATGTTGCCATTAATATTTTATCAGCGGCAGCTCGCCACTAATCGGCATGTGCGCCGCGGGCTGCTGTTGATGGGATTTCTAGTCACTCTGGCGGTGTTCTTTACCTATTCCCGAGGCGCACTGGTCGGGGTATGCGCGATGGGAGTGGTTTTCTGGCTTAGATCGCGCGCAAAGTTCGCAACGGCGCTGCTGATTGCTGCGCTCGCCTTTTCCGTCTATAATGTAGCCCCTGAAAAGTGGTTTGCGAGAATGGGGACGATAGAAACCTATCAGGACGATAGCTCGGCGATGAGCCGGCTCAATCTATGGCGGATTTCACTTCGGATTGCCGAACTTCATCCGATCAATGGGGGCGGCTTCAGGGTGACATTTGCGCCGAATGTTACAAACAACATGCTGCGCGGCACCGATATTGGCAGGCTGACAAAACCTCGCGCGGCGCATAGTATTTACTTTGACGCATTATCCGAGCATGGCTGGGTAGGACTTTTCTTGTTCTTGATGATTCTTGGCTATTCCTGGGTAAACTGCGCGTGGTTGACCCGTCATTCGCGCAACCGGCCTGATCTCGCCTGGGCAAATATGTTGGGAAGGATGGGGCAACCGATGCTCGTGGGCTATGCGACTGCGGGTGCGTTCGCATCTCAGGCCTATTTGGATGAGTATTGGTGCATCATCTTTATATTCGACGCTGCACGGCGGCTGCTCGCCAAAGAAATCGCCCCGGCCGGCGCATTCGCGGGGGCGGGATCGCAACGGCTGCCTCTCCCTCGGCAAGCCGTCACCCAGGCGGTGCTCGCGAAACCGGATACCGCCCTAGGTTACGCCAAATCAAACCCGTAACTAATGGGATCACGGGTCATCGGCTTGTGGTGTCCCCCGGCTCGATCGGCCCATTTTGCCGCGCCCGGCTCCCCACACGACGAAATCCCGACGCTATAAAATGAAACCGACGCTATTCACAAAGCGTTTAACCGCGGTGAGATTACCAGAAAGCGTCGGTCATGAAGCGTCGCAAGCGCCGCCAAAGATTGTCGTTGGCAGGGATGATGAGCGATCTGATGCTGGCATCTTTGGCGACGATTACACGCCGGTCCTTTTTAATCTTGCAAAATGACTGCTCGCCGGCGGAACACCGGCGAATGGCGAACGAGAAAGCCGAGGCGGCGGCGAGATCCGCGGCACGGCTCGTCTCCGGCGGCGGCCGAGCGACGATGACTTCGCTTTTAGCGCCTTGGCACTCTCGCGCGATTGCTAACGCAAGGCGCTTGCGGAAGAAGTAGGCGGATACGTGTCGTGCCGCCTCCTTCCGGCTGACCCCAGTCGTGCCGGAAATTAGCCATAATGCGATGATAGCCTCTCGTTTGAGCGTCTGAGGGAGATGAAGCATCTTGGATCAGACGAGCGATTCGGTAGCGAAGGCCGGGCTCTCCTCTTATTTCTCTGTACTAACAGGGACAAGGGGCGGCCGGATGCCGCTGCGTCTCCGGTATCGCTAGATGGTTCCTAACGGTGGCGCACGCGTTCGCCGTAAATCTTGCGGTAAACCTTTAAGCCGCACAGGCCGTCCGAGCCCGCCATGACGCACCCTGCTCTCGCGCTCGCGTGCCTCACGCTATCGGCCGCCGCGGCCTGGGCTCAAGCCCCGCCGATCACCGGAGAGCCGCAACCGGGCCGGGTTTTTTGTGAACAGAGCGTCACCTACCGGATTGCCGGGCGCGCAACGGTTCCCGAGCCGTACCGGGGCTTTCTCGGGGCCTGGAGCGATGCGGCCTGGGATGCCAATACCTGCGCGGCGCTGATCGTCGAGAATATCGATCCGGACGGCACGGCTGCGATCATCTACGCCTACGGGCCGCTCGGATCGAACGCACGGGGCAGCGGCGGAACATTGCACGGCACCGGAATCATCCGCGACGGCGAGCTCAGATTTCAGAACTCCGACGGCACTCAGTTCGCTTTCCGCCCCGGAATCGCCGATCTCATTGGGCGGATGACGACGCCGAGCGGCCAATCATACGAGGCTGCATTCAAGAAGACATTGTGAATCCCGACCCCATTCGGTAATTCGACCCTTCAGTTCCGTGCGAGTTGACGCCCGCAGAACCCATTCCTAAATTCGCGGTCGCTGGGTTCGACCGCCGCGTCGTGACTGCCGGTGCTCCGGTCGGCCCCGCTTGGCTGACGAACATCGGGTGACCACATCCACAGACTACCAATCGTGGATCGACCGCGACTGCGGGCGAGACCGCCCGTCAGACGGATCATCAAATGTGGTTGCGCATGCCCCGACCTCTCGTACCTTCCCCGATAAACGAGCTCAACGAACGCAGCCGCGAGATCTTTCGCTTGATTGTCGACGGCTATGTCGCAACTGGCGAACCCATCGGCTCGCGCACCCTCTCACGACGCTTGGGGCAGAACTTGTCGCCAGCGACGATCCGCAACGTCATGGCGGATCTGGAGGAAGCAGGGCTGCTCTACGCGCCACATACCTCGGCCGGGCGACTCCCGACCGAGCTCGGGCTGCGCCTCTTTGTCCACGGGTTTCTCGAAATTGGAGGACTGGCCGAAGACGAACGCCGCAGTATCGAGAGCCTGTGCGTTGCCCGCGGTAAGAGTCTGCCGCAAGCGCTCGAGGAAGCAACGACTGCGCTGTCTGGCCTGTCCCATTGCGCGGGCATCGTCGCGGTGCCCAATCAGGACCGTCCCTTAAAGCACATCGAATTCGTCAGTCTCGGTCCTGGGCGCGCCCTCGTGGTGCTGGTAACGGAGGACGGGCTGGTCGAGAACCGGGTTATCGAGGTTCCGGCCGGCCTGCCTCCGGCCGCGCTCATCTCGGCCGGCAATTATCTTAATGCCAGGCTGATCGGCCGGACGGTCGAAGAGGCAAAGGCGGAAATCGAGCAGGAGATCGCGTCCAATAAGATCCAGCTCGACGAATTGACGTCGAAGCTCGTCGCGGCAGGCCTTGCCAACTGGGCCGGCGGCGATGAGGGCAGCGCGCTGATCGTGCGTGGTCAGGCCAATTTGCTCGAAGACGTCACTGCGCTCGCAGATCTCGAAAGGCTGCGCACTCTTTTCGAGATGCTCGAAACCAGAGAGACCATGCTGCGTCTGCTCGACGCCAGCAAACAAGGCGAAGGCGTCCAAATATTCATCGGCGCCGAAAATCGCCTTTTCGGGGTGGCCGGCTGCTCGATGGTGATAGCCCCGTACCAGAACAGCCGCGAGCAGATCGTCGGAGCGATCGGCGTCATCGGCCCGACTCGGATCAACTATGCCCGCATTATCCCGATGGTGGACTACACCGCGAAGATGATCGGGCGACTCATCGGATAGGACAAACCATGGACGATACGACGACCAAGGAGCAGGAGAAAGTTCCCGCTGCGGACGAGGCCGCCAATAACAACACCGACGGCCTCGCCGGGGCGCCAATCGAGTCGGAGGCCGAGGAATCGTCGCCGGAGACCCGAGTCACCGAACTCGAGGCTGAACTGGCCGAGTATAAGGACCGGTTGCTGCGCGCGCTCGCCGAGACCGAGAATGTACGCCGTCGCGCGCAGCGCGAGCGCGAGGATGCATCGAAATATGCGGTCGCCGGTTTTGCCAAGGACTTGCTCTCGGCGGCGGACAACCTGCGCAGGGCGTTAGAGAGCCTGCCGGAATCGGAGGCGAGAGACGAACGCACGCGCGGTCTCCTTGCCGGGGTCGCGGCGACCGAGCGGGAACTGTTGGGCGTCTTCGAGCGCCACGGGATCAAGCGCATCGATCCGAAGGGCGAATGTTTCGACCACAATTTCCACCAGGCGATCTTTGAGACCGAACGGCCGGACCAGCCGAGCGGCTCGGTTGTCGAAGTATTGCAGCCCGGCTATGTACTTCATGACCGCCTGTTGCGGCCGGCGATGGTCGGCGTCGCCAAGGGCGGCCCGAAGCCGTCGGAACCCGCTTGAACGCGGTGGATTTTGGGCTCGTGGGCTACAGCCAGCGTGGTTGTAGCGGCCCGACCCGACACATATATAGACCCCAGCCACAGTGAGGGGATGGCTGTGATCACTTCCCGGGGGATCGGGACGGTGCTTCCCCGGGCCGCCCGGTCCTGCTTTAGAACGAGGTGTACATGAGCAAGGTCATCGGTATCGATCTCGGCACGACGAATTCCTGCGTTGCCGTGATGGAAGGCAAGAATGCCAAGGTGATCGAGAATAGCGAGGGTATGCGCACAACGCCCTCGATGGTTGCATTCACCGAATCGGGCGAGCGCCTCGTCGGCCAATCGGCGAAACGTCAGGCGGTGACCAACCCCGAGAACACTTTTTTTGCGATCAAACGCTTGATCGGTCGCCGCTTCACCGATCCGATGGTGAAGAAAGACATGGATCTTGTCCCGTACAAGATCATTCCGGGCGACAATGGCGACGCTTGGGTCGAGAGCCGCGGCAAGAAATATGCGCCCTCTCAGATCAGCGCATTTATTTTGCAGAAGATGAAGGAAACGGCCGAGGCCTATCTCGGCGAGACGGTCTCGGAAGCCGTCATCACCGTTCCCGCCTATTTCAACGACAGCCAGCGCCAGGCGACCAAAGACGCCGGCAAAATTGCCGGCCTCGAGGTCTTGCGGATCATCAATGAGCCAACCGCGGCAGCACTCGCCTATGGCATGGACAAGAAGGGCACCGGCACGATTGCGGTTTACGATCTGGGCGGCGGCACCTTTGACATCTCTGTGCTTGAGATCGGTGACGGCGTGTTCGAGGTGAAATCGACGAACGGCGATACCTTCCTCGGCGGTGAAGACTTCGACAAGAACATCATCGACTATCTCGCCGATGAATTCCGTAAAGAGCAGGGAATCGACCTGCGCAATGATCGGCTCGCCCTCCAGCGACTAAAGGAGGCAGCGGAAAAGGCCAAGATTGAATTGTCGTCGTCGATGCAGACGGACGTCAATCTGCCTTTCATCACCGCCGATCAGCACGGGCCAAAGCATCTCAACATCAAGCTTACCCGGGCGAAGCTGGAGGCGTTGGTCGACGATCTGATCCAGCGGACGATCGGGCCTTGCCGCAACGCCCTCAAAGATGCGGGGCTCAAGGCGTCGGAGATCAACGAGGTCATCCTGGTCGGCGGCATGACCCGGATGCCCAAGGTCATCGAGACCGTCAAACAGTTCTTCGGCAAGGAGCCAAATCGTAGCGTCAACCCGGACGAGGTCGTCGCCGTCGGCGCCGCGATCCAAGCCGGTGTTCTGAAGGGCGAGGTCAAGGATGTTCTGCTCCTAGACGTGACCCCTCTGTCGCTCGGCATCGAAACGTTGGGCGGCGTCTTCACTCGTCTAATAGACCGCAACACGACGATACCGACGAAAAAGAGCCAAACCTTCTCCACCGCCGAGGACAACCAGACGGCGGTCACGATCCGCGTGTTTCAGGGCGAGCGTGAGATGGCGGCGGACAACAAGCTGCTCGGCCAGTTCGACCTGGTCGGCATCCCGTCCGCGCCGCGCGGCATGCCTCAGATCGAGGTCACCTTCGACATCGACGCCAATGGCATCGTGCAGGTCTCCGCCAAAGACAAGGCCACTGGCAAGGAGCAGCAGATCCGCATCCAGGCCTCGGGCGGCCTCTCAGAGGCCGACATCGACCGCATGGTCAAGGATGCCGAGGCGCATGCCGACGAAGACAAGCGCCGTCGCGAGCTGGTCGAGGCAAAGAATAACGCCGACTCGCTCATTCATACGACCGAGCGGACGTTGAACGAGAGTGGCGACAAGGTTCCGCAGGCCGACCGCGATGCGGTGCAGCAGGCGATGCAAGCCTTAAAGGACACCCTCGGCAGCGAAGACGCGGGGCAAATCAAGACCAAGACAGAGGCGTTGGCCCAGGTCTCGATGAAGCTCGGGGAGGCGCTTTACAGGGCCCAGCAGACTGAACAGGCCGGCGCCGGTGACAGTGGCGCGCCACAAGGCGGGCCGTCCCACGGGGCTGGGGCTGGCGGCGGCAATGACAAGGTTGTCGACGCCGATTTCGAGGAGGTCGACGATCAGAAGAAGCGCGGCTCGGCATAATCGGCGCGACGGAGGTGCCGTACAGTTGCGAAAATCCCGGCGGAGTATCCGCCGGGATGACGCGTAGTGGGGAAACTCTATCTCGAACATCCGTCGACCATGGCTAAGCAGGATTTTTACGAGCTCCTCGGCGTCTCCAATTCGGCGAGCGGGGACGAGCTAAAAAGGGCCTACCGCAAACTCGCGATGAAGCATCACCCGGACCGCAACCCGGGTGACAAGAGCGCCGAACAAAAATTCAAGGAAATTAACGAGGCCTACGACATCCTCAAGGATGATCAAAAGCGCGCCGCCTATGACCGCTTTGGTCATGCCGCCTTTGAGCAGGGGGGCGGGCGCGGCCCGGGCGATTTCGGGTTTTCCGGAGGGTTCGCCGACATCTTCGACGAGATGTTCGGCGAGTTCATGGGCGCTGGGCGCCGCGGCCAAGGCGGACCGAGCCGCGGCAGCGATCTCCGCTACAACCTGGAAATCTCGCTGGAGGAAAGTTTTCGCGGCAAGCAAACAACGGTTCGAGTGCAAACCTTGGTCGCCTGTGACCAATGCAAAGGCGGCGGCGCTGAGGCGGGATCGAGACCGGTCACCTGCCCGACGTGCCACGGCCGAGGGCGGGTGCGCGCGCAACAGAACTTCTTCACGATCGAACGAACCTGCGCCACGTGTCAGGGAGCGGGGCGGGTCATCGACAATCCGTGCAAGACCTGCGCGGGCCAGGGCCGGACCCGCCGCGAAAAGACTTTATCGGTCAATATTCCACCTGGCGTCGAAGATGGCACCCGCATCCGGCTTGCCGGCGAGGGTGAGGCGGGGGTGCGCGGCGCCCCGACGGGCGATCTATACATCTTCATCACGATAACGCCGCATCGGATCTTCCAACGCGACGGCGCCAACATTTATTGTCGTGTTCCGATCTCGTTCACGACCGCAGCCCTCGGCGGCTCGATCGAAATCCCGAGCGTGGACGGCGGCCGAACACGCGTCACGGTGCCCGCGGGTACCCAATCGGGACACCAGTTCCGGCTCAGAGGAAAGGGCATGACGGTATTACGCTCACCCGCGCGCGGCGACATGTTTATCGAGGCGATTGTCGAGACGCCGGTTAATCTGAACAAACGCCAGCAGGAGTTGCTGCGCGAATTCGAAAAGGCCGGCGACCACGTCGGGACCCATCCCGAAAGCGAAGGCTTCTTCGCGCGCGTGAAGGAATTCTTCGAAGATTTGCGGGAGTAGCGTTATTCGGCCGCCGCCGGTTCACGGCTCGCCATTGTGAGAGCAGACTCGTTGCCCTTGGCGAGAACTACCTCGAGCGTCCTTTGGATTTCGGCGAGCTTTGCCGAGTGTTCGATTTTATGGCCGAATAGATCCTTCACGTAGAAGACGTCTACCACCTTTTCGCCGTAAGTCGAGATTTTGGCGCTCGAGACCTGCAGGTTGAGACCGGTCAGCGCTCGGGTCACCTCGAATAGGAGCCCCGGTCGGTCTCGGCCATTGACCTCGATGACGGTGTGCGAGCCGCTTGCCTTGTTGTCGAGAAGGACACGGGGCGTCACCATGAACACCCGGGTTCGACTTGGAAAGGCCGCCGGGTGGGCGAGCTCGCGATGCGGCTTTAGATCGCCGGACAGCACATTCTCGAAAACAACTGCAAGTTTGGCGAGTTTGTCCGGGCGGTCGAATGGGCCCCCGTTCGAGTCCTGTACCCAGAACGTATCGAGCGCCATTCCGTTCGACATCGTTATGATTTTGGCGTCGACGATATTGGCGCCGCTGACCGCCAGTGCGCCGGCAATGCGCGAAAAAAGGCCGGGATGGTCGGCGGTATAGAGGGTTATCTCCGTCACCGATCGATAGGGATCGACGCGTTTTTCGACGGTGAGCGGCGCACCACTCGCCTCCGCTTCACGCATCAGACGGGCATGGCGCGCGTGCGTGGGCGCATCGAAGGAAAGCCAGTAATATGAATAGCCGCGACTGACGAATGTCGCGAATTCTGGTTCGCTGAAATCGGGCAGCAACCGGCGGGCCGCGGCCTGAGCTGCTGCTGCGCGCGACTCCCGCCCTTCGCCGCTGAGCCCGCCTGAGATCAGTTCGATTGCCCGGTGGTAAAGCTCACGCAACAGGGCCGCCTTCCAGCCGTTCCAGACTTTCGGACCCACGGCGCGGATGTCGGCTACGGTCAACACCAAGAGCAGCTTCAACCGCTCCGGAGATTGCACGCGCTCGACAAAGTTGCCGATAGTCTGCCGATCGCCGATGTCGAGCTTGAAGGCGGTGCCGCTCATCAACAGATGCCAACGTACCAGCCAAGCGACGGTCTCGGTCTCCTCGGCCGAGAGGCCGAGCCGGGGGCCGAGCTTCAACGCGATCTGCTCGCCGATTTCCGAATGATCCCCGCCCCGGCCTTTGGCGATGTCGTGCAGCAGCACCGCGAGGTAAAGAGCACGGCGGGATACGATCGTCGGCATCAGCTGGGTGGCCAGTGGCAGCTCCTCTTCGAGCAGCCCGCTCTCGATCTTGTGCAGGATGCCGATTGCGAAGAGCGTGTGCTCGTCGACCGTGTAGACGTGGTACATGTCATACTGCATCTGCGCGACGACGCGACCGAAATCGGGGATGAAGCGGCCGAGGACCCCGGCTTCGTTCATCCGCCGCAGTGCCGTTTCCGGATCCTTGCGCGAGGTCAGGATCTCAAGAAAAAGGCGGTTCGCCTCCGAATTGTCGCGCAGCTGTTGATTGATCAGCCTAAGTGAGAGACTGGCAGCCCGCAGGGCGCGCGGGTGGATATCGAGTTCGTGCTGCTGCGCTACTTGAAAGAGACGGAGCAGTGCAGACGGATTTTTTTTGAAAAAATCCTCCGACGCAATGGTCAGCCATTCGCCGTCGACAACGAAGCCGCCGAGGGACCGCCGCCCATTCCCCCACCGCACCCATGACAGCCGGCGTTTGTGCTTCTGGTCGGCTTCGAGAATTGCGCAGAAGATCCGGGTCAAATCTCCGATGTCTTTGGCCACCAGGAAATAGTGCTTCATAAACCGCTCGACGCCGCGGCTGCCGGCATGATCGGTGTAACCCATCCGGCGCCCGATCTCGGTCTGCAGGTCGAAGGTGAGCCGCTCCTCGGCACGGCCCGCGAGGTAGTGGATGTGGCAGCGAACCGTCCATAGGAATTTCTGGGCGCGATCGAACCGTTGCGACTCTTCCGCCGACAACACTCCCAAATCTACGAGCTTGCCGACGTCGTCGGTGCGATAGATGTACTTGGCTATCCAAAACAATGTGTGCAGGTCTCTGAGCCCGCCCTTACCCTCTTTGATGTTCGGCTCGAGCTGGTAACGGCTGTCACCGAGGCGCTTGTGCCGTGCATCCCGTTCGGCGAGCTTGCTAGCTACGAACTGCGCCGCACTGCCCTTTACGATGTCCGAATCAAAGCGTTTCTTGAACTCGTTGAAGAGCGCCTGATCGCCCCAAAGGTAGCGGGCCTCCAGCAGTGCCGTTCGGATCGTCAGGTCTGATTTCGCCTGACGGAGGCATTCATCGACTGACCGGGTCGATTGCCCGATCTTGAGGCCAAGGTCCCACAGCAGATAAAGGAGATACTCGACGACCTGCTCGGTATGGGGGGTTCGCTTATACGGCAGCAGGAAAAGGAGGTCGATGTCGGAATAGGGCGCGAGCTCGCCACGCCCATAGCCGCCCACGGCAATGATTGCCAGCCTCTCGCCCGAGGTCGGGTTGGGGAGAGGATAGATTACCTGGGTCACGAGATCGAACAGCGCGCGGATCAACTGATCCATCAGGAAGCACTGCTCGCGGATCGTTGCGGCACCGTCGCCGGTCGCCTCGAAACGGCGACGGATCTCGGCGCGCCCTGCCGTCAGAGCCACCTTCAGGGGCGCGACGAACGCACTGCGATCGAGCGCGGGAGCCTGGACAGAGCCGACGACAAGGGACAGTCGCTCGGTCAATGCTCTGCGATCGATGATATCGCGTTGCCGGGTGATGCTGCCCATGACGATTCCCTTCGTCCGGAACTCTCTCCGGCGCTAAAGGCGTCCGCCGGTATCGACGGTGATGATCGAGGCGATCGTGTGCTTGAGATGGGTAATGCAAGCCATTACCGCGAGGGCCACATCACAACCGCCACTTTGCCGGCGACCGCAAGAGTGTTTTCGGTGTCATTACGCTCCTCAGGCCGCGCTACCCTGACCGGCGATGTCCGCGAGAAGCCGGTTGAATTTATCGGCTGCTTCGTATTGGACCCAATGCCCCGCTCCCGGGATAACCTCGAACCGGGCATCTGGTTGGACGTTGCGCAATGCGCGGGCGCGATCATCGAGATGGGGGTAGGCGGTCGCGTCGCGCTCACCCCAAATCCCGTCGATACGTGCCTTGATGAGCGGAAGCGCCCGGGCGAGCGTCTCCGCGCGTGAGAACCTCCGGCTCTTCACGCGGCCCCGCGGTGCGTTCTGCGCCTGGATGTAGACCGCGAGCTCGTCGATTTTTGCCGGGTCGGCGATCATCAGCGCCGCGAGATTATGACGAGCGACGGCGAGCGCCTCAGCCTCCGAGGCGTTATCCGGCACCCGCCTTAGCGCGGTCGGCTGTCGAACCAGTCCGAGGCCGTTCGACCCGACGATCGTAAAGCCCCGCGCGCGATCGCCGAGCTGCGCGGCGACATGACCGCCGAGGACGCCGCCGAAGGAAAACCCGGCAATGTGCAGGCCGCCAAGCTCTGGAAACACAAGCTCAAGCCCTTCGACGACGATACTGGCCAATCCCTCCGCGGTATGCGGCTCGGGCGGCGTAGCCGACTCGCCCAGACCCGGCAGATCTGGTGCTGCTACGGTGAAAGTCCGTGACAAGTGAATGACGTTGCGAATCCAGTGGGTCCACGAGCCGTAGCCGCCGTGCAGCAATGCAAGCGGCGGCCCGTCTCCCCACACATGCCAAACCATGTGACCGTTCCCGCAAGGCGTCTCGACCCGTCGCGCTTCGGCCGCCACACCTCTCACGAAAGCAACGGTATTTTCGCTGACCAGACTCGGCATTGGCCCCTCGTCATTGTCCGCCACAGCTGATAACCGCTTTCGCACCGAACGCCTAGGCCCCGCCGCCCGAGGCCGGTGTGGTCGACAAAGCGAAGCGATTTCGCGGCCTCTGCTCTGCTGCGCCTGCCGGGTGACGCACGAGTAAGACCTCACGATCGTTCTTGCGTAAGCTCGACGCCCGATCCCAATATGGTTCCCCCCATATGGTTCCAAACCACGGGAGGGAAGCATGAAGGAGAATCGGGTAAAACGGATATTGAGCGAAGGCGGGCTGGCGCTTGGCACGCATGTTGGCGGGATCGCCGACCCGCAGATCGTCGAGATCATCGGGCTGGCTGGCTTCGATGCCGCCTTCATCGACATGGAGCACACCAGCTACGACCTGCACGATGTACAGCTCGCGGTTATGGCGGCCGAGCGTGCCGGCATTACCCCGATTGTCCGGACACCCGGCTTCGACCCGGCTTTCATCCTGCGGCTGTTGGACATGGGCGTGCAGGGCATCCAGGTGCCCCATGTCAGCAGTGCCGAGACCGCCCGTGAGGCGGTACAGGCGGTGCGCTACCCGCCGCTCGGCGAGCGCGGCATGGCGGCCGGCAGCCGGGCCGCGGATTATGGGCGGATCCCGCTCGTCGAGCATATGGCGCAGTCCAACCGTGAGATTCTCCTCGCCTGCATGATCGAGGACATGGCGGCCGTCGAGCAGATCGACGAGATCGCGGGGGTGGAGGGTGTCGACCTGCTGGCGGTTGGTCCGTCGGATCTGTCTCGCTCGCTCGGCGTCAGCGGCCAGGCCGACCATCCGAGGCTCGTTGCCGCGATCGACCGCGTGCGCGAGGCGGTCAAAAAGCGTGCCGGCGCCCGACTGGCCCTGCCGCTCAATCACGCCGCCTTTCCTCGTAACGCGGCTCAGCTCCGGGATCTCGGCGCCGGTTACACCAATTGCGCCCCGACGCCGGAAGCCCGCCTCCTGCACTCATTGCAGACGCAGCTGTCGGAAGCCCGCAAGCTGCTCGGGTAGCTCTGGCGGCTCGGGTCCCGCCGGGCCTGCGAGAAGCCGGCCCGGCGGCCGCGCTCGCTGTTTTCGCTGTTCTTCCCGGAAATTTACAGCGGCCCAGCTCGGTTTTGCCGCAGAAATCCTCGGTTCTCGCCCTCGTAGCCTCGCAGTTGTCCGCTGTTTTCGTTCGCTGTTATTCGCTGTTTTCGTCCTCCGACATGTCAACCTCCTCGCCTAACACCGACTGAGCGCCCTGTCATTGCGAGGCGCAAAGCACCGGAGCAATCTCGATCGGGCCGAGCGCAACGGGCACGGGATTGCTTCGCTGCGATGCAAGGACAACATTAACGGTTATCATATTATCGCTGATTTGTCAACAACAACTTAGGTGTTCACTTTCGTCAGCTGAGTCCCCCGGAATCGGATAAACCGCCACGCAAGACGGCTCGCGGTTCGAGCGAGCAGGCTGTGA
>Ga0209526_10002174_pt1 | contig 13204 bp, 7 predicted proteins | sample JacPinW_OM2H0_M1_FD_188566 | JGI IMG/M metagenome (GOLD analysis project Ga0209526, IMG submission 188566) | Forest soil microbial communities from Algoma, Ontario, Canada - Jack Pine, Ontario site 1_JW_OM2H0_M1 (SPAdes) (version 2) | ecosystem: Environmental > Terrestrial > Soil > Boreal... | reverse complement strand
CTCTTGCGCGATTCGCCTTGGACAGCGATTCCGCGGGGACGCTCGTTTGCGTGGCAAAGGCCGAGCTGGGCTTCACCGGCAGCGTGCAGCCAAGCACCACATGGGCTGCGCCGCCCACAAACGTCGGTCTGGAATTGCCTGCTCCAGGAAATGCAGAGAGCACGTCGCCCACGGGATTGCCAACCGAATCCGTGTCCGATCCGCCGAACAGCAATGCCACCGGGTCAGCTGTATCTTGCGTCACGATCAACGAACCGGAATCACCCGACGCGCTAAACGTTCCTCCTGCAACCATCACGAGGTCCGCATAGCGGATGGTGAAAGACGCTTTGGTGTCCCCGCAATTCTTGAAGTAATCCACACTCGCAGCCACGTTGGTGCCGATAATTGTGGAGCAAGTAAGTCCCGTCGTCCTGCCGCTTTTCGCAACCAACCCATTGTGCGGCGAAGCCAGTGCTTGCGTTGGATCAAGCCCGGTGCCCGCATGCGGCGGCGCTGCATCCGGCACGCCATTGGTTTGCGTTGCTCCCAACAACAGGATGTTGCCGGCAGGATCCACGGCACCGTTCACCGCAGTCGCAAGTGCGGCATCGACTTTCGGCAGCGGTCCAGTCTCCAAGTTGTAAAACTCAAACAGATGCCCAACGGTCTGCGTCGAAGGCCCCGTCCGGCAGTTGGTCTCAATCAGCCCGGGTTGCGTGATGCCATCCCCAGGAATGCCGGAGTCGCTCTTCGCTATCACGTGATTGTTGCTGAGGATGTACTGCGCGCCATTTAGCGTGACCATTGCCCCGAGCGTGCCAGAGCAACAGAATTGGCCGCTTGTATCATTCACGTTTCCGCCAGACGTGCCCAGTTTCACCGCTCCCGCTTGTACGTTTTCGTTTTGTGGCGCGAGTGTGACCATCGCCGTTGCGGTCGCCGAAGCATTTGCCTGCGCCACCGCCGTGACCGTCACAGTCGTAACGTTTACACCGCCGGATCCATCCGACTTCGTGGGAACTCCGCCGGGCGCCATATACAATCCCGCGCTGGAAATAAATCCGCTAGCCTGGCTGCCACCCGGTACTCCATTCACTTGCCAGTTGACCGCAGTATTCGACGACCCCGTCACCGTTGCCGTAAAGCTTTGCGTCGTGAAGGTGGTAATTTTCGCTGTCGTTGGAGACACCGTGACACTGACGACTTGTGTATTCACGCCCGTGCCGGTTTTGACGCCACTACATCCGGCGAGCCCCAGCAGCAAAAAAGAAATCGCGATAGTTTTATGGCTTCCGCGCATGCGCTCTTCGCCCACTTCTCCTCGCTGAAAATAACACGTTCACGGAGAGTGAACTTGCCGGGAATGGACAGAACGTGACCTATACGCCGCCTGTCCCTGAGTACAGGTCTCTCAACTTCAACTTTTACCCAAGGAATTGCAGAACGGGTTCAGTCCAGATCGCGCCAGTTCGGACCCGTGCCTATCTCCACCACCAGCGGCACGGCAAGCTTGTACACGTTCTCCATCTCTTCCTTAACCAGCTTTTCCAACGCATCCTTTTCCCTCACCGGCGCCTCAAACAGCAGTTCGTCGTGTACCTGCAGAATCATCTTTGCGGCCAGCTTTTCCTTTTCCAATCTTCCCTGGATCGCAATCATGGCCAGCTTGATCAGGTCTGCAGCCGTCCCCTGCAATGGCGAATTCAGCGCGGTTCGCTCGGCGAAGTTGCGAAGTTGTATCTGTGGAGAATTGATCTCCGGGATCGGCCGGATCCTTCCAAAGAGCGTTTTGGCCATGCTCGTTTTTCGGGTCTCCACCAGCACCCGATCGAGATATTCTTTTACGCCGCGGTAACGCGCGAAATAAGCCGCAATGAATTGCGCCGCTTCTTTCTGAGGAATACTCAGTTGCTGCGCCAGCCCGAATGCCGATAGTCCGTAAATAATTCCAAAATTGATGGCCTTCGCTGCGCGGCGGTGCTCGCTCGTCTGTGCCATGGGCCCCACGCCGAAAACTTCCTGCGCAGTGCGGGCATGAATGTCCTCTCCGCTGCGAAACGCTTCCAGCAGAACAGGATCGTTCGAAAAGTGCGCCATGATTCGCAGTTCCACCTGCGAATAATCGGCGGAAAGCAGGATCTTCCCCTTCTCCGCAATGAAGGCAGCTCGAATTTCTTTGCCCAGCTCGCTCCGTATCGGAATATTTTGCAAATTAGGATCGCTGGAACTCAGCCGGCCCGTTGCCGTTCCGGTCTGTGAAAAATTCGTGTGCAGGCGTCCTGTCTCCGGATGAATCAACTTTGGCAGCGCGTCCACGTACGTGGACTTTAGCTTCGCGATTTCCCGGTATTCGATAATTTTGCCAGGCAGCAGGTGTTGATGGCTCATGTCTTCAAGGATGTCCGCTGCGGTGGAGCGCACTTTGCCTCCTCGGCGCGGGGGCGGCTGCAAATTCAGCTTGTCGAAGAGTATTTCGGCCAGTTGCGTGGGCGAATTCACGTTGAATTCAGCACCTGCCAGGCCCCAGATCTCCTTCTCCAGCCGACGCACTTCTTTTTCCATCGACTGGGACATCTTGTGCAACGCCACCGGGTCCACTCGGATGCCGGTTCGCTCCATATCCGCGAGCACGCTGGAAAGCGGCAGGTCAATTGTTTCGTAGACCTTGAGTAAATCCTGTTTTTCGATTTCCGCTCGCAACACCGGCGCAAGTCTCTGCAGCATAGCGGCGCGCTCGCCGGCCCCTCCACCCAACGGCTCATTGAACTGTCGGAAGAAGACGTCCGCAAAATTGTGATTCCCGGTCGTGGGCTTCAACAGGTAGGAGTACAACTGTGTGGCGTGCTCGATTTTTTCGCTTTTGCCCGCCAACAGCTGAAACAATTTCGGGTCGTGGACAATCTTCCGACGACTCGAATCCCCCACAGCGGCCCGCAATATCTTGAGGGCATCTTCTTTTTCATCAGCCCATATGGCACGACCTTCGCCTTCTTTGGACGAGATCTCAATGCCAGTGACGCGAGTCCCAAATCCTTCGGTCTCGCGCATCTCCGCGTCCAAAATCAGCCAGACAGCAAGCGGCTGCTTCGCCGGCAATCCCTTGAAATACGCTGCAAACTCCGGCATCTCAGCGAATTGTAGGTAGTCTTTTTTAACGCCCGAACTGTTCTCGTTGGCGGCAGCTGCCCCTGCCGACTGCGCAGCGGCCTCTGCGCTGGCCAGCAAATCTTTCAGCAGCGAATTGAATCCCAACTCACGGTAAAGTTCGATGAGCGCAGACGGATCCGGCGGTCGGATCAGCAGCCTCTCCAAGTCCAGATCCAGGGGCACATCCGTCTCAATCGCCGCCAGCCGCTTGCTCATCATGACTTGTTCTTTCTGCTGCAGCAGTGCCTCGCGATAACGCTTGTTGCTTACCTCCGCCGCGTGTTCCAGCGCGCTCTCCACGCTACCGTATTTCTGAATAAGTTCGGTCGCGCCCTTTTCGCCGATACCTTTTGCGCCGGGAATGTTGTCCACGGTGTCCCCGAGCAGCGCCATCAGGTCGATCACTTTTTCGGGTGGCACGCCCAGAATCTCTTGCACCTTCGCGGCATCCACTATGGTGTCCGCCTTTGCCCCGCCAGTTCCCGTTCGCAGAATCTTCACGCCGGAATTGACCAGTTGCATCATGTCCTTGTCATTGGAAACGACCAGGACATCCAATTTCATTTTCGCTCCCTGCTTGGCCATCGTCCCGATAACGTCATCAGCCTCAAACCCATCGAATTCCAGGATCGGCAGACGCATCGCCTCGCACAGCCGCCGCACATACGGCAGTTGCACACTCATCTCATCGGGCATGGGTGGCCGTTGCGCCTTGTACTTTTCGAAGAGTTTGTCGCGAAAGGTTGGCTTGCTGGTGTCGAACACGATTCCGATATAGTCCGGCTTATGATCCTTCAACAATCGCCGGACGATATTCGCAAACAGGAAGGGCACTTTACTAGGAATTCCGCTCGGCGCATTCATCCGCATCATCGGCGCATAAAACGCGCGGTAAATGTGCGCCATCGCATCAACTAAAAACAGCTTTTTTGGTGTTTCGGTTTTCCCGGCCATTCGGCGAGTATAGCAAAGCGATGAAGTACCACTCACGCGCCCTGGCAATCCGAGAAGTGATACCCTGCAAACACAGCCGTGCTCCAGGGAAGAGGTGATCGTGCACTCAGCACCGGCTTATTTCCTGAAAACGGCACGCCTGGGCTTCAGACACTGGTCCGTCGACGATTTTCCGTTGGCCTATGTGTTGTGGAAAGACATTCAGGTGACCCGCTTTTTCGGTGGTCCCTTTTCCGAAGAGCAAATTCGAGAACGGCTGGCACGCGAAGTCGCATCGATGCGCGCGCGGGGTGTTCAATATTGGCCGATCTTTTCGCTCGCGGACGGTGATTTTGCAGGTTGCTGCGGTTTGCGGCCTTACAAATCCCAAGAACGTATTTACGAGCTCGGATTTCATCTTCGACCGCCTTGCTGGGGCAAGGGTTTTGCTATGGAATCGGCGCGGGCTGTCATTGTGCTTGCCTACGAATCTCTGGGGGCAGAGGCTCTATTCGCAGGTCATCACCCGGAAAATTTCGCTTCCCAAAAGGTTTTGGGGAAATTGGGTTTTCACTTCACGCACGAAGAACTCTACGCGCCAACTGGAGAAATGCACCGCTGCTATATCCTGCGATCATCTGCGGCAAGTTCTCGCTAAACAGAGAGGTGTGGCCACTCCGGCAAATGCTTCAGCCGCCTCCGCCAAGCATGTCTGTTCGCAAGTTTTTGACCCGACCTACGGTTTCGGCGTTTCCGTGGCCGTTGCCGCCTGGGTCACCAGCAGCATTTGTGTGCCGCTGTCCAAGTGCATACTTTTTCCGGCTGAGGTGATGACCGAACCTTGCGACGCGCTACCGGTCGCCGAGTTCAGATTCACTCCCTGCAGTCCGAAAACTCCGCGGCTATTCGATGTCAATTGCCCCGCGGCGTTCAGTCCGCCAGTTGCTCCTCTTTCCGCTGCGGCGGCATTGGTCGTCGAATGGACCGTCGAATTCAGCGTATCTGCAGTGCCACCTGCATTGCCGACCGTGTTCGTCACCGTGCCCGCGGTACCGCCCGCAGTCGAGCTGACTCGACCCAGCGCTCCATTTCCCGCCGCTCTACCCGAGCCCGCCATGGTTGATCCGGAACCGCCCATTGCGGCCATGTCATCGCCGGCGTTTGCGGCTGAGGAAGCTTGCGCCATCGCCAGTGCTTGGATCGCAGCGTTCAAGGGCACTTCCTGTCCATTCTTTAGGACCGCTTTGTCGAACACGATGCCCAAGGAGGATTCGGAATCTCCTTTTGCCCGGGCGGACGCCTGTGTTACGTGGCCCACGAGTTTTGTGTCTCTCGGAATCATTGTCTTGCCGTTGGCTTTTGTCGCTTCTGTTGTTCGCGCGTTGACCGGGTCGCCCTGCTTCGCCTTCTTCGAGTCAATCGGCGCGCTCAACGCTGCATTGATTGTCGAACCGCTTCTGAGTGACGCATTGGACTGGCCATTCTGGAGCGACGCGGAAGAAGCCGTCGAACCGGAACCGGATCCCTGCGCTTCTGTCTTCCCCGCCTGCACGGACGTCTGTGCGCCTCCCTGAGCACCCGCTGAGGCGTCGGTCTGCGATTGCGCTGCGGCGACGCAGGCAAAAAGAATCCCTCCTGCGATTGCAAATCCTGTGCGTTTCATAAACAAAGCCTCCTTCAATGGATTCAGCTGACTGGGTGTGCCGTCAGAACAAAAGGGTATTCTGGACTTGATTTCATGTATGCAAATCGCATACCTAAATTAAGACATGCAGAATCAATAAGATAGCTGTCGATTGCGGGTGGAGAAACGGGGTTCAAATGGCCAAAAACACTGGCCTGCGGAAATAATTACACCCGCAGAAAACTGCTTGCCCAAAAAACGCCTCAGACAATGCCTAGGCTCTTCCCTACTTCGGCCAATGTATTCGCGGCTTTCAACAAGTGCTCGCGCTTGTGCGCGGCGCTTACGATCGCTCGCAGGCGAGCCTTTCCTTCCGCCACTGTTGGATAGCCGACGGCAGGCGCGAACACGCCCGCATCAAATAGAGTTCGCGAGAACTCATACGCTTTTGCAGCGTCTCCAATATGTATCGGGATAATCGGCGTTTCGCTGGCCTTGAACTGAAAGCCTCGCTTCTTCAATTCCTTCTTGAAATATTTCGTGTTTGCCCAGAGTTTCTTCACCAGCTTCTCGCCATTCGGGGAATCGAGGAGCGAAAACGCCGCCTTGCACGCTGCCGCTGTGGCCGGGGGATGCGAGGTCGAAAATAGAAACGGCCGCGCGCGCAGATACAAAAAGTCGATCAAATCGCGCGAACCACAAACATATCCGCCCATCGAGCCGATTGCTTTGCTCAACGTGCCCACCTGAATGTGTACGCGCCCGTGGCAATTAAAATGATCCACGGAACCGCGCCCGCCACGCCCTAGTACCCCGCTAGCGTGCGCATCATCCACCATCATGACGCAACCGTATTTTTTGGCCAGATCACAGAGCGCCGGCAGCGGCGCAATATCTCCGTCCATGGAGAATACGCCATCGGTAATAATCAGTTTCTTGCCTGGAAAGGTTGCGTGCTCCTGCAGAATCCGTTCGCAGTCCGCCACATCCTTGTGCTTGAACACCTTGATCGTCGCCTTGGAAAGTCTTGCGCCGTCAATAATGGAAGCGTGATTCAACTCATCCGAAATAATCAGGTCTTCTTTTCCCAGTACCGCGGACACCGTTCCCGCGTTGGCCGTGAATCCCGATTGAAACACCACGCATGCTTCCACGTTCTTGAACTTCGCTATTTGCTCTTCCAGCTCCATGTGCAGCTTCATCGTTCCGGCAATCGTGCGCACCGCTCCCGCGCCTACGCCAAGCGTTCGTACCGCTTCAATCGACGCTTTCCGCAAGCGCTTGTCTGAGGTCAGTCCCAAATAATTGTTGGACGCCAGATTGATCACTTGGCGGCCGTCGAACACGCAAACCGGCTGCTGCTCGCCCTCCAGGATGCGCAACTTCGGGGCTACCCCCTTGGCTCTTAAATCCTGAAGTGTTTCGCTCACATAGTGCAGCGGATTTTGTTTTGTCACTTGCGTTCCCGATTCGCTCATTTTCGTGCAAATCCTTCTAGGCGCCGTTTCCATCGCCCGGACTGTGTCGATTCACCTTCCGATGCCATTCGGATACATCAAAATCTTCCCTGCCATGCCAAGTCCCAACTTTTCAAAAGCCCCCTCGAACTGTTCCATGGGCAAGCGCTCCGCAAACAAGGGTTCCAGGTTCAACCGGTTTGCCTTCAACAACGCCGTCATTTGCACCCACGTCTCGTACATTTTTCTTCCGTAAATTCCCTGCACCGTCACCCCTTTGAAAATCACGTCGTTCACCAGGTCCAGATCCACATTTTCGGTTGGAATGCCCAGCAAGGATGCCCGGCCGCCGGCCCGCAGGGCTTTGAATCCCTGGCGAATCGCTTTGGGATTCCCGCTCATCTCCAGCAGCACATCCACGCCTGTTCCGCCGGTGTCCGCCAGAATGTGCGCCGTTGCATCTTCACTGGCTGGATTCATCACTACGTCCGCGCCCATCTGGCGCGCGATTTCGCGGCGATGCTCATTCAATTCGGTTGCGAAGATGAGCGAACTCCCGCAGGCCTTCGCCACCGCGATAGACATCAACCCGATCGGCCCGCACCCAGTTACCAGGGCCGTGCAACCCGCAATCTCTCCCGCCAATACCGTGTGCACTGCGTTGCCAAGCGGATCAAGAATTGCCGCGTAACGCTCCGGGATCGCAGGATCGAGCTTCCAGATATTGTTTGCTGGAATTTTCACGAATTCCGCGAACGCACCATCCTGATCGATTCCGATCACCCGTACATTTTGGCAAATGTGCGCTTCCCCCAGCCTGCACTGGTGGCAATGGCCGCAATTCACGTGCATTTCCGCACTGACAAAATCGCCGGGCCGGACGGCGGTCACTTCTTCTCCAACGCGCTCCACAACGCCGCAAAACTCGTGCCCCAGCGTGACCGGCGGCTTGATCCGGCTCTGCGACCAGCGATCCCACCCATAAATGTGCAAATCCGTTCCACAGATAGAGGCAGCCTTCACCCGGACCAAGACATCTGTGGGACCGATCACCGGGATGGCCACGGTTTCGATCTGTAAACCCGTGGCGGCCTGCGTTTTTCGCAGCGCTTTCATGGTTGTCGCCATTTAGTAGTTTTATCCTCTGAACGCAAGCGGCTAAACTTCACGAAAGCACACTTTACTGTGCCTTTATGGTAGTTCCTGAAGCCAGGCCTGTATGCTAGGCCGTGATCCTAGAGTATACCGCCCCGTTGGGTCTATCAGCGCAGCCCGCTGGAATGCCCTTGGGAAATTGCCGTGCCATTCATTGCGGCCAGCGACTCGCGCACAAGTTGCTCAATCTTTTTCCGGCATTGCTCGTCCCCTGAATTTCCGGCTGCCGCAGCCTGATAGGCCTCAATCGCCTGCTGTTTTCTTCCCAACTTTGCGTACAGATCGCCGCGGGCCAATTGAAAAATGGGGTTTCCTGGAAATCGTTCCGCAAGAGGAGTAATGACCGCAAGCGCATCTTCGTAACGCTGATCATACTTATAAAGATTGATCGCTAAATCAAAGCGCGCCGCCGCAGGGGTAAGTTCGCCTTCATTAATGGCACGCTGCATCAATCGAATTCCTTCGGTCTTCGACCCGCCCGGTATTCCCATTACAAACCGCAACATCCGCGCAGCCGTGGACAGGGTATCGATATAATAGTCGTACAGTCCGAGCCCCAGACAGGCGTCCGCAAGCGTGGGATCCAGTGCAAGTGCTCGTTGAAGGTGGGCACGCGCACTCACTCCGGCTCTGGCCGTATTTCGCGCTTCGGATCGCAACCCATACATCCGCGCCATTTGCGCATCCGCCGTACCGGCATAGAGCTGCATCTCCGCGGTTTCCTGCCGCTTAAGACTTGCCGCGGCAACTGCAGCGGCTTTGTTCACCACATCGAGATAAGCCTGGTCCGATTCTTTTTTTGGGCGATGTCGCGGCAAATTCATTCCGTACCTGAATTCCATCGCCGCACACCAGATTCTCCACCATTCGGCCTCGGCTTCGAGCAGATATCCAAGTGGATGTTCAGGGAATTGCCGTTGCATCTCCCTGGCTTCTTGAATGGCTCGATCGATTTGCCAGGAATAAATGTGCTCCACAATTGCCTCGCTCCCCTCGGGAAGCTTCAGGTTCGCGGCATCCCTGGGCATCGCACCAGAAAGGCCGGGCAAACCACCAGATGGGATGGCGATGACAACGATGAGTAGCGCCATTAAGTAACGAAGCATTTGGTTGCGAAATGCGATTGCCGGGAGCTAGGCTTTTCGCGCTACCAGTTTAAGCTGTTGCAGCAGGGAAGCAAAACGCAATGACTTCGGAGTTCATGCGGAGCACAGGACATGGCAGTGCTCGTTCACGCTTGTGCAGTCGCCTAGCACGCTTCCGCCCATCCTTGTCTGACGGGGAGGGATGGACAGCGGAATAGGGATCGCGAGGTGCTCGCGGATCCGCCTCGGTTAAAACTTCTTGCCGCTCGATATGAGGGAAGGGTCAATTTTCTGTGAATTTGACACCTACCGCCCCGCATTGGGCCACCGGAGAGCTTCTGTTATCCTCCGAGCACATGCAGAACGTGGAAAATTCCGCGCCAGAAATGAGCAGCGCACCAAGCCTCGAGCGCGGCCTCGGCCTCAAAGAAGCCGTCGCGTTGAACATGATCGAGATCGTCGGCATTGGACCATTCGTCGTTAGTTCACTCGTCATCAAGGCTATGGGCGGTCCCCAGGCTTTGATTGCCTGGCTGGCCGGCGCATTCCTTGCCACTCTGGACGGTTTTGTCTGGTCGGAATTGGGGGCCGCAATGCCGAAAGCGGGCGGCACCTACGTTTTCCTTCGCGAATGCTACGGGCCCGGTAAATGGGGCCACTTGATGTCCTTCCTTTTCGTCTGGCAAACGTTTGTGCAGGCCCCTCTGTCGGTTGCATCCGCGTCCATCGGTTTCGCTCGTTATGCAGGCTATCTTCATCCGCTCACAACCCTGCAAGCGAAAGCCATTTCCGGTGGATTGGTAATTTTTCTTGTCATCCTGCTCTATCGCAAGATTCAAACCATCGGCAAAATCTCTATCTTGCTCTGGCTCGGCGTGGTCGGTACGATGCTCTGGCTGATTTGGGGCGGCTTGCGGCACTTCAATCCGCATCTCGCCTTCGATTTTCCGCCCGGCGCCTTTCATCTCTCCTCGCTGTGGTTCGCAGGCCTCGGCGCGGCCATGGTAAACACCGTTTACAGCTACTGGGGCTATTACAACATCTGCCATTTGGGCGGTGAAATCCGCGAACCCGAAAAAAATATTCCCCGCGGCATCTTTCTTTCAATTCTCGGGATCGCCATCCTGTATCTAGCCCTGCAAACCAGCCTTCTCGGCGTCATTCCGTGGCGCGAAGCTCAAAACACTCCGTTCATTGCTAGCCTGTTCGTGGAGAGGCTCTACGGAACCGGAGCGGCGCATTTTGTCACCTGGATGGTGCTGTGGATCGCACTGGCCTCCGTATTTTCTTTGCTGCTTGGCTATTCCCGCGTACCGTATTCCGCCGCGCTCGATGGCAACTTCCTTCCCATCTTCGCCAGGGTTCATCCCACAAAACATTTTCCTCACGTTTCGCTTCTAATCCTTGGAGGCCTCGCGTTTCTCTTCAGCGTCACGTTGAAGCTGGAAACCGCCATCAAGGGAATCCTGGCCATGCGCCTGATCGTGCAATTTATCGGTCAGGCCGTCGGTGTAATTCTCCTGCACAGACGCTGGGGGCCCGAAAAGTTGCCCTTTAAGATGTGGCTCTTTCCTGTGCCTGCGGTGCTCAGCATGCTCGGCTGGGCTTGGCTTTTCTGGCAAACTGGCGCGGCACGCAAGTGGGGCTTGCTGGAAATTGTTCTCGGTGTGCTGGCATTCTTGATCTGGACCAGGGTGAAAGGCCAATGGCCGTTCGAGAAAGTTTCTCTTGAGAACAAAAAGCAGCCGCAACCATTTAGCAGTTCCTAAGCCGTGGTTCTTTGTGGAAGCGGGCTCATGAATAGCCCTTGGAAGGGCCTGAATAACTTCAGCCGTAACCTTTAGCCTCTGAAGTCGTAGGCGTGCTTTGATTTAGTACCATGGCTTCCAGCTTCGTCAGGGGGATGCGTGAAACAGTTTTGGTCCAAGTTCTTATTTTTGCTTTTCATTCTTTTCCCGTGCTCAGCGGCTCGCGCGCAGTTCCCGCCCGCTCCGGGCACCGGTCCCGGCCTCCCCGAAACGGTCGAAGCCATCGATGGCGCTCGCGTCACCACACGCATCCTTTATATAACCGCCCATCCCGACGATGAGAGCGCCGCCGTCCTCACCTATCTTGCTCGCGGCCTGCATGCGGATGTGGCCTTGCTTTCTATCACGCGCGGAGAAGGTGGACAAAATGCCCTCGGCCCCGAACAAGCCCCTCAACTCGGATTGATTCGCACACAAGAACTGCTCGCTGCCACGCGCGGTTATGGCGTGAAGCTCTACTTCACCCGCGCCAAAGACTTCGGATATTCCAAAACGCCGGAGGAAACGGAGAAAATTTGGGGCGACGCGGTGCTCGAAGATATGGTCCGCGTCATCCGCGCCTTCCGTCCCAACGTCGTCATCAATCATTTTGGCGGCGTGCACTCCGGTCACGGTCACCACCAGACCTCCGGCTTGTGGACACCGAAAGCTGTTCGGCTAGCGGCCGATGAAAGTGCATTCCCGGAACTCCTGAAGGAAGACCTCTTCCCGTGGAAGCCGGAAGGCAAATTGCCCATCATTCTCGATCTGATCCGTACCGACGATAAAGGAGCTGGCCTCCTTCTACCACTGGACGAGGTCTCACCTCTTTATGGCAAATCCTGGCGAGAAATCGGTATCGACGCCTTTACGAATCACCGTACGCAAGGCATTGCGGGCTTCTTGAATTCCCCGTTCATCAAGCGGTCTATTTCTCTTGCAAGCGAAGACAATCAAAAGTTGGAATCGTCGCAACTAGCGCAACCTGTTACCACTCTGTTGAGCAGTGGAGATGGGGAAGCCTGCAAAGCTCATCGGGAATGGTGCGACGCTCTCAAACAGTCCGATGAAGAATTGTCGCGAGCACGGCTGGCCGTTTTAGGTTTGGATTATTCCTCCGCAACCGAGCTGCTGGTAAATGTTCAGAAACACTTGGCTACGCTTCTCCCCGCCGATGCCATTTCTTCCTATGGTGCACTCGGTAGACGGAATTCTTTCGCGGTTTACGCTCAGCTAGAACGGGTAACTCGCGCGCTCCGTCTTGCAGCAGGCTTCGTTTTTGAAGCGGAAGCGGGGCGCAGCGATATCGTTATTGGCGAGCCGCTGTTTTTGACAGTCACCTACCATTGCAGACCCGGAGTTGCCTGCCCATTTCAAGAGCCGGTAGAAGTCTGGGCCGGCAGCCAGCAATTCACGCCAACTGGCGGCGCCCCCGCGCATGGCCAGAAATTCGAAGTGAGCCTGAACACAGCGCCCCCGCCCCCCTCCATCGCCGCACAGTTGAGCGCAGATCCATGGCCGCTCATCTCCGTGTCACTGAAAGAAAAGATCGATCCAGCGCACCAAGTTGCTGTCGAAGCCGAGGTGTTCTACACCTTCGCCTCGTCCACCAACGTCGCAAGAGTTCCCATTCGCGTCGTTCCTGCCTATACACTAACCGTCGAACCAAAGCAGACGGTGGAAGTCCTGTCCAAACCACACAAATCCTTTGACGTTTTCCTTCGCGTCCATTGTTATTCCGTAAAATCTGCCGACGTGACCGTAGGCCTCGAAACACCCGACGGCTTGCACGCAAGTCCGCCCGCGCAGATCAAATTCGACGGCATCGGCGACCAATATGTGAAACTCACTGTCACGCCGCCCGCAAAATTCGAGCCCGGCAACTACTCCGTCACCGCCTATGCAAAACACCACAGCGAGAATTTTTCTACCTCGCTCGAACCGCTTCCCTCCACGCCCACGCTCCTTTGGAACGAGCCCGCCAAGGTTCTCGTTCACGCCTTCGACATCAACGTTCCCGAAAACCTTCGTGTC
>Ga0209526_10002173_pt1 | contig 13206 bp, 10 predicted proteins | sample JacPinW_OM2H0_M1_FD_188566 | JGI IMG/M metagenome (GOLD analysis project Ga0209526, IMG submission 188566) | Forest soil microbial communities from Algoma, Ontario, Canada - Jack Pine, Ontario site 1_JW_OM2H0_M1 (SPAdes) (version 2) | ecosystem: Environmental > Terrestrial > Soil > Boreal... | reverse complement strand
GGCAGAAATCCTTGAGCTTGATCCCGTCCGCCGTGTCGCACGAGTTCAGCCCGGAGTGATCCTCGATCGCCTTCGCAACGCCGCTGAAAAACATCATCTGACATTCGCTCCTGATCCAGCCACGCATGACCATTGCACCCTCGGCGGCATGATCGGCAACAACTCGTGCGGCGTGCATTCGGTCATGGCGGGCAAGACCGACGACAACATCGAGGAGCTCGAAATCCTCACTTACGACGGTACACGAATGAAGGTGGGTGAGACCTCGAGCGATGAACTTGAGAACATCATCTGCAAAGGGGGTCGCAGTGGCGAAATCTACGGCCAACTAAAAGGCATCGCGGCGACCTATGGCGATCTCATCCGCAAGCATTTCCCCAAAATTCCGCGCCGAGTATCGGGCTACAACTTGAACTATCTTTTGCCCGAAAACGGTTTCCATGTGGCGCGTGCGCTGGTGGGATCAGAAGGAACCTGCGCCACCGTGCTCGAAGCCACATGCCGTCTGGTCGAGAGTCCGCCCGCGCGCGTCCTGCTCGTGGCGGCCTATCCCGACATTTATCAATGTGCCGATCACGTGCCTGAAATCATGGAGCACAAGCCAGTCGGGCTGGAAGGCATTGATGATCTGCTGGTGGACTACACACGTCGCAAGGCCATCAACTCCGAAGGTCTGTCCCTTCTGCCCGAGGGTTGTGGTTGGCTGTTAGTTGAGTTCGGCGCGCAGACAGCGCTGGAGGCTGAGTCGCAAGCCCGCACCCTGATGGAAACGCTGAGCCGCAACCAAAGTCCGCCCCATATGCATTTGTTAACCAACCCAACGCAAGCTCGGCGGGTATGGGAAATTCGCGAATCTGCTTTGGGGGTTACCTCTCACGTCCCAGGCGAACCGCTGAACTGGGAGGGTTGGGAAGATGCCGCCGTAGCTCCAGAGAAACTCGGCGGCTACCTGCGGGACCTGCGCAAGATGATGGCGGCTTACGGCTACAAGGGCTCGCTGTACGGACACTTCGGCCATGCCTGCGTCCACACCCGTATCAACTTCGACCTTCAGTCGAAAGCAGGCATCGCAAAATTCCGCAAGTTCGTCGAAGAAGCGGCCGATCTGGTGGTCAGCTACGGCGGCTCACTATCCGGTGAGCATGGCGACGGGCAGTCCCGAGCGGAATTGCTGCCGAAAATGTTCGGGCCGGAGCTCATGCAGGCCTTCCGAGAGTTCAAGTCTGCGTGGGACCCCGACTGGAAGATGAATCCTGGCAAACTGATCGAGCCTTACAAGATCGACGAAAACCTGCGGCTCGGCCCCGATTACGCTCCCTGGCAGCCTGAAACGCATTTTCAGTTTCCTGACGACGGGGGCAATTTCGCGAATGCGGCTCTGCGCTGCGTTGGCGTGGGAAAGTGCCGCCGCGAAGAAGGCGGAGTCATGTGTCCCAGCTACCGCGCCACTCGTGAAGAAGTACACTCCACGCGTGGCCGCGGGCACCTACTCTGGGAGATGACCCAGGGTGAAGTAATCCGCGACGGCTGGAGGAGTGAAGAGGTCAAACATTCTCTCGACCTCTGCCTTGCTTGCAAGGGATGCAAGAGCGACTGCCCCGTGGCGGTGGACGTGGCCACGTACAAGGCCGAGTTTCTCTCTCACTACTACGAAGGCCGTGTTCGTCCCAGGAGTGCCTACGCCTTCGGCAACATCGACCTGTGGGCGCGGCTTGCTTCGCATGTCCCCGGACTGGCGAATCTCACCACACAGTTGCCTGTCCTCCGCGATATGGCAAAACTGGTAGCTGGGGTTGCTCGAGAGCGCAACATTCCGGCCTTCGCTCCGCAAAGTTTCAGAAGCTGGTTTCGAAGCCGCGGACCGCGCAATCTAGCCAGTCCACGAGTGGTTCTGTGGCCCGACACGTTTAATAACTATTTCCTTCCCTCCACCGCGAAGGCCGCGGTGAACGTGCTAGAGACCGCAGGTTTCTGCGTCCTTCTGCCGAAGACGAACCTGTGTTGCGGACGTCCCCTTTATGACTTCGGCATGCTCGACCGGGCCAAGAGATTGCTGCTCCAAATTCTCGATTCCCTCTCGCCTGCGATCGAAGCGGGAATTCCGGTGGTTGGTCTCGAGCCCAGCTGCGTGGCCGTCTTCCGCGATGAACTGTGCAACCTATTCCCACATGACCATCGAGCCCAGGCCTTGTCTCGCCAAACTTTTCTGCTGAGTGAATTCATTGAGACGCATGCCGCTAGCTTTCCCTTTCCGCGCCTCGAACGCAAAGCCCTGCTGCACGGGCACTGTCACCACAAGTCGCTCGTGAAAATGACGGAGGAAGAATCCATCTTGCGCCGCATCGGCGTGGACTTCCTGTCACCCGCGCCGGGATGCTGCGGCATGGCCGGCTCGTTCGGTTTCGAGCAGGATAAGTATGACTTGTCGATGGCTATCGGTGAGCTCGAGCTTCTCCCTGCGGTTCGTCGAGCCCCCTCGGACTGGCTGATCATCGCTGACGGTTTCAGTTGCCGCGAACAGATTGCCCAAGGCACCGACCGACACGCCCTCCACGTGGCTGAGGTGCTGCAGATGGCCACGAACGCCAGCCTGGCAAAGGAGCAGGGCAATGGATCGCCCTTGGGCGAGTAACCTGAGTCCCGAGAAATTCAACGGCAGAATGGTGAGATTCGCCGGTCGATGAAACGGGCAGGTCTAGGGCTAGGAGCTCTGGCGGTGGGCGCCATCCTATTCCAGTCGCTGCCATAAGGCGCTGATTATAAACGGGTTGTATGTCATCGTAGGCTCATGGCTAAGGTCCGCCCCTCGCCAGATTGCCACGTTTCTGGGAAAATAGACTTCTCGTCGCTTTGCCCTCAGGAGCTTCCCGCCGGCATTAAAGCGCCAGGAATGGGGTTTCGAACCATGGACCACGAACTTGCAGTCACGCTTCCGGGCGTAAGCCGCGGTGCGTCAGAAACGCTCTCCGCCCCCCTTGTGGACCAGGCTCCGAATGCTCCCCTCCAAGGCTCGGTGCTGGTCTTAATCCAGTTTGACGTGTGCGAAGAAATACGCCTCGACAAGCTCCGCGACATTTTCGGGGCCCGGACGGCAGACGCAAGTTTCAAGCATCAGGCGCCCGGATACGTTCGCTACCAGCGCCCACCCGTCGAGGAGAACATCGAACCCCTGGTCCTCGATGGCGGGGAGCGGCTTCAGGGCGAAATCAAGTATTTCGACTATGGCGTGGTCAGCGTGGTCTTTGAGCTGTCCTTCGCTGGCGATTGGGACAGGTTAGTCCAACTTTCCAGCCGATGGGTTTCTGACACCAACTTTGAAGCTCTTGCCAGCCGCATCGTGAAGCAGCGACTGGAGCGCGCCGCGCCCGCACTGGTCAAGCCTTACGACACGGAATGGCTGCAAGAGGATTACTTTATTTTTCATGTGCGCGAGATTGCCGGAGAACCCTCGGCTTCCGATCTGCTGGCTGCGCATGGGGGCCGCATCGCCCAGGTCGTCCGCGGAGAGACCGCTACGCTGTCAGACGGCGAACGTGAGGAAATTCTACAGTCGCAAATTTCCTACTATCCGAATGATCTGGCTGTAATTGGCTGGAATGCTGCCTTCATCTACGACACACCGGCCGGGGCGGAAACCGCGATTCAACTGCTGCAGTACGCCAACTCGCAGTTGCTTGAGTTTCGCCACTACGACGATCTGCTCACCCGTGAACTGGAAGGGGTTTACGACTTCCTCGACAAGGGTATCGGACTTTGGTCACGTTGGCGGACGGCCAACGCGGCTACCAAGCTGCACACCGTATTGCTCGATGTCGCCGAACTGACTGAGCGGGCCGACAACGCTATCAAGTTTCTCAGCGACATGTTTTCTGCCCGCCTGTACAAGTTGGCAGCGTCCCGGGTGGGCGTCCCGGACTACAAAGATCTCGTTCAGCAAAAACTAAATACCGCCGAAGAGCTTTATCATTTCATGGTCGATCAGTTCAACCAGAGCCGGGCCTTCGTGCTCGAGTTGATGGTGGTAATAATTCTGATCATCGAGCTGATCTGGGTCTTCCGCGGCAAACCGCTCTAGCCCTTCACGATTTTCTTCGCGCCACCATCCCAAACGGCAATAGCTTTGTTGAAATAGGCATAATTGGCCAAATGGCATCCAATGGCTGCATTGTTCCCGAATATTTCATTCTCTACCGTCGGTTTCCGGCTACGAACCGCGTTGAAAAAGTTGGCCTGATGGTCGGCGGTATCGTTGTAGCCATGCGGCGGAGCAAACGTTTCGGCTGGTTCGACAATCTTGACCCCAAACGCTTTGGGCGCAGGATTTTCGGCAGCCCACTTTTCCAGGTATTCTTCCCGCGCCTTCTTCGGCCAGCCCTTGACCGAATAACCCTCCGGCTCTGGTCGCGTATCCTGCGGAGTGTAGGTCAAAGTTGAATCCTTGATAATCATCGTGCCCTTTGTGCCGTAGAATCCGATGAACTCTCCACCGTCATTGTTCAAGTTGCAGCGCATGGTAACGCGGAAGTTGGGATAGTCGTAGAAAGTCTGGAGCAGATCGGGGAATTCGCGGCCATCCTTAAAATGGAAAAGGCCGCCGGTGGATTGGGCGCGTTGCGCAACGGCGTTCGTGCTGGTGATGAACTGGATCCCGGAAATCAGGTGAACAAACAGGTCGCCACCCAGCCCCTCGCCGTAATCCGTAAAACACCGCCAGCGGAAGAAGCGCACCGGGTCAAAGGGACGCTTCGGTGCGCCGTCGAGAAACGCATTCCAGTCGATCGTTGTTTCATTCGCATCGGGAGCAATCGGATACACCCAGGCACCGCTCGGACTGTTGCGGTCCCAGTACGCGTCGATCGCCGTGACCTCTCCCAGCTTTCCCGAGTCATAGATTTCCTTAGCCTTGGCGTAGAGGATCGAACTGACGCGCTGGCTGCCAATCTGCACGATGCGATTTCCTTTGTGAGCTGCCGCCATCATGGCGAATCCATCGTCCACGGTGTGCGACATGGGCTTTTCGCAGTACACATCCTTGCCGGCGGCACAGGCATCTTCGAACACTTTGCGGTGCTGGTGATCAGTGACCGCGATAATCACGGCGTCAACATCCTTGCGGTCGAGGATTGCACGATAGTCGCGAGTGGCCGGGATATCGCTATTGTTGACGGCTTCTTGAGCGGCTACATGACGTGCGTCATAAAGGTCGCAAACTGCCACGCACTGAACGCCGGGGACCATGAGCGTCGCCGAGAGTAACTCGCAGCCCCGAACGCCGGTTCCAATCGAGGCGAAACGGACCGTGTCGCTGGGCGGCAGTGGCCTGGCAAAAGCCGACAGATGCGTCGGGTTGAGAAGAGTAACTTTCGCGGCCGCGCCCGCAGCCACCGCTCCTGCACCGAAGTGGATAAATTGACGTCGAGTCACCGAATTTCTTCCCATGAATTCTGCCTCCTAAGATGTCTCAAGCGTTTCGAGAACAGCAACCACGCGAGTCTAAGTTACTCCGGTTGGTGATTATCCCACAAGATCCAGCGCATTCCTCCTTATCTTCTGTGATCGGCCCTCAGCGGGGGAGCATTGCCGAAAACGAGAATCGCCCTAGCCAAAATGCCTTCGCTGTCCTTATGCTGAACTGCGCAGCACGTTGCTGTTCGAGGAGACCGCATGCGAGGTCTGAAAGGCAAGCGCGTCCTGATTACCGGAGGCGCGAGCGGTATCGGCGCGGCCACGGCCGCCGGCTTTCTGGAAGAAGGTTCTCAGGTCTGCGTGCTCGACCGGGACCCAAAAGCCCTCGAGCAGATTCGGCGTCAGTTGCCGACCCTGGCCGGTATCGTGGCCGCGGATGTGTCAAACTTCGATCAGGTGCGCACCGCTTTTGCCGAAGCTGTGCGCTTGATGGGCCGCGTCGACGTACTCGTCAATAACGCAGGCATCAGCATTCGCCACAACTTCCTCGACATCACCGCCGAAGAATGGGACAAAGTGGTTGCCGTGAACCTCACGGGTGTGTTTTACGTGGCCCAGATCGCCGCCCGCCACATGTGGGAGGCCGGCAGCGGCGTGATCCTGCAAACCGCTTCGACCAACGGGATCATGGGATATCCCTACTACGCCGATTACAACGCCACTAAAGCGGGAGTGATCGAACTCACCCGCTCTATAGCCCTCGAACTGGCGCCCAGGATTCGAGTATGCGCCGTAGCCCCCGGATACGTGCTCACTCCCATGCAGCGTGCGGAATATACTGACGCGATGCTCGATGAAGTGAACCGTAAAATTCCCCTGCAACGACACGCCAAGCCGGAGGAGATCGCGGCCTTGTTCGCCTACCTCGCGTCTGATGACGCGGCGTTCGCCACCGGCCAGGTTTACACGATGGACGGGGGGGAGACGGCGGGTGGTCTCGCGAGCCGATAGGCGGCTGCGGAGATGGTAAACGGGGTTGGGCACGACATGACTCCGGCCGCGAAGCAGCGATAGAATGCAGCCCACGGCATAAGCCGTGGGGGATCGGGAAATAAGCCAGCCGCGTGGCAGCCAAAGAATAGTCCTCGCAGAACTCTACGGTTGCTGAGACAAGGTTTGGGCGAGATGCCCTCGATGCGCCTAAAAGACAAAATTGCACTCATCACGGGTGGCACTTCAGGGATCGGTGAAGCCACGGCGCTGCTTTTCGCCAAAGAAGGTGCGAAAGTTGCCATCACAGGCAGGAATCAGGAGCGCGGTGCCGCCGTGGCTGAGCAGGTCCGCAAGGCGAACGGCGAGGCTGTCTTTGTTCGCACCGATGTCAGCGTGACCGCGGAATGCGAGCACGCCGTGAACCAGACTCTGCGCAACTTCGGTCGCCTTGATATTCTCTTCAACAACGCTGGTGTTTTCTATGCCCAGACCGCTCTCGAGTGTTCGGAGCAGCAATGGGATGAACAGATTAATGTCAACTTAAAAGGTACGTTTCTGATGTCGAAGTTCGCATTGCCATCTATGATCGCGCAACGCAGCGGCGTAATCGTCAACAACAGTTCAGGATGGGGATTGGTCGGCGGCGATCGTGCTGTCGCTTACTGCGCGTCAAAAGGCGGAGTAGTGCTGATGACCAAGGCGATGGCCATCGATCATGGCAAGCAGGGTATTCGGGTCAACTGCATCTGCCCCGGCGACGTCGAAACTCCAATGCTGCCCGCGGACGCGAAAATGCGCGGCCTGTCGTGGGACAAATATCTGGCAGGGTGCAACGAGCGTCCCATGGGCCGTATCGGCACGCCGGAGGAGATTGCCAAAGCCGTACTGTTTCTGGCCTCGGAGGATTCTTCCTTCATGACGGGATCTGTGCTCGTGGTGGATGGCGGAGGGACCGCCGACTAAGCAGCGCAATATGACGTTCTCATGAAAGCTACGGTCTTTCTCGGCGGCGGTCGCATTACCAGCGCGCTCGTCGCTGGATTGCGCCTGGCAAAATATAGGCCTCCTCTCGTTGTGTATGACCGGCATCCCGAAAAATTGAGGCGGCTGAAGCGCGAGTTCAATGTATCAACAGAGCATGACTTGGCTCGGGCTGTGTCGCAAGCCAATCTGCTGATTGTCGCTGTGCGCCCGCAGGACGTAGCGAACTTGCTGGATGACACGGCAAAGTGCGATTGGGCAACCGGGCCGAGGCTGGTGGTCAGTCTGGCTGCGGGTATTCCGCTCCAAAAACTGCGCTCCAAAGGCAGCTCTGCCTCGCGTTGGGGGCGCGCCATGCCCAGCCCCGTCTGCCGGATCGCCCGCGGTTTGACGGCGGTGACCTTCGAAGAAAACGTGGCGATGCGCCAACGGAAACAGGTTCGTGACTTCTTCGGGCACCTTGGCTCGGTGCTGGAAATTCCGGAAGCTCATTTCGACGCTTTCACTGCCACATTCTCGCCGAGTCATGGCTATCACGCCCTGGCTACGCTGGCCCGCTCGGCGGAAGCCGCCGGACTTGATCGCAAGGCCGCGCTTACCGCCGCCGCTCATGCGATTGCTGGAGGAATTTGTTACTGGCAGGAAAGTGGCCAGACGCTCGATGAATTGCTGCGCGAAGCCGCCACACCCGGAGGAACGGCGGCCGCGACCATGGCCGCTATGAATCGGGCAGGCTACGAAAGAGTGGTGGCAAAAGGTCTTTGGACAGGTATCAAGCAGGCACGAATCAATGCCAGACGTTAGACCGGCGGCGCAGGGACTGTTCCTGACCCTCCTCGAAACAACCTGGCGGTGAGACGCCAGAGTCTCACCGCACGGTAAAGAGGAAAAAGCCTCGCCGGCAGTTGAATGGCTTTCCATTCGCCGGGCCCGGGCGTGAAAGTCAGCCGCCGTAGAAAGCGCAATCGATCCGCTCGTCGTTCGCGCAGCCGCATCATAAGCCAAAAGTAATCCAACGATTCCACATTGCATGAGACGCCATTGGTCATCTCGATTCGAATGCTGTCCGCCAGAGTATGGGATGCCGCATCGCTCAACAGTGTGCTGTTCGGCGAAGATGGTATCTCGGCTCCTAACAGACTCTTTGCCAGCAGCAAAGTGACGTGCATGATTCTTTCGATCCCCAGCGCCTTCGCCTGGGAGTTTATCCAATCCCAATTCACATCCGGACGCTTCGTGATCTGTGCAATATCGCAAAGCCAGATGAGCCGTCCCCAAACGTGTTTCGCAGCATGCAACGAAAGAATCAGCAGCAAATCTTCGGGCGACGGCGTCTTCGCTTGCCGGCCCGCCACCGAAACCGTCATCGCGCGGCTGAACACGCCTGTCAGGTCGAAATCGACCGAATAAAATTTTGGCTGAAGCGCCCATTGCAGCTCCAACAAATTGCGGCCGCCGGCATGGTCGAATGTGCACTCGTATCCGGACCTCACATAGGCGCGCTCTGCCGCCGCAGAAAGTGTCAAGTTTGGTGTGTATCCCAGCTCGCTGACCTTTTTCTTGGTTCGCGGCAGATCGCTGGCATGTACCAGCAAATCCATGTCACCAGATTGCCGCAACGCCATATCGCCATAGAGGGTTTGCGACAGCACTACGCCTTTGTAAGGCATGACCTCAATGCCGAGCGCGTCTAGATTATCGAGAACGTGAACCAGCTCTCGTGTAAGAAAAAGGCACTTATGAACATTTATGTCATGCCGCCGCCGCAAAGATTGCAACACCTCGGTGGGAGCGGCGGAATCGCCTATGCTGGACAGGCTTTGGTAGAGCAGCGAAGACACGCCGTGATGATCGGCAAGCCGGAGCAACTTCGGCCAATCGACATTTTGTTGCAACCGACCGGGCAAATCGTCGCCTTTTTCCGGACTGGCGGAAATTGCCCTCAACAGCAGCTTCCACTCGGTGCTAGGAGATGCACCGGTCGTGGGTGCGATATCCGAGGGGACTTCCGGAGCAGCCTTTTCGCTCTGCGAGGCTGTTACCGGCGAGACTCCAGCGTGATGGGATCGGTCCTCGGCGGTGGAAAACCTTCGGCTCACGTCGGCTTACCCTGATAGGGCGCTGACAACGGCCAACATCATATCAGGGCTTAAGCCGAGCGGCTAAGATTGCCTTCCTCTGTGCGACCTCAGCGCTAATGCTTCTTTTTGCAGGTCGCCGAACTTCGGTCGTGGCACTCATCGAAATCGCTGAAATCGCTCCTTCCCGCGACCAGTCTTCGTAATCCATCTGATTACCTTCGTCACAATAGTCAGGTGTTTCCCAAAACCCCGCAGGCCGGGAATCTGTCAAACTAGAGTCGCCGCGGCGTGAGCCGCGAAATCCCCCTCGAGATCTCATGGAAATTACCACTGCAGCACAGGTGGCCCGGCGGAGCACGCGAGTGCGTGTGCATATCCCGCTTACTGTGACCAGTTTAGACCGGCTTCGTCCCTTTGCAGAGAGGTGTGAGGTGATCATCGTCAGCGCGCAGGGATGCGGCTTCCGAAGTTCGCGAGCATTGCAGATTGGAACCCCAATCTTCCTTAGTGATCTTCCGGGCAATAAAACCGTCACCGGGTGCGTGGCTAGCTGCCTTCCTTTAGGCAGCGATGGTAAGCACTTCCTCATCGGCGCATCGCTGTACACCCATGGCAACGTCTGGGGAATTGCCAATCCGCCACTGGATTGGAAAACCGGATCGGAAGCTACAGCCGCTGCCGGGCCCGTGCCCAGCTCCTCAGCAGCCAACATCGCTGCCACAGCGTCCCATAAGAAGACCTGGCCGTACAACCGTTTCTCGGCCAAAGGCGAAGCGCATCCCGCCAAGAAGTAATTCAAGTACAGCCTTGCCCGTAGCAGACGCCTGTACCGTGAACAGGGGGATGCACCGTGATCTTTTGGGCGCGAAAACCAGCAGTTTTTAGCCCCCGCTCTTTCGTAACCTCGTATGTGGCCAGCGCCAACGTCATACTATTGGAAACGCATGCCCGACACGCACACAGTGCACGTAACTCCCACAACGGGTACATCCTCTACCGGACCCCGGGCGGGCCAGCGCCCTTTTCGGGTGAAACTCCGGGGATCTGTCCTGGTCATTATTTGCTTACCCAATCGCAGGCAAGTGCGGGGAAAACTGCATCAGCTCTCAACCTCCGGTGGGGTACTGCATCTAGAGAGTTCCCTCGACGAGAAAATCGCCGTGGATCTCGTGTTCCACCTGGGGAGCGCTACCATCCGGGAGCAGGCCCAAACGCTCTTTCCGATGTGGGCGACGCAAGGATGGCTGCAACCCTTCCGTTTTACCGGTTTGTCCGCGAACAGCCGGACCGCGCTAGAAACAAATCTCCAATCTTTTCTGGATCGGACAGAAGGGGGCTAAGCCTCGCCCTCCACCCTCAGAGTGACCTGCATCAGGCGGGAAATCACCTGATAAGCCCGTATCACGCCCGGCAAGCTTTCAAATTGCCGACCTCCGCGCGCCAACCGTTACGTCCGTAACCATTGGTTACCAGTGCAGTTGCATTATGATCCGACAAGAGCCCAGGGTCATGAAGAAACTCAGCTTTCTCATCTCACTCACCAACGATGACAATGACTATCAGCAGGAGCAAGCGACGGCTGCCGAAACCGCTGCGCGGCGCCTGGACGTGGATATAAAAATCATCTACGCCGGCAACGATGCAGTGACCCAAAGCCAGCAATTGCTGGAATTCGTTCAGTCGCGAACATCGCGTCCGGACGCCATTGTGTTCGAGCCTGTGGGCTCGACGGGATTCCCCCAGGTGGCCCGCGCTGCCGCCGCTGCGGGAATGGGGTGGGCCATTCTGAATCATGAGGTGGATTACATTCCCGAGCTGCGGCGCACGTTTAAAGTTCCTGCTTTTTCCATCAGCTCCGACCATGAAGAGGTTGGCAAGATCCAGGGGAAACAATTTGCGGCACTCCTGCCCCAGGGCGGCTCCGTTCTCTATATCGAAGGCCCGACCAACAGTTCTGCCTCCCATGAACGAACCGCGGGAATGAATCGAACCAAACCCGCAAATATCGTGGTGAAGGCCATGCGGGCGAATTGGACCGAGGAAAGCGCCTACCGTGCCGTGAGTTCCTGGTTGCGTTTGCGCACCTCGTTGGAGACGCGCATCGATCTCGTCGGAGCTCAAGACGACAGCATGGCGGCAGGCGCGAGAAGGGCGTTCAGCGAAATAACGGAAGGCGATCGCGAGCGCTGGCTGAAGATACCATTTACGGGCTGCGATGGCATGCCGAAGACTGGACAGGCATGGTTGCGCAGCGGCGTCCTGGCCGCGACAATTTACATTCCGCCGAACACTGACGTGGCGCTGGAAACGCTAACCGGCGCGATTCGCACGAAATCTCAACCTCCGGAGCGGCAACTGACTGTCGCCAAGTCACTGCCTTCCATTGAAGAATTAGCTGCTGGTCGCAGCAAGTCGGCTGTTGGCAATCTTCACCGCAGCGCGCGCGCCTGAACCGCTGAAGCGAACGCGGCTCCTTGCGGGACCTGCGATCCGTTCCCCGCAGGCTACAAAACTAGACTCGCAGACCACGGCTATGCCTTGCCCACCAGCTGCGCAAATGTATCCATGTCGATGTTGCCGCCGGAGACGATGGCTACGACTTTGCCCGAGCCGGCACGGCCGGCCAGAGCAGCTGCGACAGCGCAGGCGGCGGCCCCTTCGACAATGACACGGTTCCGCTCGGCCACCAGTTTCATCGCTTGGGCCGCTTCGGTCAGGGTCACGACCAAGGATCCATCCAAGAGCCTGCGCGCGCGTTCGAACATGTTGGGGAATACCATCTTGCTTCCAATACCGTCTACAAACGAAGGCTGATACTCGACCGTGCGAGGTTCGCCCGCAGCCAGCGAAGCAGCCAGTGGCGCTGCTGTCTCAATTTCGACGGCGTAGATACGCACTCGTGGAGCGCGCTGACGCAGCACCGCCGCGATGCCACACGACAGGCCCCCACCGCCCCAGGGAATCACAACTGCGTCCACATCGGGCAGATCCTCCAACAGCTCCAAAGCGATCGTGCCATTACCAGCCATCACATCGGGATCGTCAAAAGCGTGGATGAATGTGGCATCGACTCCCGGATAGGAGCGTCTCCCGAAGGTTTGCCACCACTCGGCAAATGGAACCTTGATGACGCGGCCGCCCATTCTCTCTACCGCGCGAATCTTCGTCGCTGGCGCGGTTTCCGGAGCGACAATCGTTGCGGGAATGCCCATCCGTCGGGCACAGAATGCTACCCCTTGTGCCATGTTGCCGGCGGAGGCAGTCAATACTCCGCGCTGAAGCTGCTCGCGCGGTGTCCGTGCCATGACGTTCGCGGCGCCACGAATCTTGAATGATCCGATCGGCTGCAGATTTTCCAGCTTCAAATACAAGTGACCGGGGGCGTCAGCGTTGCAGAGAGCCAGCGGCGTCCGCACGGCGACCGCCGCGATGTTGTTCCGGGCCTCCTCCACCTGAGCGAGCGTAATGGGCATCTTGGTATCTTAACCTCCACACTCACTCTGCTCCTCAGCAGTGGCGGCCGGTTTCCATCCACAATGACTGTACGAAAAAAACGCCTCGCTGATGGGTCAGGTACAGGCGAAGGGAAACCAGCACCTTTACAGGGACCGTCGCGCCGTGTTGCGCCGCCCGCTTGCTCCTTCGGAGTGTGCTAGATTGAATTTCTGCGGGCCCATAGCTCAACGGTTAGAGCAGCAGACTCATAATCTGTTGGTTCCAGGTTCGAATCCTGGTGGGCCCACCA
>Ga0209526_10002172_pt1 | contig 13213 bp, 15 predicted proteins | sample JacPinW_OM2H0_M1_FD_188566 | JGI IMG/M metagenome (GOLD analysis project Ga0209526, IMG submission 188566) | Forest soil microbial communities from Algoma, Ontario, Canada - Jack Pine, Ontario site 1_JW_OM2H0_M1 (SPAdes) (version 2) | ecosystem: Environmental > Terrestrial > Soil > Boreal... | reverse complement strand
CGCCAGGTGCGCTATCAGGCCAACGCGTGTTCCGAATGCGTGTCTTAAGATCTGAGAGGACCTGCTCAGCGACCGCTACCTTGAAGGGCTCTATACGCAATCTCGGACTCCTCGTGAGTAAAAGAGATAGATTCCAACTCAGCATACTCGAATCAGCCCAAGAGCATCGCGTATACGCTAAGCGCATTCTTGCTTTGCCTGCTCGTTCGCGATCGATTTGCGTCCGCTTGCGGGCGAGCCCCCCATCGATAGCCGCCCCAGTTCCCCCGTTCCGTGAATCACTCTGTGACAGGGGATCACGAGCGCTACCGTGTTTGCGGCGCAGGCTCGCGCGACGGCTCTAGTCGCACTTGGGTTGCCGACGCCGGCGGCCACTTCCCCGTACAACTGCACTTCACCCTGCGGAATGGTTTGGAGACCATAGTAAGCGGACCTTCTTGGCTTGAAGCGTTCTTAGGTGTCGGCGTCCGGTTGTTTCAAAAAACACTCAGCAACGTCCAAATCCAATTCAGGAGATAAAGTATGAAAACTCTCTCGAAGGCCAGTTTCGCCCTCAGATTCAGTCTTATTCTAGTGGCCCTCTGTCTCGTCTCGCTTGAGGCTACGCGAGTTCTTGCGGACCATGGGGGCGCGAGGACAGTGAAGTATTCCCAGCAAGACATCATTCCCGTTCGCGCGAAAGCGTTTTCCCACCCTAATCGTCTTGCCTCAGAACGAAGACATTCTGGATTTTGCGACTGGCTACAAAGAATTCTGGATCATCAAAAGGGCGCACAATCTTTGCTACGTACATCCGGCGCAGGCAGGAATTCGCAGCGACCTTCCTCTGATCACCTCCACCGGACGCGTCTACTCCTTTCTGCTAACGGAGATCAGCAACGAGCCGTCCGCTGAGCCGGACCTCAAACTGTCCGTTGAGCCTAAGGATAAGTCAAGCATCGGCGGCGTGACCACTTTGCAAGGCTATGTTCGAACAAGTGAGGCAGAAGCTTACAAGAAGGAATTGCAGGCTCTTCACGCTCAACGGACGGGCAGATTCATGCCGCCGAGGGTGGCCGAGCAGGTGAACAAGTACAAAACTGACTATCAGAAGAAACTCCTGTTCGACTATGAGCTGGATAAGAAGGCCCCTCGCGAGCTGTTCCTTGTCTCGATGATCTATTACGACGATGCATTCACCTACATCATGTGTGCTGCCCCGGAGAAACCAGCTCTCTACGAAATCAAAGACGGAAAGCCGAACCTCTGTCCGTCTTCGAGCACTACGTTGTCGTCCGGCATTTCCTCGAAGAACTTTGGGTCCGGACCCAGTTCGGCTAGGCGGAGACGTTCTTCGAGTTCGGCAATTTCAGCCTCGACCGTACTCTTTGGAGCTGCCGTACTCATTGGACCTTGACTTCCTAAGGATACAGATGCGGAAGGCGACGGAAAGGGCGCCCTGGACAGGCGATGCACCGGGGATGTAGATGAACCGGCCACTCCTCGATGTGGCCGATCTCGTCCGCGCCGCGGGTGACGCATTCATCAGAGCGTTGTACTCCGGTGGCGTAGATCGCCATGAGCAGAGTGCGATAGAAAGGAGTACGCGTCGCATCGATTGGCTCCAATTAGCTCCAATTCGCTTGGCTGGCTATGGGTAGCACCGTGAAAACGTGGGACTTAATTATTTTGTTCAACAATTCGATCCCCACCGCCCTGCCAAAATCCCGCTGAATCGGCTGCCCTTACCCGCCTGACCGTTCCGTTTTTGTCTCATTCCCGCCAGGATTCTGCGCCCAAGTTGCGCCCAAAAAATTCATTAGCTTCTGCGCTAGACAGCAGGGCAGTTGTGTGCCTGATGTCGACACCCGAACGCATCGCCAACGAAACGGCACGCCGCACGATCTGCGTTTTCACGGCCTGGGAATGGCGGAGGTGTGTGCCTCAATGAAGTTGAGCAAAGAGCAAAGCGACGAACTCTTCCGGGAACGCGGCATTTGGATAACAGAGCGGACGGGCGTGAAAAATGGCAACACAGCCGGAGACCTTTCGCGAGCTACTCGCTGTGGGGCGAAGACGCGGCGTGGCACGTCATGCCAGTGTCCCGCGATGCCAACTGGGAGGTACAGGCTTCACGGCGGGCTTAGTACGGGTCCGAAGACAGCGGCAGGTATCGAGCGCATCCGGCAGGCCGTAACGAAGCACGGGCAGTGTTCCAAGCGGGCGAGAGCAGAACGGGAGCACTACCGTTATTGCAGCATTGGAGGGAGATGCTGGCAGCAATATCCGGCAACGACAACGAACCTTGCTTCGAGGCGGGAAATGAGGCACATGGCCAGACGCAAAGCTCCGCGCAGTAATTGACATGTGCCTCTAGGCAGCTTACCATTCCGCCCGTCATATCCACGGCCCACGGCCCTACCAGTTCCACGGCCCCTGTAAAGTATCTAAGGCGAAACTGAAATGAGAGACGCCCTTCGGCTTCAGTCAAACCGACACGGGTGTTTTCGCGATTGAGGGAGGTGATTATGTTCCTCAGAGCATTTAGGGAGAAAGTTGCTGCGAGTGTTTTCGCATTCTCGTTATGCGCGCTCAGCATATTTTTCGTCAGTGGAGCGCAGGCCCAGGTTGCCGGTGGGACGCTCTCCGGCACGGTGACGGACCCATCCGGCGCAGTTATTCCCAGCGCTAAGATCGCTGTGAAGAACGTGTCCACCGGAGTCACACGTGATGTCGCCATGGATGCGGCGGGCTTCTATTCAGCGCCGAACCTGTTGCCGGGAACCTACGAGATCACGACCACAGCTCCGGGATTCTCCACCGTGGTCCGGACCGGCATCACTCTAACGGTCGGCGCTCAGCAAGTTTTAAACTTGAGCATGCAGGTTGGGACAGTGACTGAAAAGGTCCAAGTTGTCGGTGAGGCTCCAACAGTGCAATTGGCATCGTCAGCCCTCAGCGCGGTGGTGAACTCGACCACGGTCCGTGAGCTGCCCCTGAACGGACGAAGCTGGACTGACCTTGCGACTCTACAACCAGGGGTCGCCGCGGTGGAGACCCAATTCGCCAGCAATAGCTCGTCCAGGGGGAACCGCGGCTTTGGAGCGCAAGTGTCAATTTCTGGCGCTCGCCCCGCACAGAACAATTATCGTCTCGATGGGGCCAGCATTAACGACTACTCGAACAGCGGTCCCGGCAGTGTGATCGGCGGGAACCTGGGCGTGGATGCCATACAGGAGTTTTCCGTTCTGACCAGCAACTCCTCCGCTGAGTACGGGAAGACCTCCGGAGGAGTTGTGAACGCGATCACCAAGTCGGGAACAAACCAGTTCCACGGCGTCGTCTACGAGTTTCTTCGCAACAGTGCCTTGGATGCGCGAAACTTCTTTGACCAGGCCAGCATCCCGCCCTTCAAGCGCAATCAATTCGGCGCCGGAGCAGGTGGGCCGATCCGCAAAGACCGAACCTTCTTCTTTGCAGACTACGAGGGAATCCGCCAGTCATTGGGCCTGACGCAGGTTGACACGGTACCATCACCGGCGGCTCGTGCGGGTAACCTTTCAACTGGTACGGTTATCGTGGACCCCAATGTCCAAAAGTATCTTCCCTTTTTCCCACTTCCGAACGGGCCGCTCCTACCTTCAGGGGACAAAGGTATCTTCAGCTTTCAGGCACAGCAGATCGTAAGCGAGAACTTTGTTACGACGCGAGTGGATCACAAGCTTTCTGACAAGGACAGCCTCTTCGGGACATATCTATTTGATAACACTCCCTTCACCACGCCCGATAATCTAAACGTTGTCTTGTTGGGCTCTAAAACCAAGAGGCAGATCGCCCTGCTCGAAGAGGACCACAACTTCAACCCAGCCCTCGTCAATTCTGTCCGGTTCGGTTTTAATCGGGATTTTGTGAACAACATCCAAGGGATTAAAGCCATTAATCCGCTGGCTACAGATCCGTCTCTGGGAGCGGTACCCGGGCTTTTTGCAACCACGACATTAGTGGGAGGACTTTCGCCGTTCAATGGCGGTCTGGGCGTGGGATCGACCTTCTCCTTCCGATGGAATTCCTTTCAAGGCTATGACGACATGTTTCTTACCAAGGGCCTCCACTCCTTGAAATTCGGCGTGGCCTTCGAACGAGATCAGCTCAATCAGCTCACGGGCGGCGAGACCGGCGGGGCGTTCAGCTTCGGTTCGCTCTCCGACTTTCTCACAAACCGACCTAAGCGTTTTCTCTCCGGTTTTCCGAAGCTGCTGACGCCACGAAATCTTCGTCAATCCATCTTCGGAGTCTATCTCCAGGACGATTGGCGCTGGCGCCCGAATCTGACGTTGAACCTGGGCGTGCGCTATGAAATGTCCACTGTCTTCAAGGAAGTTCAGGGCAAGCTCGCGAATCTCTACAATATTACCGACACCCAACCGCATCTTGGCGACCCTTATTTCCTGAACCCCACGCTTCGCAACTTTGAACCGCGGGTAGGTTTTTCCTGGGACCCGTTCGGTGAAGGTAAAACCGCCGTGCGCGGCGGCTTTGGCATATTCGACGCGCTCCCCATGCTCTATCAGACCTTGACCATGAACGGCCGGACGGCGCCATTCTTTGAGATCGGCAGTGCTACCCACCTCCCTCAGGGGTCGTTCCCCGCGGGAGCGTTTGCGCTCCTCAGCGCGTCGACTTTCGAGTACGGCACGGTTGAGCGCAAACCCCCTCGAAATTACGTTCTGCAATGGAATCTCAACGTTCAGCGCGAGCTCACCCCAAACACGGCAGTGCTGATTGGCTACGTGGGCTCGCGCGGCGTCCACCAGGCGTTCCGCGTCGATGACGCCGATGTTGTTATCCCCACTCTATCCTCGGCAGGCTACCTCTGGCCGTCACCGGTGGGCAGCGGGACGACCATTAACCCCAATGCCGGGGCGATCCGGTTGCTGAATTGGGAAGGAAACTCCTTTTACGATGCCCTGGAAATAGGGATGACCAAAACGATGAGCCATGGGTTTCAGCTGCAAGGCTCCTTCACCTGGGGGAAGAGCATTGACACCAGCTCTGGTGTCATCGCGGGCGACACGTTTTCGAACACCATCGGGAGCCTAAACTGGTTCGATTTGAGGCTGTCCCGCGGTCTATCCGATTTCAATGTTAGCCGCACCCTTGTGATCAGTGCCACCTGGCAGGTGCCAACGCTCAAGTCGGCCTCCGGCCCTCTGGCTTGGGTGGTGAATGGGTGGGAGTTGGGGGGTATCTTCAAGGCCAACGACGGCGTACCGTTTACCGCTACCTTTGGCACGGACGGAGATCCTCAGGGCTTGAACAGCAGTGACCCTTGGGCCTTTCCGAATCGGCTGACCGGCCCGGGATGCAGGACGCTCGTTAATCCCGGGAACCCCAACAACTACATCAAACTCCAGTGCTTCACGGTCCCGACGGCGCCAAGTATGGCCTTTTGGACTGCCCACTGCGACCCGGTCCCGCCTGGGACTGAGCCCAATGGCGTTCCCTTTCCCCAGTGCTTCAACCTGCGAGGCAACTCCGGTCGCAATATACTGACCGGGCCGGGCCTCGCGAATCTCGACTTTTCATTGTTCAAGAACAATCCCATCAAGAGGTTTTCAGAGAACTTCAACGTGCAGTTCCGCGCGGAGTTCTTCAACATCCTAAATCGGGCCAACTTCGCCGTCCCCGTGTCGCCAGACAATACGGACATCTTCGATTCAACTGGAGCTCCCACCGGGGCAGCAGGGCGACTCACCTCAACCTCAACTGCGGCGCGAGAGATTCAGTTCGCTCTCAAGATTATCTGGTGAACTTGTCTTCATGAATGGCCTATCACTAACTTGTAAGGTCAACACTGCTATAGCTCTAGATGAGGCTGATCATCGCCTGTTATCGCAGTGGTGAAATCGGCGTGTTCGATACTGAGACAGGAAAAGAGCTACAGGCATTGCCGATTAAGAGCATCGTCAATTACATAGCCGTCGATCCGACGGCCCAAGCAGCTCCACCACCCAAGGCTACATGTATTTTGCGGAGGACGGCCAGTCGGGACAAGCCGCCGAACTCAAGGATGGGGAGCTCGGGAAATTCTACAAGGCTTCCAAACTGACCTAAACACTGAGGACCATGTGACCGTAAAAGCAGACACGACCTTCTCCGTCTTACTCCGGTCCTCCTTCCGGGACGATTCTAAAGGCATCGTTCCTAGGGTGCTTGCCTCTGCGAGTCAATCTTGAGACATCGCGGAGAGGATCCAATCTCTTGAGGGGTGCTTCATGAGTGTGATTGAAAACGCGAGGGGAATGGCCGCATGGCACGGCTCATAGGAGCAAGTGCTTGCCGCTCAGAAGCGAGCAAAAACGGCGGTGGATAATAAATAGATCGCCACTATATGTAAAATTGAATTGCGATTCTTAGGTGCAAATGGTCTGACCCAAGCCGAAACGAGGCTATTGAAACTTGTTGCTTTGACCGACTGCAGAATCGACCACCCTGACGAATCCATCGACTGACCCCGAATTATCGGCCGCCCGACACTTCCGGCTTGACGGAGACCTTCACCTGACCATTCGTCCAGCAGCACTGGAATCCGCCGCCGCCGTCCCCTGACCAATCGTTGGCTACCACGCGCAACACATACTCTCCGGGCTCGCTGAACGTAACAGTCGTCGTCGCCTTGCCGCTGAAAGCGGGGGTGGTCTTCCACTTGCCGGCTGCTTTCTCGACCGCGGGCTTGTTATTGGCGAACTTCACGGCGCCTGGTCCCCGGAACTTGTCCCACCTCACCGTCACTGCAGGAGTATCGGGGGCCTTGCCACCCAGAAATGTCTTGGCATCATCGGCGGCCCACAGGTTCAGCGTGACCGGATTCTGCAACGTCGTCTCGAGCACGATACTGATCCCACGCGGACCCTGTACAGCCGGGCCTCCCTCTTCAAAGCTGATGAGGGGCGGAGTATTGCCAATGCCCACGTCGAAGAAGGGCGAGATCTCCCACCGGGGATCCAGGTGTGCAGGAACTGCCGTCGTCTGGCCGTGGGCGACGAGCGTCCAGGTGAGCTTGTTGGTCCCGAAATCCTGCGGTACCGTTACGGTGAAGACACCCCACTGCCTTCGAGGCAGAAAATGCGTCGGCTGACCCTGGTCGGGCCCACCCGGCTCAATCCGGTTATTCGGACCAACCGGGATGTCCAGCTCTTCCTTCAAATTCCGATTTAGATACCCAAAAAGAATACTGAAGCTGCCGTCCGGATTCTTGAACCAACCCTCATAGGCGCCCGTCACGCTCTGACCCGAGTCGTGCAAAGGCTCCATGGGCAACTGTCCGGATTGCCCGTTCACAGGCAGCGTCGCCCACACGAGCGCCCAGCTTGCGAGCAGGATCGCAAGATACAGAGCTGTCAGCGACGACCGCAACGCCTGCACCGAGAAACCTCCTCCTCGCAGTGAGTTGTGTTCCGCAATCCCGACTTCCTAAGTCGAGAATGAGGAGCAGCAACTCTGAAAAAGCTGCTGCTCCTCCCAGTCTGTCCAGTTCCGAATTAATGGCTGTGCATCTCTTCCGGCTTAGGTTGGCCCGGTTTATGCTTGGCGAGCCATTCCTTATAGTCCTCTTCGGTGATGTAGGTGACGTTCACCCAAGCGTGTGCCATCTCGTCGATCGTGCGGTCGCCCCAGCCGACCCACTGGTCCGGATCGGGATTGCTCGGGTTGGCGGCCGTGTTGTCATGCCAGGCGGTAATGCGGAGTACCGTGCCCTTTGGGAGCACCGGCGCCGCGTCCTCTGCATAGATGTAATTATTCATCCAGTTGAAGGCGAAACGGTCGACGTAGCTTAGCATCTCGGTTGTGCCGTCCGGCAAGATCGCTTCCATGGACATCGCCTTGCCGCGCAGATGCATGTGCGGCTGGAAGTTCTCAAGCCTCGCGGGCTCCTTCAGCACGTGGAAAGACTGAGTTTGAGTGACCGTGTTGGGAGGAATATCCAGAACCCTGCCAAGCTGGCTAGCGTGGAATTCCATCAGGCGGGTCCGGTACTTCGGCGTCTCGCCCTTGGGATAGAGATATATGCCCAGCGCGACATGATCGCGAACCTCTTCACCGATGGCGTGATAGTGCACTTCCCACCGAATCCTTGCTCCCGGCAGCAGCAATTTGCCGGTGTTGGAAGGGTAGACGTCGTATTGTTTCCCGATCGCCCATTCCATCAAGAGCCCTCCGTCGTTGCGTTTCTCATGGGCGGTCTGCCCGATGCCGTCGTCGTCAGCGCTGTTGCTGACGCCCGGTTCATCCTGTAGGAGCTGGGCGAGGGCATGATGAGTGACACGGCGCCCCGCGACGCTCCCTGGCCGCATCTCGACCGCACGCACCCATCGCGGCTCGGTCAGGGGGAGTTCTTCGCTCAGCGGCTTCCACCAGGCGTCCTGTCCACGGGCCGGCACAGTGTAGGGCGCCGACTGGATGACGATGTCCGGCTGGCCGTACTGCTCGGCCAACTGCCAGCCTTCTTCACTCGGCCACTCCTTGGCGGGCGGCAGGTCCTTCGGGTCCCCGGGCGGCGTGCCCGAATCGACCCACCGGACGATCGTGTCAATCTGCTCATCCGTCAACGACCGGTCGTTCTTGAAGCTCTGGATTCCAACGGTTCTGTCGATGTGCCACGGCGGCATATTACGCTTGGCCACGCGATCCTTGATGGGTTTCGCCCATGGGCGCGTCTCTTCATAAGTCACCAGCGACATGGGCGCCGCGGTTCCTTTATGGTGACACTCCTGACACTTTGCCTGCAGAATCGGGGCGACGTCTTTGGCGAACGTCACCGGAGTGTCGGCCGAATCTGCGGCGATCAAAGCGTATGGGAGCACCAGGAAAGCACCGAGACCCAGCACGCCCGCTCCGATTCTCTGCCACATCGCACCCTGGAACTTGATATTGATCATGACCTGCTCCTCTCTCTGGCTGGTGTACTCCTGCCGATTTAGGCCAGTCTAACCGGGAATTTCCTTTTTAGCTCCGAGGAACCCCCACTCTACACCCCTTCGAGGGGCCCAGCGCAATATTTCGCCTTTGGCTGGGTCCAGGTGCTCGCGACGGGGTCCTAGCTTCCCCAAGGCGAGTTCCGAAACTCCTGACCGCGGCCTTCCTTCCGGTTTTGGCTGACACTGTTCCGTTCCTTATGGTTCTGGCTCGAAGCCGTGGCGATTCAGATTCTCGATACGGTCGGGTTCCGCCGGGTCGGGATAGACCTCGCGGGAACTCATTTCGCTACGCAAACTCCTAAGGTCGTCTTCGATCTCGTCCTGGGCGCGAGGCCAACTTGAACAAATGAAGAACGCAGCTCCGCTGGTGGAGACAGGGACGTGAAACATTCTTATAGGTTTGACACAATTTGACACCAATTCAAAGAGGGACGACGGTGCTACACCTTCAACAATTCAGGACTTCTTTTTTGGAGATGCAATTTCGATCCCCACCGCTCCTACCAAAATCCCGCTGACTCGGCTGCCCTTACTCGCCTGACCGTTCCGATTTTGCCTCATCCTGCGCCCAAGTTGCGCGCAAAAATTCATTGAACTTCTGCGGCAAACAGCAGCGCTGGTGTGTGCCTGATGTCGACACCCGAACGCATCAGCCGAAGTCTCACCCAGGACGGTCTGCATCTGCACGGCCTGGACTCGCGCAGGTGAGTGCATAAATGAGGCTAAACAAAGAGCAAAGCCAGGAACTCTTTGCGAGAACGCGGTATTGGGATCGCCGAAGCTTGCGACAAGTGCCGAGAGTTGCTCGGCTCGGTTCGATGGACCCGACGGGCCGAAGTGGGCGAATAGTGCTCGAACCTTTGCCGCGATGGGAGCCCTGAAATCAGGATGCCCAATTCGAAGGCGTGTCGAGAATGCGACGTCTCACCAAGGTTACAAGTGCATTCGACTCAGACGATTCAAATGCATCTTGTTTTTGGAAGGTCAGCCGACCAATTCCGATAAGGCAGCCCCAATCACTTACAGAAGCCCGCGAAGGGTTTTCAGAACACTGAAACCGGTCCAACTGCCGGTTACCAAATGAGGTGGCAAAGTGGGCTACTAGCAAGGCAGATGTCCGGATAGCTGACCCAGTTGGCTCGTTGTCTTGCAAACGCTTCCCGTTCGAGATAGCCTCAATATCGGCGATGGAGTTCGCCATTAACCGCCCAGAGGGGCTGATAACTCCTACGGAACCCAGTTGGGAGAACTCCATCATGGCTTATCTGTGGATTGCCATGGGTGCGGTTGCTGGTGCCAGCGCCCGCTATTTCCTCAGCGGTTACACTGCCAAGGTTCTTTCTCCCAGCTTTCCTTATGGCACACTGATAATTAACATGACTGGCAGCCTGCTACTCGGGTTCTTTATCGTCTGGACAAGCGAGCGGGTGCTCGTCGACCCCCGGTGGCGGTTGCTCGTTGCGATAGGCTTCTGTGGCTCCTACACGACCTTTTCCAGCTATGCGTTTGAAACATTCGCTCTCGTCGAGCAAGGCCAATGGCTTCTTATGGGACTGAACGTCGTTGCGAACAATGTGCTTTGCCTGGTCTCAGTGCTGGCAGGCGCCGCGCTCGCACGGTGGTTGTAGAATGGCAAACCTGATGGCGGTACAAGTAACGATCTACCTAACCGAAGGCGATTCATGGCATCACCGACCCTTACACTTGGAAATTCTCAAGTACTTGCGCGAAGAGAATGTCGCTGGGGCGGTGGTGCTTCATTCCGTCGCTGGGTTCCTTGGCCGAAACAAAGTGCGTACAGCCCATCTCATTGAAGCTGGCGGTGACCTTCCTGTTGTCGTCACTTTCGTTGATACCGATGAGCATGCAAATCGCGTGCTGCCGAAGCTGCGTGAGATGGCCACACATCGTCTAATCGTGCGCGAAAATGTAGTAATCGAACAGGGTTGCTTGGATTGAGCAACAACGGCTTGACGGCGGTAACCGGGAACTCTCTGCAAGAACCGGAGACGCCAGCCTATTCGTTCCGAAAACCCTTTCCAGAATATCGGAACGACCTGGAGCGACCCGAACGAAACAACTGGGGCACGATCAGAAGTTTTGCCTCAGCGAAAACTAGCTCAGAGGCCGGTGAAAGGGGACGAGTTGCGAAGGCAGAACCCCTCAGAATTTTCAGGAGTCTCGATCATCCCCTGCCCAGCCGTTCCCGTTTCACCTGTTTTGTCCTCCCGCAGAGCTATGAATTTGGAATGGCGCAGGTGATTGGCCGGCGTCCATTCCGCGGACTCGAAAGCCGCCAAAACCTTTCTTCTCGATAACCCCTAAGTTCCTGCATTTCGATAGAACTCAAAAGAGAAATGGCGCGGGTGCTATTTCCGCAAGGCCGGGACTGCTCAGAGGAATGAGTTCGATCTGTATCGTGCGCCCGTGCTGGGCGGAGCGCCCACTTAATCTTGTCATTTACGCTAACCGTGTAGACTAGGCCGCAATAATCTGTTGCTAGGTTAGGCGCGGCCTTCCTGTCCCAGGCCCGAGGAGGCGCCATGCAGAAGGCATTGCTCCTTTTAGTCGTCGCAACCGATTGTGTCTTCTCGGTGCATGCGGGGGCGGGAGCAACGGCTCCGGGAGTGGAGGAAGTCGCCCGCCCACGGTGACGATCTCGGAATCAGCCAACACCATCAACAGCGTTTTGCGTTCGACGTTGAGAGCGGATCAGAACAATACCATAGGCCATGCCCGCGAAAGCGCAGATTGGCCGCGCACGATTTTGATGACGCTTCACTTTTGACGGAACTGACGATGCGGTCCAAGTCGTTTTGGCGATACGACACTTCATTCCTGGCCGATGCAAGGCAAGAGCTTGAGTTTCAACCCAACAGATTCCTGCCTGACTTTCATGTCTGCATCCTTGAAGAGGACGGACAAATGTTAGGTTTTTGTAGCCTCATTCCGATTGGACACGAGACGATTGAACTGCATGATTTGTTTATCGATCCCAGCCCCCATCTATAGCCATCCTACCCGGAAGGTCTTCGCAAGCCCGCATTTGTCGCAGGCCTCGGTGACCCCAATGCCATTTCGTAACAAGCTCCCTTGATGGTTAATCTCAATTCTTCGTCGTCAATTGGCATTGCGAGCTGAAAGGAAACACTTTCGAGCAGGGCACAGGTTTTCCTTCCACAGTATCCGCCCCGGGTTCCGGCGTGTTCACGCAGGTGGACGTATCACCCTTTGCAGACCCATGGTCAGACCAATGCGCTGTCAAGAACCCGAGTAAATTCCGGGATTGCTATGCATCAAAATGCGGATTGCGACTCCCCATACACCGTCTTCGAGTTTTTCTAGCCGCACCACATCCCCTATCTGTTCGCGATGCATCGGATCATCCGGACCGAAGTTGAGCGTCACAACGACGTTCATGCCGATGAAGTAGTGCCGAGTTGAAGTCATGAAATATAACCCGCTCCGCGAGACATTCGAAGTTGTACAAACCTCTTCGGGATAACATGGGTCGCAGGGACAAACCCGTACAGGTTCTGAAAGCCTCTCGCGTGGCGTTTGGCGACATTCCTTACCTGCGGTCTGCATTTGGATCACTCCCCGTCCTGTAGACCGGGCGGAAGTTTAAGAACTTTTCGTCGGCACACTGAAGCCAGAATAGGAGAGCGATGGTCGGAAGTCTATCCGCGAATGATTCTTGTGCATTATCAGCCAATGAGCAAATCGTTCCTGAACGGGATGTCGGTACTGAACGACGGAAGTTCGTCGCGGAGGTGTTCGTGGGCCGAATGGCGCGTCCGCCCGTCAGAACTGAGCAAAAACTCGATATAGAAAGCTAGGCGCCACAGCAGCTCTCCGCTGCTTTTGGCAATTCGTTGTGCACAAGCGTCTCTGCCGTCGCTGTCTGCGCTATAGCTAGAGTGCCTGCTCGATCAAAGCAATTCGTTCGCTTCGTATCTGTGAACACGACACGCCCAGATTGCGGCTAAACTCCAGCCCGCCGGACGACGAAGATCGCATGGCTTGCTCAAGTGCAAGCCATGAGTGCGCAAAAGTTGACGCACTCGTTCTTCATTGCTCGGCATGCACACGCGTCAGTACTGGCAGGCAGACGAGTAGGAATGGCGGAGGTCCGTGAACCCGCCGTGTACCTCATAGATAAAAACCACGCGTCTGTAGGTGAAATCTGGCAGCAGGATTTGGCCACAACTTGGCGACAAAACAGGGGTATCCTTGGCCGTTTTTAAGCAGGCGGG
>Ga0209526_10002171_pt1 | contig 13218 bp, 10 predicted proteins | sample JacPinW_OM2H0_M1_FD_188566 | JGI IMG/M metagenome (GOLD analysis project Ga0209526, IMG submission 188566) | Forest soil microbial communities from Algoma, Ontario, Canada - Jack Pine, Ontario site 1_JW_OM2H0_M1 (SPAdes) (version 2) | ecosystem: Environmental > Terrestrial > Soil > Boreal... | reverse complement strand
GGGCCACGTGCGGCTCGCTGCGTCCAGGATCCACCGTTCGCTGCCTGACCACCCTGCGCCTGCGAGCCGGGGCCGCCCCGCGGCGCCTCGCGGCGGCCGCGCCCTGCGCCGCGCCCGTTGGCGCGCCCGGAGGCGCCGCCAGCGCCGTTGGCGCGGCCACGATCGCGGCCCAGGCCGTAGCCGTTCCCATCGGCCGCGCCGCGGGCGTTGTCGGCCGCGCCGCGGGTGTTACCGCCATTCCGTGGGTAACCGCCGCCCGGGTAACCGCTGCTCGGGTAACCGCCATTTCCGCTGTCGCCCCGGTACCCGTTCCCGTTCGAACCTCGGTTCCCGTTCCCGTTCGCATGACTGCCACCGCGGCCGTTGCCATTTGCCGCGCCATTGCCTGCCGCAGCGCCACTGCCACGGCCGCTCCCACGGCCGTAGGGGTTGCCGGAGGGGCCGTCAGCGGAGCCGCCGGAACGGCCGGCCCTACGTGGATCCACAGGCGGATCGGGAAAATCTGGGTTACTCACGCGTCCTCGCTGGTTGGGTGAGGCAGTCGTGGCCAAGCACGGCGGGGACCACCGGGCCGAACGGTACCCGGCAGTACCCCACGCTCCGGCGCATTTTATCCATCACACCCGCGTCATCGTCGTGGCGTGCTGACCTGGCCGTCCTGGGTGGACGCTACGTCATTGCGCCCTGCGGTCACTCCCCAGCGCGGGCACGCCGGCTGCGCCGGGTGCGTGGCTCGCCCGTGCCGAGGACGTAGGACGACGCAAGGTGGTTCCAGGCACAACTCTGGCAGACCTCGACGACGTACACCCGGAACTCTCCGTATTCCGACGCCATCTCGGCCAGTTCGGGGCCTTGCTTCACCCGGCCTTCGTATTGCCCGAGTTCGTCCCCATACACGTAGGTGACGTGGGTGAGCTTAGTCTTTCTGCAGATGGGGCAGGCTGTGTCGGTCGCCTCGCCGTGGAATTTGGCCGCCCGGAGCAGGTACGGGTGGGCGTCGCAGACGTCGGCGAGCGTCGTATGACCGGCAAGCACCGACGCGAGCGTTGCCCGGCGGGCAAGCCCGTAATCGACAACCGATCGCCGTCGTCCCATCTCCGACAGGGTACGACGGATGCGCGCGCCCGCCGAGACCCGGCCTGCGCCGGCCGGGCCCGGATAACAGCCGATGAATGCGCGGTTGCGTGAAGAAGACCGACCGCATATCTTTGCGATGTATCGGTTCGATACATCGCTCTGGTATACAGGCATCATGGTGGGAGACCAGTGAGTAGCGGGCAACGGTCGGGCGTGCTCGAGCTCGCGGTGCTCGGGCTGCTGCACGAGAACCCGATGCACGGCTACGAGCTGCGGAAACGGCTCAACGCCGTGCTGGGCGCGTTCCGCGCGTTCGGGTACGGGTCACTGTATCCGTGCCTGAAACAACTACTGGTCCAAGGCCTGATCGCCGAGGAAGCCCGGCCGGGGACGGCCAAGCCTCTGGGCCGCCGTTCGAAGATCGTGTACCGGCTGACCGCGGACGGCAAGGAACGCCTTCAGCAATTGCTGGCCGAGTCCGGGCCTGCGGCCTGGGAGGACGACGGGTTCGGCGTGCACTTCGCGTTCTTCGGCCAGACCAGGGCTGACATCCGGCTGCGGATCCTCGAGGGGCGCCGTACCCGGCTGGAGGAGCGGCTCGACGGCTTCCGCGGGGCGCTGGCCAGGACGCGGGAGCGGCTCGACAGCTACACCCTCGAGTTGCACAGGCACGGCCTGGAATCCGTCGAGCGGGAGGTTCGCTGGCTCAACGAGTTGATCGCCTCCGAGCGGCAGGCGGACTCGGGGCCGGAGAACACGGCGCCGGAGAACACGGCGCCGGAGCGGAATGTGGAACGTCGTTCGGAAAGTTCAGTACCGCATTCGGAAAATGGCCCGGCGGCAGGCACGGCCCGCTGACGGAAACATCTTGGCGCCAGCATTGTGCGGCGAGAGAAGGAGCAATCTCCATGGGTTCGGTTCGGGTAGCCATCGTAGGCGCGGGCAACTGCGCCAGCTCCCTTGTGCAAGGTGTGGAGTACTACAAGGACGCCGACCCGGGGACTCGGGTACCGGGCCTCATGCATGTCGAGTTCGGCCCGTACCACGTGCGTGACGTTGAGTTCGTCGCGGCCTTCGACGTGGACGCCAAGAAGGTCGGGCAGGATCTCGCCGACGCCATCGGGGCGAGCGAGAACAACACCATCCATATCTGTGACGTGCCGCCGACCGGTGTGACCGTGCAGCGTGGCCCGACTATGGACGGCCTGGGCGAGTACTACCAGGAGATGATCACCGAGTCCGACGATCCACCGGTGGACGTCACGAAGGCGCTCCGGGCGGCCGGCGCGGACGTGCTGGTGTCGTACCTGCCGGTCGGTTCCGAGCAGGCCGACCGGTACTACGCGCAGTGCGCCATCGACGCGGGCGTCGCGTTCGTCAACGCCCTGCCCGTGTTCATCGCCTCCGACCCCGTGTGGGCCCGCAAATTCACCGACGCCGGCGTGCCGATCATCGGTGACGACATCAAATCGCAAGTGGGCGCGACCATCACGCATCGCGTGCTGGCCAAGCTCTTCGAGGACCGCGGGGTGGAATTGCTCCGCACCTACCAGCTCAACTTCGGCGGAAACATGGACTTCATGAACATGCTGGAGCGCAAGCGGCTGATGTCGAAGAAGATCTCCAAGACGCAGTCGGTCACGTCCCAGATCCCGCACGAGATGGAGCGGGCCGCCGTGCACATCGGCCCATCCGACCACGTGCCGTGGCTGGACGACCGGAAGTGGGCCTATGTCAGGCTCGAGGGGCGGGCCTTCGGTGACGTGCCGCTGAGCCTCGAATACAAGCTGGAGGTCTGGGACTCGCCGAACTCCGCTGGCGTGATCATCGACGCCATCCGCGCGGCGAAGATCGCCAAAGACCGCGGCATCGGCGGGCCCGTCCTCTCAGCCGCGTCCTACTTCATGAAGTCCCCGCCCCAGCAGTACAGCGACGACGACGCCCATGAACTGGTGGAGAAGTTCATCCGCGGCGAGACCGAGCGCTGAGCGGCCGGATACATCCACGCCGCCAGCGCGGGCTGAGCATCGCGGCGGGCAGCCCGGCCGTTCACCGTAGGCTGAGCAGGTGACCGGGCTGGCTGCGCTCAGGGAGAAGTGGCGCGAACGCGACACGGGCGCGTCCTTCGTAGCCGACCTGCGGAGCGTGCTGCATGAACGGAACTTCCGCCGGCTGTTCGCGACGAGGCTCATCTCCCAGAGCGGGGACGGGGCGTTCAGTGCCGGGGTCGGTGCTTACGTGTTCTTCAACCAGGCGACCTTCCCCGATCCGGCGGCCGCGGCCGCGGCCTTCGCGGTCCTCTACCTGCCGTATTCGCTGATCGGGCCGTTCGCGGGCGTGTTCATCGACCGCTGGTCCCGGCGGCAGATCCTGGTCTGGTCCGCGCTTATCCGCGCCGTTTTCGTCGTGGTCACGGCCTCTCTGGTGGCCTCCGGCAGCCTGGGGCTGCCCCTGTACGTGAGCGTGCTCGCGGTGCTGGGCGTCAACAGGTTCTTCCTGTCCTCACTGTCCGCGGCGCTCCCGCACGTGGTCGCCGAGGACAAGTTGGTGATGGCGAACGCCGTGTCACCGACTATGGGCACCGTGGTCGGGTTCGCGGGCGGCATCGCCGGCCTGGGCGTGCACCTCGCGACCGGCGGCGGGCGCGGCGGATCGGCCGCAACCCTGCTGGCCGCCGGGGCGTGCTACCTGCTCGCCGGGGCGGTCGGCGCGACCATGCGCCGCGACCTGCTCGGCCCGCCCCCAACTACGGGGAACGCGCGCCGCCTCGGACTGCTCGCGGAACTGTCCATTGTGGTCAGCGGCCTCATCAGCGGGGCCCGTCACGTCTGGCACAGGCGCCCGGTGGCAGCCGCGCTCGGCGCCACCGGCGCGAACCGGTTCATGTACGGGATCCTGCTGCTCATGTCGATCCTGCTGTACCGGAACTACTTCTACGCCACGGCCAGCGCCAACACATCTTTGAAGCACTTCGCGCTGGTGGTCATCGCGGCGGCGCTGGGCTACGGCGCGGCGGCGGTCGTCACGCCCCTGGCGACCAGGCGGCTGGCCAAGCCGACTTGGATCGCCATCCTGCTCGCCGCGGGCGGCGTCATCACCGGATTGCTCGGCCCGACGTTCAGCCAGATCCCGTTCGTGATCATCGCGTTCGCGCTCGGGATAGTCGCCCAGGGTGTGGCGATCTGCGCAACGACGATCATCCAGGAGACGGTGGAGGACAGCTACCGCGGTCGGGTGTTCGCCCTGTACGACCTGCTCTTCAACGTGCCGTTCGTGCTGGGGGCCGCGGGCGCGGCATTGATCATGCCGCGCAGCGGCCTGTCCTACCCGCTGATCGCCATCGTGGCCGCCGGATATGTGGTCGCGGCGGCGGCCTATTCACTGCTGCAACGTCAGTCCGCAGGCGGGCCCCCGGGCTCCGGGCCTTCGTCCCCGGCGGGGCCCGCCGGGGCCTCCCCTTCCGCCGATCCCCCTTCCGCGGCTTCCCCTTCCACGGGTACCCCTTCCACGGCCGCCCAGCGCAACAGCGCCTGAGTGGCCCGTTGAGCGCCCAGCGGGCCGTGCTCCATGCGCAGTTCGAGCAGGTGCCGGTAGGCCCGGCCAACCACCCGGCCCTGCGGCACGCCGAGGATCCGCATGATCTCGTTGCCATCGAGGTCGGGCCGGATCTTCGCCAGTTCCTCCTGCTCACTCAGCACGGCGATGCGCGCCTCCAGGTCGTCCTGGGCCCGCGCCAGTCGCGCCGCCTTCGCTTTGTTCCGCGTGGTGCAGTCCGCCCTGGTCAGCACGTGCAGCCGGGTCAGCAGGGGGCCGGCGTCCCGCACGTACCGGCGGACCGCCGCATCGGTCCACTCTCCCTCCCCGTACCCGTGGAACCGCAGGTGCAGCCCGATCAGGGTGGACACGTCGGCGATCACCCCGGAGGGGAAGCGCAGCGCTTTGAGCCGGGCGCGGGCCATCTTCTCGCCCACGACCTCATGGTGATGGAAGGCCACCCGGCCGTCCGGCAGCCGCGCACGGGTCTTCGGCTTGCCGATGTCGTGCAGCAGCGCGGCGAGCCGGACCACCAGATCGCCGTGCAGGCCGTACCGGTCCTCCAGCCCGATGGCCTGCTCCAGCACGGTGAGTGAGTGCTGGTACACGTCCTTGTGCCGGAGGTGCTCATCCATCTCCAGGCGGAGTTTCGGCACCTCCGGGAGGACCACGTCGGCCACGCCCGTGTCCACGAGCAGCGATATCCCCCGCCTCGGGCCGCTGGGTTCGGCCGCCAGCATGATCTTGACCAGTTCATCTTTTATTCGTTCGGCTGAAACGACAGCCAGCCGGGGAGCCAGCGCCCGCATCGCCTCTGGCAGCCCGGGCGCCACCGAGAAGCCCAGTTGCGCGACGAACCGCGCGGCGCGCAGCATGCGCAACGGATCGTCGGTGAACGAGTCCTCGGGCCTGCCCGGGGTGCGCAACACCCGGTCCCGGAGGTCCCGCAGGCCGCCGAACGGGTCCACGAACTCCAGCGAGGGAAGCCGGGCCGCCATCGCGTTCACGGTGAAATCCCGGCGCGCCAGGTCCGCCAGCAGCGACGTGCCGTACTGCACGTCAGGCTTGCGCGAATCGGGGACGTAGCTCTCGCTGCGGTAAGTAGTGATCTCAAAGACCCACGGGCCTTTGCGAAGCCCGACCGTGCCGAACTCGATCCCGACCTCCCATACCTTGTCCGCCCAGCCCTTGGCGAGCTCGAGGACCTGCTCGGGGGGGGCGTCGGTGGCCAGGTCCAGGTCGCGGTCGCGGTATGGCCGGCCGAGGAAGACGTCTCTGACCAATCCACCCACCAAGGCGAGTTCGTGGCCTTGCCGGGCGAAAATCCGGCCCAGTTCCTCGGCCGGCGCCGCCGCCGTGCGCAGGAGCGCGGCGGCGGCATTCTGCTGCTGCTGCTCGCTCATCATGTGTCTTCCGCTCGCCTGCGGGGCGCTTTGGGGCGCCGCCCTCCCTCGTCGCTCGTGTCTCGTTCCTCAGTCCAGGCAGCGCCGCGCGCCTCCGGCTCGCTCATCATTGCTTGCTCATGCCTGTGCTTGCCTCACTGGTGTGCGCTCCTGGCCGGTGGACGTGGAATCGGGCACGGGCATTGAGGGTAAGGGGTATCCAATAGCCGGGGGAAATCTTGGGAGCTGCACACATCTTGAAAGATGCACTCAGGGAACGGCAATAACATTTCCGGCATGCCGCGTCAGCGTCCCGCGCCTGGCCACCATCGGCTGACCCGCCGGTGGGCTGCGGCATGCGCTGCCGTCGTCCTGGCCGTCGTTCCGCTGGCCGTCGCCCAGCCCGCGGCGGCGGCCGGCGGACAGGTGTCCGTCGCGATCACATCGATCAGCCCGGGCGTCGCCCGGCCGGGTCATCCGGTCACTGTCTCCGGCGTGGTGAGCAACACGACGGACGGTGCCATGTCCGGCCTGTCGGTCCAGCTCCGGTCGTCTGGATCCGCCCTGATCAGCCGCGGCGACCTGACGAACTATGCTGCGGGCAACCTGCCGGTGGACACGCCCGTGGCCGGTGCGGTGGCCCAGTTGCCCGGCACGCTCAATCCTGGGGCAACGCAGCAGTGGACTGTGTCGCTGCCGGTCCGCGAGGTCGGCATGACGGTCTTCGGCGTCTACCCCCTGGCGGCCGAGGTGGACGCCAATGGCGGGGCATTGGACACCGACTACAGCTTCCTGCCGTTCTGGCCGGGCAAGTCGGCTTCGGGGCTGGCGGGCCCGCTGCAGATCGCCTGGGTCTGGCCACTGGTCGGCCCGCCGCAGCGGGCGGCCTGCCCGGCCCTGCTGAGCAACAGCCTCGCCGCCAGCGTGGCGGGAAACGGGCGGCTGGCCGGCCTCCTCGCGGCGGGCAGCACGTCCGCGGCGGCCAGCGCCAACCTCACCTGGGCCATCGACCCGGGCCTGCTGGCCAGCGTGTCAGCGATGACCCAGCCCTACAGCGTCGGGGGCAGCGCGACCTGCGCCGGCACGACCAGGGAGCCGGCCAGCAAGGCCGCGCGGGCCTGGCTCGCCACGCTCCGCTCGGTGACCGCCCAGCAGGATTTCTTCGTGACGCCGTACAACGACGTGGATGTGGCCGCGCTCGCCCATCAGGGCATGGATCAGGACCTGACCCATGCGTTCGGCAACGGCCGCTCGGAGGCCCGCGCGATCCTGGGCAGCGCGCAGCGCCCGGCGACCGCCGCGACGGACCTGGCTCGTGGCCAAGCCAGCCCCCAGGCCGGCATCGGCGGGGTGGCCTGGCCGGCGGCCGGGATGGCCGACTACGGGGTGCTCGGCAGCCTCGCGGTCAACGGGACGGGGACCGTCATCCTCGACAGCACCATGATGCCGCCGCTGGGCCAGGTGAATTTCACCCCCAGCGCGGTGACCCGGACCCCGGACGGGGTCGGCGCCGAATTGCACGTCGCCCTGGCCGACGACACCCTCACCCAGATCCTGGGCACGTCGTCGGCCCGCACGGCCGGCCGGTCGGCGGCGGCCGGAGCCGCGACCGCGGGTGCTTCATTCGCCACCGAGCAGCGTTTCCTCGCCGAGACGGCCATGATCGCCGCCGAGCAGCCGTCGCTGCGGCGTTCCGTTGTCGTTACCCCGCCGCGGCAATGGGATCCGGCGCCGGGAGTGGCCAGCGCCCTGATTTCCGAGACGGTCAGCGCACCGTGGCTGAGCCCGGTCAGCCTGGCGAACCTGGTGACGGCGAACTCCCCGGCCGGGCAGGTACCCCGCCAGCAGCCGCCGCAGCAGCTGTCCAGCCACGATGAGCTGGGAGCATCTCTGCTCCGCCAGGTGCGGCAGCTGAACGTGCGGCTCCGGCTGCACGGCAGCATCCTCGACCCGCCCGACGGTGCCTACCTGAGCAAGGCGGTCGCCGCCGTGGAGTCATCAGCGTGGCGCGGCGCCAGCGGGGCCCGGCCGGCGAGCGGCCTGCTCGAGCGAGTCTCCGACTACCTCGCGTCGCAAGAGCGGCTGGTGCAGATCATCGAAGCCTCCCAGGTCACTCTCGGCGGCCAGTCCGGCCCGGTGCCCATATCCATCACCAACAAGCTCGACCAGGCCGTGACCGTCCGGCTGAGCGTCCAGGCACCCAACGACGGGCGGGTCACGATCCTGCCCTACAAGGCCACCGTGACCATCGGGGCCGGCCAGCAACGGACCATCCCGGTCAAGGTCAAGGCGGCGGCGGCGGGCACGACGACGCTCAAGCTCAGCCTGCTCACCCCGGGCGGCACACCGCTGCCGGGCACGGCAACGACGCTCACGGTGAACGCGACGCACTTCGGCACGCTCGCCCTGGTGATCATCGGGATCGCGGTCGCCGTGTTCGCCGCGACCTCGGCCGGGCGGGCGTTCCGCCGCGGCCGCCGGCCGCGGGGCGGGGCAGAGCCCGCCGACCCGGAAGGTGGGCCCTCCGAGGACACGAACAGCCCGGATCCGGCCAGCGGGCGCGGCGAAGCCGATAACGTCAGCCGGGGGCCTGCCCAGCATGACGACAGACCGGAGGAGCCGGATGAGTACGCCAGCATCCCAGGCCGGGCGGAGCGTCCATGACGACGGGATGATCCCGCCGCCCGCCGACCCGGACGCTGGCGGCATGGGCACGGCCGATGTGAGCCTGGTGCGCTCCAGTGGCGTCATGGCCCTTGGCACCCTGGCCTCCCGCGGCACGGGCTTCCTGCGCACCCTGGTGCTGGTCTACGCGCTCGGCGTCACCCACGTCGCCAACGCCTACAACAACGCCAACACGCTGCCGAACACCGTCTACGACCTGATGCTCGGCGGGATCCTCACCAGCGTCGTGGTCCCGCTGCTGGTCAACGCGGCCAAGCGCGACACCGATCGCGGCGAGGCCTACGACCAGCGTATGTTCACCCTCGGCACCGGCGCGCTGTTCGCCCTGACCGTGGTGGCCACGCTGGCCGCCAGCCTGCTGGTGGACCTGTACGCGCACGCCATCACCGGGCCGGAGCGTCACCTGATGGTGATCTTCGCCTACTTCTTCATCCCGCAGATCTTCTTCTACGGGGTGAGCTCCCTGGCCGGTGCGGTGCTGAACGCGCGCGGGCACTTCGCGGCCCCGATGTGGACCCCCGTGATCAACAACCTGGTGGTCATCGGCGTCCTGCTGATGTTCATCGCCACGGGCGGGATCGGGGTCACGCCGACCACGATCAGCTCGGGACAGGTGCAGTTGCTGGGCGTCGGTACCACGCTGGGCATCATCGCGCAGACGGCAGCGCTGATTCCGGCCCTGCGCAGAGCCGGGTTCCGCTGGCGGCCACGGTTCGACTTCCGGCGGGCCGAGGTCGCCGAGATCCGCCGGATGGCCGCCCCGCTCTTCGGCTACATCGTCACGACCCAGGTTTCGTTTCTGGTGGTCCAGAACGTGGCGAACAAGGCGTCCGTTAGCGCCACCTCGGACTCGTTCTCCACCTACAGCTACGCCTGGCAGCTGTTCCAGATGCCGTACGCGATCATCGGCATATCGGTGATCACCGCCTTGCTGCCCCGGATGAGCGCACACGCGGCGGATCGCCGGTACGCACTGGTCCGGGACGACTTCTCCACCGGGGTCCGGCTGTCGTCGGTCATCGTCGTGCCGGCCGCCCTGCTGCTGGCCGTGCTCGGGGCGCCGCTGACCGAGTTCCTGTTCAGCATCGGGCACAGCAGCACCAGCGTCGCCGAGGCGCGCTACATCGGCGAGGTGTTCGGTATCTTCTCACTCGGCCTGGTGCCGTACATGATGTTCCAGTTGCTGCTGCGGGTCTTCTACTCGCTGCACGACAGCCGCACCCCCATGTTCATCGGGGTCGCCGTGATGGCCGTCAACATCGCCGCCAGCCTCCTGTCACTGACGCTGCTGCCTGCCGGGCATGTGGTGGAGGGTCTCGGGGTCGCGTTCGGGCTGTCGAACGTCGCCGGCGTGGCATTCTCCTGGCGTATCCTCAGCCGGCGCCTCGGCGGGCTGGATGGCCGCTGGATCGCCGTCAGCCTGACGCGGATGCACGCCGCTGCCATCCCAGCCATGATCTTTGCCTGGGCCACGATGTTCATGATCGGCGTTATTCTCGCGCCAGGACCGCTCTTCGGGCTGATCACCGTGCTGATTGGGGGTAGCGGCGCGCTGCTGCTCTACGTCTTGTTCTCCCGGGCCCTCGGCATCACTGAGGTCACCGATCTCGGTGAGACCCTCAATGCACGACTGGGCCTCGGGGCACGACTGAAGTTCGGAGGACGGTCAGGCAGGCACGGGTAGGGCGGTGCCGGTGACGTTTCCTGGCTGAGTCCGCGGCCTATCGCGGCGTGGCCTGGCCTATCCCGGCTGAGGCCGGCATCGCGGCGCGCGGCGCGAGATCTCCCCGTGGAACCGCGAACCGGGTTATCGTCGTCCAAGCAGGGTCACTCGCGGGTAACGGTTTCCGCTAGCGGGGTACTCGGGCAGCGTCACGGCATCATGCGCGGCTTAGCATGGTGTCCAGCACCATGGTTCCGTACTCCACATCGCTGACAGCTACGGGGGCTCGGAAGGAGGGTCGAGGGCCTGCCCCGCTCTTGACTTCAGATGCATGAGCACCTTTATTTCTGAACCTGGCACCCGGCTCGGCGGCCGCTACCGGCTCGAGGATCGAGTCAACGCGAGCGGCGGCTGGGCGGCGTGGATGGCGATCGACGAGACGCTGGCGCGGCCCGTCACTGTCCTGACGTTCGCGCCGGGCTTCCCGCGCATCCGCGAGGTGGTCACGGCCGCACGCGCGGCAAGCAGGCTCACCGACGCGCGCCTGGCGCAGGTGTTCGATGTAGAGGACGACTGGGACCATGCCTACGTAGTCATGGAGTGGGTGGCGGGCGACTCGCTCGACGACCTGCTCGCCGACGGCCCCCTCGACCCGGCGCACGGTGCGGAGATCGTCGCCGAGGGAGCGGAGGCGCTCGCCGTGGCTCACGAGGCCGGGCTGGCCCACCTCTGCCTGACCACGGATTCGCTGCGCTGGACGCCCGGCGGCGGGGTGAAGGTCCTCGGTCTCGGCATCGACGCCGCCCTGTCCGGGGCGACCGCTGAGGACCCGGCGCTCGCCGACACCCAAGGGCTCGGCATGCTCCTCTACGCGGCGCTCACCTGTCACTGGCCCGGGCCGGACAGCCCGACGCTGCCGTCGGCGCCACTGGCCGACGGGCGGCCACGGAGCCCTCGCCAGGTCTGCGCCGGCGTACCGGCCTCGATCGACGAGGTCACCTGCCAGGCGCTGTTCCAGCAGGAGCGCCGGCACGGGCCACCGCTGACCACGCCCGCGCTGCTGGCCGACGCGCTCGCGGAGGTCATTCCCGCCCCGCTCGCCCCGCCGCCCGCGGCTCCTTTGGCGGCCGCGCCCCGCAGCCCCGACTACACCGGCCCTGGCATGCCACCGGGGCCGGGCCCCGGGCGGGAGTACTGGAGCACGGGAGATGACTTCGCTGGCGGCGGCGGCTCGCGCCCGGAGCCGCGGCCAGAGAGGCCGGCCAACCGGGGCGTGATCGCCGTGGTGGCCGTGGCCGTCCTCGCCGCCATCGCCATCGGCGTCTGGAGCCTCGGGCGGCACGGGGCGTCGTCCCCCCCGGCCAACGCCGGGACCAGTCACTCGGCCCAGCCGTCAGGGTCAGGAAGCGCCTCGGCCGCGGCGCTCACACCGGCCAGCGCGCACGGGTTCGACGCGCTCGGCCTGGCCAGCGACCCGCAGAACGAGAACGACGGCGAGGCCAAGTTCGCGGTCGACGGGGACCCGACGACCGCCTGGCATACCCAGTTCTACCTGAACGACCCGGTGTTCGGCGGCCTCAAGAAGGGGACCGGCCTGATCCTGGACATGGGCAAGCCGGTGCAGCTGAGCCAGGTCACGATCACATTCGGGCCCACACCGGGCGCGGACGTCTCGCTCGAGGTCGGCGACAACAACTCGGTCGCCGCCTCGACCCTGTCCACGTTCACCACGGTGGCCAGCGCGCAAAATGTCGGCGGGACGTACACCTTCAAGGTCAGCAGCTCAGCCAAGAAGCGTTATGTGCTCATCTGGTTCACCAAGCTTCCGCCGCTTGGCTCCGGCAAATTCGAAGCGGAGATCTTCAACGTCGTCGTTCGGGGATCGGGCTGAGCCGTGCCCGGCCAGCCCGGGCAGGCACGGCCTGATCCGCGCGGGGTGCCGGAGGTGACGCCCACCGACGGCGAACTGCTGCGCCGTCACGTCGGTGGTGATCAAGAGGCGTTCGGCCTGCTTTTCATGCGTCACCGCGACCGGCTCTGGGCGGTAGCCCTCCGCACGCTCGCCGACGCCGATGAGGCAGCGGACGCCCTCCAGGATGCGATGATCTCAGCGTTCCGGCGGGCCGCGGATTTCCGCGGGGAGTCGGCCGTGACCACCTGGCTGCACCGCATCGTCGTCAACGCCTGCCTCGACCGGCTCAGGCGCAAGGCGGCCCGCCCGGCCACCAGCGGGATGGACGAGCGCACGCTGGACGCCCTGGCCCTCCGGGCGACCCACCAGGACCACGCTGCGGACACCGACACCTCGCTCGACGTGCTGGCCGCGCTGCGGACACTTCCCGACGAGCAGCGTGCGGCGCTGGTCCTCATCGACATGCTCGGCTACTCGGTGGCGGACGCCGCGGAGGTGCTCGGGATCTCCCCTGGCACCGTGAAGAGCAGGTGCGCCCGGGGGCGGGCGAAGCTGCTCCCGCGGCTGGCCCACCTTCGTGGGGCGCCGCACTCCGGTCATAGTGCCGCAATCCGGAATGAGCCAACCCGGAACCAGCCGGTCAGCCCGCGCGTCTCAGCTGCGGAGGGAGGGGGTGACAACCCGGCATGAGAGGTCACATCGACGCGGAGGCCCTGGCCATGTGCCGGGAAGGCCTGCTCGGCAAGCGCAGGACCGCGAGGATCCGCGCGCACCTGTCCGGTTGTTCCAGCTGCGCGGAAGTCGACACCGGGCTCGCCGAAGTGCCCTCGCTGCTCACCCTCACATCCGTGCCTGCGATGCCTGCGGAATTCGCCGCGCGCATCAGGACGGAAGTCCCGAAATGGACCAAGCTGATCTGCGATGCCAATATCAAGCCGGAATGACGGACGGGTCCTGAATGTCAG
>Ga0209526_10002170_pt1 | contig 13222 bp, 17 predicted proteins | sample JacPinW_OM2H0_M1_FD_188566 | JGI IMG/M metagenome (GOLD analysis project Ga0209526, IMG submission 188566) | Forest soil microbial communities from Algoma, Ontario, Canada - Jack Pine, Ontario site 1_JW_OM2H0_M1 (SPAdes) (version 2) | ecosystem: Environmental > Terrestrial > Soil > Boreal... | reverse complement strand
CCAAGGCAGCGTCGCAGGATCCTTGATGGCGGTTACCTTGATCCTGCCGTTACCGAGGCTGATCGAATCGGAGGATACCTTGACCTCGCCGGGAAACCGCCCGTGCACGGAATCGAAGCGCAGGAGATGCGCATTCGTTTCCACCGGAGCCAGGTCGTTGATCCCAACGACTTCGATGTCCTTGCGACCCGCCTCGGCGATGGCGCGCAGCACGTTGCGGCCGATGCGCCCAAAGCCGTTGATGGCAACCCGAACTGACATTTTCGCGCTCCTTGATCGAAGCCCCCGGGGGGCAGCACGCGTTAATACACATAATACTTCTGCGCGACAGGGGGTTGCGCTTTTTCCGCAGCGTTGACGCTGCGCCACGAAATAACGTAAAGACCTCTCATTAACTGCTTGGTATCTCGGCCAATTTCGTCGTCGCAAGACCGACGAAATCAGAGTGTATTTGGCCCCATGACCGAACAAAACGCAGTCGAAGCAGCCAGCAGGCGACTTGCGCTCGCGCTGGAAGCCCTTGCGGCTGCCGTTGAGCGCAGGCGCGAGGCAGCAAAGGGGGAAACGAACTTGACCGCTCAACTGCATGCGCTCGGCACCGATCGGGCCCGGCTTGCCTCCGAGCTCGACGCGGCGACGGCTCGGGTGAAATCGCTGCAGTCTATCGATCGCGAGGTGGGGGAGCGGCTCGATCACCTTATTGCAACGATCCGCTCGCTGCTTGCGGCAGACGAGCCCGGATAAGTACGCCGACGCATGCCGATGACGCAGGTCACTGTAACCATCAATGGACGCCAGTTTCGCATGACCTGCGAAGAGGGCGAGGAGGCCCACCTTCGTGCCCTCGCGGAAGAGGTCGACCAGCGCGTTTCAAGGCTGCGCACGCGCTTTGGCGAGATCGGAGATACCCGCCTCACGGTCATGGCCGCCCTTACGCTTGCGGACGAGCTTTCGGAGACGAAGAAAAGACTCCAGCAGCTTGAACCCGAGCTTGCAACGCTCAAGGATGCAGGCTTTGCGTCGGCTGATCGCGCGCGAGCAACACAGAGCGCGGTCGCAGCAGCGCTCAACGCCGCCGCCGAGCGCATCGAGAGCATTACCAGGCGGCTCAACCAGCTTGCTCCGGACGAAGGCGTGCCGATGGGGTGAGCCAACAGCGCGAGAGCGCTGGCGCTCGGTCCTTGCCTCATCGCACACATCATGTTTGAGATGAAAGGAATTCCGAAATAGGAAGGCAAAACCAATGAAGGCTGTATTCATCGAACAATACGGTGGCCCGGATGTGCTCAAATACGGTGACTTGCCGGATCCCGTGGCAGGACCGGGGGCGGTGGTGGTCGACGTCGTTGCCGCGAGCGTGAATGCCGCTGATTGGAAGGTGCGGCTGGGCCAATACAAGCCGGCAAAGTTTCCATTTGCGCTCGGGCGCGATTTCTCAGGCGTCATCAGCGCGGCCGGACAGGGCGTGAGCGATCTCAAGACCGGGGATGCCGTGTTCGGGGTTCTCGATGCCGGGCAGGAGGGCACATATGCGGAGAAGGTCGCGATCAAGGCGGTGATTGTGGCCAAGAAGCCCGACGCTATGTCGCATGTGAATGCGGCTGCGCTCGCGCTCACGGGTCTCACTGCGCTCAGTGCGGTCGAGGACACGTTGAAACTCAAGCCCGGGGAGACCATCCTGATCCAGGGCGGCGCAGGGGGCGTCGCAAGCTTCGCCATTCAGCTTGCCAAGCACATCGGCGCGCGGGTGATTACGACCGCGAGCGCGGCCAACCATGATTATGTGCGCGGCCTCGGCGCCGATGAAATCATTGATTACAACGTTGCCGACTTCACGCAGGTGGTGCGCAACTGCGACGCCGTTTTTGATACCGTCGGAGGCGATGTGGCGCAGAAGTCCTTTGCCGTCCTGCGGCCGGGAGGGCGGGCAGCCTTCATCGCCTCGGGCGGGCAGGCACCCAAGCCCGAGCGCAATGACGTCACCGCGCTCCGACCGCCGGTCGCACGCGCGCGGGCACCGCTCGAGCGCATCGCGCAACTCTTCGAGAAGGGAGGCGTCCGACCGCCCGAGATCAAGCTCTATCGATTGGCGCAGGCCGCCGAAGCGCAGCGCCTGAGCGAATCGCGCCATTTCAGAGGCAAGTTGGTCTTTCAGGTGTGCTGAGGCGCGGGTTTGCGCGCGCGATAATGCCTGAGGATGCCGGCACGCCATAGCCACGTCTCCCCGCCGGTACTACATTGGAAGCGCGGGGCTGCGAGGCGCGTCAGGAGCCATATCCCCGGGGCCTTAGCGATCCTGAAGGGAGCTGTCCCTGACCGGGCTCGTGGGCTCGGACATATGGCGCCCACCTACTTTCGTAGGGAACCCGGGATCGACGCTCCGACGGCCATCGCGGCTCCGCGCTTGCTTCAACCTGCACCTTCTGCCGGTCCACTTGCTTCCGGTTGAAAATGCCAAGGCCGCTATTCGCCGCGACGCCCTCGCGCGGCGAAGCGCGATTGCGGCCGGGGCCAGAATGAAAGCCGCGCAGGCCATCGCTGCGCGTCCGTTCCCCTTTGCGGTGCCGGCGGGAACGCGGGTGTCGGGGTTCATGCCGCTCAAGCATGAAATCAACCCGATCCCGCTGATGCAGGTCCTTGCGAATGCGGGTGCTTCGCTTGCACTCCCGGTCGTGATTGAGCGCGGCGAGCCACTCGTCATGCGGGCTTTTGCTTTTGGCGATCCGGTGGTTTGCGGCGTGTGGGGCATTCGCCAGCCCCGGCCCCAGGCGCCGGAAGTGTTTCCGGACATCATGATTGTGCCGCTGATCGCCTTCGACCGCCGCGGCCATCGCATCGGCTACGGGGCCGGCTATTTCGACCTGACCATCAACGCTCTGCGCGCGCACAAAACGGTTTTGGCAGTCGGCATTGCCTTTGCCGCGCAGGAAATTCATCAGGTACCGGCCACGCCTCGCGACGCGCAGCTTGATCTCGTGCTAACCGAGCAAGAGGTCATCGACTGCCGGCCGGTATAGCGAATGCGCATTTTATTTATCGGCGATATTGTCGGCCGCAGCGGGCGCACAATCGTGCTGCGCCATCTGCCGGAGCTGCTGCGGGAATGGAAGCTGGATTTCGTCGCTGCCAATGGCGAGAACGCCGCCGGCGGTTTCGGTATCACCGAGGCGATCTATCAGGAATTCGTGGATGCCGGCATCGACGCCATCACCGGTGGGAACCACTCATGGGATCAGAAAGAAGCCTTGGTCTTCATCGAGCGCGCGCCGAAGCTGCTGCGGCCCATCAACTATCCTTCCGGCACCCCTGGGCGCGGCGCGACTTTGATGACGGCACGCAACGGCGCGCGTGTGCTCATCATCAATGCCATGGGACGAATTTTCATGGATCCGCTCGATGATCCGTTTGCGGCGGTGGATCGCGAGATTTCCGCCTGCCCGCTGCGGCAAATGGTCGACGCGATCATCGTCGACATTCATGGAGAAGCGACAAGCGAAAAGCAGGCCATGGGGCATTTCTGCGACGGCCGCGTGAGCCTCGTCGCCGGCACCCACACCCATGCTCCGACGGCCGATCATCAGATCCTGCCCAATGGAACCGCGTTCGTCTCCGACGTGGGAATGAGCGGCGACTACAACTCGGTGATAGGGATGGACAAGGACGAGCCATTGACGCGCTTTGTGCGCAAGATACCCGGCGCACGGTTTGAGCCCGCGACGGGTGAAGCGACCTTATGTGCGCTCGCGGTCGAAACCGACGATGCAAGCGGGCTTGCCTTGCGCGTGGGCGCGGTGAGATTGGGCGGAAGGCTTGAACCGGTGCGGCCGCGTTTCTGGGAATAGCCGTCGCACAGGGCGATTGCAGACAGGGAAGGACAATGGCTGGACATTCGCAGTTCAAGAACATCATGCATCGCAAGGGGCGGCAGGATGCTGCGAAATCCAAGCTGTTCGGCAAGCTGGCGCGCGAGATTACGGTATCGGCGCGGCTGGGTTTGCCTGATCCGGCCATGAACGCGCGCCTGCGCGCGGCCATGCTCGCAGCACGCGCGGAAAACATGCCAAAGGACAATATCGAGCGCGCCATCAAGAAAGCCAGCGGCGGCGATGCCGAGAGCTATGAGGAGATTCGGTACGAGGGTTATGGCCCCGGGGGTGTCGCGGTGATCGTCGAGGTCCTCACCGACAACCGCAATCGCACCGCCGGAGAGGTGCGCGCCACCTTCACCAAATCAGGCGGAAATCTTGCTGAAACCGGCGCCGTCTCCTTCATGTTCGATCGCGTGGGGGTGGTTGAATATGACGCCAAGGTCGCAACCGCCGAGGCCATGCTGGAGGCTGCCATCGACGCCGGTGCGGAAGACGTCGTGTCGGGCGAGAGCGGGCATGAAATCTACACTGGGCAGGAATCGCTGCGCGAGGCGGCCAAGGCACTCGAGCAGAAATTCGGCGAGCCGCGCAGGGCTGCCCTGGTGTGGAAGCCGCAGAACACGGTCGCGGTGGACGATGAGCAGGGCGAGAAGGTGCTGCGCCTGATGGAGACCCTCAGCGAGCACGATGATGTGCAAAACGTCTACTCGAATTTCGAAGTTTCCGACGCGGTGATGCAAAAACACAGCGCATGAGGGAGTTGGCACGCAGATCAGAGCAACGAAGCGCGAAAATATCCAGAGGCCAATTGCGGGGGGATCGAACTCGCCCTACCCTTGAATCGCGGCCGGAGCTATCAACCGGTCCAACATGCCGCAACCGATTCGCATCCTTGGCATTGATCCCGGACTCCGCCGCACCGGCTGGGGCATGATCGCAAGCGAGGGCAATCGGCTGATTTTTGTGGCTTGCGGGTCGCTGGCCACCAGCCAGAGCGAGCCACTTGCGGTGCGTCTTCTCACCATTCACCACGGATTGAGCGAGGTCATCAAGGAGCACGCTCCCGACGAGGCGGCGGTCGAAGCGACCTTCGTCAACAAAGATGCCGCGGCAACGCTCAAACTTGGGCAGGCGCGCGGCATTGCCATGCTCGTACCGGCGATTGCCGGGATTCGCGTCGCGGAATACGCACCCAATCTTGTCAAGAAGACGATTGTCGGCGCAGGACATGGCGAAAAGGCACAAGTGCGCATGATGGTCAGGGTGCTCCTCCCGAAATCCGACCCACGCTCCGACGACGCAGCAGACGCCTTGGCGATTGCCGTATGCCATGCCCATCATCGCCAGAGTGCAATCTTCACTGCAGCCGCGTCATGATCGGCAAGCTTAAGGGGATCATCGATTCTTACGGAGAGGATTACATCATTCTTGACGTGAACGGCGTCGGATATCTCGTGCATTGCTCGGCCCGCACGTTACAGGAGCTGCCGGCGACCGGGCAGCCGGCGACGCTCTCGATCGAGACTTATGTGCGCGAAGACCAGATTCGACTGTTTGGTTTCATGAGCGATGTCGAGCGCGAATGGTTTCGCCTGTTGCAGACGGTGCAGGGTGTCGGCGCAAAGGTTGCTCTTGCCGTGCTGGGAACGCTAAAGCCTGCGGATCTCGCCTCCGCGATTGCGATGCGTGACAAGGCGATGGTGGCGCGAACTCCCGGGGTCGGGCCGAAAGTGGCTGAGCGCATCGTCACCGAGTTGAAGGACAAGGCGCCGGCCTATGCCGGCATCGATCCGGCCGTGATCCGGTTGTCAGGCGCCGTCGAGGACAAACGCGCGCCCCAGCCGGTTGCCGACGCCGTCTCGGCCCTTGTCAATCTTGGCTATGGGCAACCGCAGGCCGCATCCGCTGTCGCCGCCGCCGCGCGCAACGCGGGTGAGAGGGCAGATGCCGCCAGCCTCATCCGGCTCGGCCTCAAGGAGTTGGCGAAATGATCGAGTTGGAACGCAATGATGTTGAGCGGCCGTGATCTGGAGCTGATCAGCGCGGCGAAGCAAGCCATCGCGCGGCGTTACCGCAACGATTGGCAGGAAGTCGGCGCCGCGCTGCGCACGCGCGACGGACGGATTTTTACCGGCGTCAATCTCGACGCCTATCTCGGCCGCATGGCGGTGTGCGCGGAGGCAGTCGCCCTCGGCCGCGCTGTAACCGAAGCGGGCGAGACCGGGATCGAGACCATTGTGGCGGTGCGGCATCCGGAGCCGGCTGAGCGTGATCAGGCAATCGTCGTCGTCTCGCCATGCGGAAGCTGCCGCGAATTGATCTGGGACTATGATCGCAATGCCCGCGTGATCGTTCCCGGCGCAAACGGCCCGGCAATAGCAGCGATTGCGGATCTCCTGCCGAACAAATACAGCCGGGAGCGCACATTGTGAGGATGCATTGAACTCGCCCCCCCGCCTGGTGACGGCAGAACGCCGCGACGAAGACAGCGGGGAGAGCACGCTGCGCCCGCAACGTCTGACGGAATTCATCGGACAGCAGCAGGCGCGCTCGAACCTTTCCGTCTTCATCGAGGCCGCGCGCGCGCGCAATGAACCGCTCGATCACGTGCTGTTTGTTGGGCCTCCCGGGCTCGGCAAAACGACATTGGCGCAGATCGTGGCGCGGGAGCTCGGCGTCAATTTTCGCGCCACTTCGGGCCCCGTGATTGCGAAGGCCGGCGATCTCGCGGCTCTCCTGACCAATCTGGAGGAGCGCGATGTCCTTTTCATCGACGAGATCCACCGGCTCAACCCGGCGGTGGAAGAGATCCTCTATCCCGCGATGGAGGACTTTCAGCTCGACCTCATCATTGGACAGGGCCCGGCCGCGCGCTCGGTCAAGATTGATCTCGCGAAGTTCACGCTCATTGGTGCGACCACCCGTGCCGGCCTGCTCACCAATCCTCTGCGTGATCGCTTCGGAATTCCGATCCGGCTCAATTTCTATTCCGAGCCGGAGCTTGAGGACATCGTCAACCGTGGCGCGCGCGTGCTCGGGATCGGGATGACGCCCGATGGCGCGAATGAAATCGCGCGGCGTTCGCGCGGCACCCCGCGCATTGCCGGCCGTCTCTTGCGCCGGGTGCGCGATTTCGCGTTGGTTGGAGGATGCAAAATCATCGACCGCGCCGCTGCCGATAGCGCGCTGACCGAGCTCGAAGTCGACGCCGCGGGGCTCGATGCCATGGATCGCCGCTATCTCTCAAACATCGCGCAGAATTACGCGGGGGGACCCGTAGGAATCGAGACCATAGCGGCAGCGTTGTCCGAGCCGCGCGACGCCATTGAAGAAATCATCGAGCCGTTCCTGATTCAAAAAGGATTGCTGCAGCGCACTCCGCGCGGCCGGCTGCTCACTTCGCACGCGTTCCGCCATCTCGGGCTTGCGGAACCCGCGCGCGATCCCTCGCAATTTCACCTGTTCGGGAATTCGGAAGAGCAAGCCTAGAGTTGCAGTATTCTAATGATTATATCGCGGAACGAAATCCAACGGCTGCAGAAAAAAGTCTTCGACGAATCGACGAAAAATTCTATCAGCTCTCTGACCTTCCTTTTATTGGACGTGAGCGATCGAGCATCGCGCCTGGCGTCCGCAGTGTAGTCGTTGGAACCCATCTGATATTTTGCACTGTTGGTTCTGACTCAATCACAATCGTACGTGTAATCGATGGCAGGATGGATATTGACGAAGAATTTCGGCGATGATGGGCGTGTTTGCTCCACTCTCTTGGTTCCAGCATGAAGGTACTCCTGCAACACCGAGCGACCGTGCTGATCCCCGAATCAGAGGACGAACGCGCTACGCTCGAAAACTGGCGCGCTTGCCATGACGACTTTGTCTTTCGCGCGAGCGCCGCCGGGCGCAAGGGCGTCGCGCTGATTGCGCTCGGACCGCACGCGCAGGCATGCCGCGAGCCCATCAATGTCACCAGCATGAGTCCGCAGCCCATCCGCTTGATCGCCAACTTTGCCCCGACACCGTTCGAGCTCGACGGCTTGCGTTATGCCTGCGTGGAGGCCTTCTGGCAGAGCCTGCGTTTTCCAATCGAGGAGCGAGCGCGCATTGCCGCCATGGACGGCGCGGCGGCCAAGCAAGCATCGGCCGAGCAGGCGTACGGCAGCCATGTCATCTATGCAGGGAAAGCCGTTTCGGTCGGCACCTGGGATCACTGGCAACTCATGCGCCGTGCCTGCCTCGCCAAATTCGATCAGAATGAGGACGCGCGGTTGGCGCTGCTTGCGACCGGGGGCCGTCCGCTCATCCACAAGGTGCGCCGCGACAGCCGCACCATACCCGGCGTGATCATGGCCGAGATTTGGATGGCATTGCGCGAGAGCCTGCTTGCCTCGCGTGCGCAGGCTCCAAAGCCAAAGCGAACCGCCTCGTGAGCCATCCTCACCTCGATGGCGGAATTCGCAACGGCCGCCATATCATGGCGGTTCGCGTCTATTACGAGGATACGGACTTTTCCGGCATTGTTTATCACGCCAATTATCTGCGCTTCATGGAGCGCGGGCGCACCAATCACCTGCGGCTTCTGGGCGCTGATCATCGCGCACTATTCGCAGAGGCGGCGCAGGAGGCGCCGGGGTTTGCGTTTGTGGTGCGTTCAATGAAGATCGAATTCCTCAAATCCGCGCGCATGGACGATGTGCTCGACGTCGTTACGGTAGCGCAGGAAGTGAAGGGCGCCTCGATCACGCTTCAGCAGCAGATTCTGCGGGGAAACGAGTTGCTCGTGGAAGCGCATGTGCGGGTCGCGTTCGTGTCCCATGGGCGAGCGCGGCCGATCCCGCGTGCGCTCCGCCTTGCCATGCGGGCTGATCAGGAGAAATCGAAGCAGGAATTGTAGCGCGCCCACAACCCGCCCTAGATGGTTCGAGCCGTCTCGGTTGCGCCGGAATTACAAGCGCGCCGAGGTGCCCTAGTTTGGACACCTTTGACGGGGATTCGGTAGCGCGCCCGGGCGGGGAGCCGGCTCGAATTTTCGCAGAGTTTCGTGTCGTGCGCCGGGCGCGGCAGCCTCGCTCATGTGATTTGCGGCTTGCTTGACTGCGGCGTTCGTCGCGGGGCGTAAGCAACGGGCGCTGACCGAGCGGCTGGACAGCCGGAAGGATTTGCCATGCCGTCGGCTGCGCCACTTTCAATGTGGGATCTGTTTCAGCACGCGGATTTCGTCGTCAAGCTGGTCATGATCGGCCTGCTTATCGCCTCGGTGGCGGTCTGGGCCATCGCCATTGACAAGTTCCTGCTTTATTCGCGCACCCGGCGCGCCATGGACAGCTTCGAGCAGGCCTTCTGGTCGGGCCAGTCGCTGGAGGAACTTTATCGCTCGCTCGCTTCGCGCCCTACCCATTCCATGGCTGCGCTGTTCGTGGCGGCAATGCGGGAATGGAAACGCAGCCTCGAGGGCCACCCGCGCTCCTTTGCTGGCCTCCAGCAGCGCATCGAAAAGGTCATGGATGTGACCATTCAACGAGAAATCGCGCGCCTGGAACGCAACCTGCTGGTGCTGGCCACAGTCGGCTCGGCTGGCCCGTTTGTGGGCTTGTTCGGCACGGTATGGGGCATCATGACGAGCTTTCGGGCCATCGCCGGCCAGCAATCGACCTCTCTCGCGGTGGTTGCCCCTGGCATCGCAGAAGCCCTGTTTGCCACCGCAATTGGGCTTATCGCCGCCATACCGGCGACCATTTTCTATAACAAGTTCGTTTCCGACGTGAACAAACAGGCGCAGCGCCTGGAGGGGTTTGCTGACGAGTTTGCGGCGATTCTGTCGCGGCAGATCGACGAGCGGGGATAGGGGGATGGGCTTGAACGCGAACACTGCCGCCGTTGCCGGCAGACGGCGGCACCGGCGCCGTCCGGTCATGGCGGAGATCAACGTAACGCCGATGGTCGACGTCATGCTGGTGCTGTTGATCATCTTCATGGTTTCGGCGCCGCTTCTCACCGCCGGGGTTCCCTTGGAATTGCCGCAGACGCAAGCCAAAACCCTCGAACAGGAAAACAAGGAGCCGCTTACCGTCTCCGTGAACGAGAAGGGGCAAACCTACCTCCAAAATACCGAAATCTCGTTGGAGGAAGTGGTCCCGAAGCTCAAGGCCATTACCGACGCGCGTGGCGGAGCGGACGAGCGCATCTATGTGCGGGGGGACCGGCAGGTTGATTATGGGACCGTCATGAAACTGATGGGCAGGATCTCGGCCGCGGGATATCGGCGCGTGGCGCTCGTGACGGACGTCGAGCAGGGGGCAGGACGTTAGTGGCGTGACCGCGGGCAATGAGGACAGCCTATACCATATCCGGGATTGGGCATGGCACTGTCTTGCTGTGGAGCATCTGGTCGCTCGCGGCGAACCCGCTTCCGTTTCCTCCCCATGATGCGTTGCCGGTCGATCTCGTAACGTCGGAGGAACTCTCCAAGGTCACCAAAGGCATCAAGACTGCTCCCCAATCCGAAACACCAAAGCCACTCGCCGAGAAGGTCGCTGAGGCCAAGCCGGTCGAAGACCCAACCGCCAAGGTCGTCGAAAATAAAGAGGTAAAGGCAGCGCGCGAGACCGCCTCACCTCCTGAAGCAAAGCCGCCCGACGCCAACCCTGCTGAAAAAAAGCACGCCGAAACCAAGATCGATCCTATCGCGCAGGAACTGGCAAAGGAGGAGGCGAAGAAACCCGAGCCAAAAAAAGCCGAGCTCAAGCCCCCTGCCCCGCCGAAAAAACCCGCGCCGCCGGCGCCCAAGTTCGATCCCAAGCAGGTGGAGGCTCTGCTTGACAAGCGTGACGCAACGCGCATGGCGGCAGCAGGCGAGGTTCCAAACAACGCGCCCTCGCTTGGTGTTGCTAACGGCGATGCCACGCGCTTGTCGCAGAATGAGTTCGACGCATTCAGGAAACGGCTGGAAGAATGTTGGAGCCCCCCACCGGGTGTCGACAGCACCACCAAGCTGAGCGTGGTGCTCCGTGTCCTGTTCAAGTCGGACGGCTCGGTTGCAAGACCTCCCGATCTGGTGCAGGCGCCCGCTTCGCCGCTCGGTCCTGCAATGGCTGAAAGCGCCAAGCGCGCAATCCTGCGATGTCAGCCGTTCAAGATGCTCAAACCCGAGCACTACGATCAGTGGAAGGACATCGAGATCAACTTCGATCCCCAATACATGCTCCGCGGCTAGCGGCGCGCCACAGCAGAGAAATCTTGCGGCATGAACGACACGAACTCGGTCAACTCGCGGCGCTTCATCACAAAGCGTTTGAGCCGGCGGCGCGCGCTCATGCTCGGTGCCGGCTCACTCGTGGGACCAATGCTGGGATTTTCGCCCTCACCTGCACGAGCGGTTGTCAGGCTCGATGTCACCCAGGGCAACATCCAACCGATGCCCATTGCCGTGCCCGATTTTGCCTCGGTCGCGACCCAGGATCCTGCTGCCGGGCGCAACATCAGTGCGATCATTTCCTCCAATCTGCAGCGCTCGGGTTTTTTCGCACCGATTGATCCCGCGGCTTTCCTTGAGAAACCAACCGTAGACGCAATGCCGCGGTTTGCGGACTGGCGAGCGATCAACGCGCAGGCACTGGCGCTCGGCCGGATCACCCAGAGTGAGGGAAGAGTAAAGGCCGAGTTTCGGCTCTGGGATGTCTTCGCAGGCCAGCAGTTGCACGGGCAGGGCTATACCACCACCGCCGAGAACTGGCGCCGCATCGGCCACATGATTTCAGATGCCGTCTACGAAAAGCTTACCGGCGAGAAGGGCTATTTCGACAGCCGCGTGGTGTTCGTCGATGAAACCGGCCCGAAAGAACGGCGCATCAAACGTCTTGCGCTCATGGACCAGGACGGCGCGAATGTTCGCTACCTCACGCGCGGGGATGACCTCGTGCTCACGCCACGCTTCTCCTCCTCCGCCGACACCATCACCTATATGTCCTACGCGCAGGGCGAGCCGAAGGTCTATCTGATGAATATCGAGACCGGCCAGCGCGAGATTGTCAGCAACTTTCCCGGAATGAGCTTTAGCCCGCGCTTTTCGCCCGACAGCCAGCGCGTAATCTTCAGCCTGCAAAACGGCGGCAACTCCAACCTGTTCGTCATGGATTTGCGCTCGAAGGCAACGACGCGCCTCACAGACACCCAGGTGATTGACACAGCGCCCTCCTATTCACCCGACGGCAGCTACATCTGTTTCGAATCCGACCGCGGAGGCAAGCAGCAGATCTACGTCATGGCTGCGGGCGGGGGACAGGCGCAGCGCATCAGCTTCGGCGATGGCGTCTATTCCACGCCGGTGTGGTCGCCGCGCGGCGATTACATCGCCTTCACGAAACAGTTCGAAGGCAGGTTCGCCATCGGCATCATGCGCGCCGACGGTTCCGGCGAGCGCATTCTTACCGAAGGCTATCACAATGAAGGTCCGACCTGGGCGCCGAATGGACGCGTGATCATGTTCTTCCGCGACCCCGGCGGCAATGGCGGACCCGCCCTCTACACCGTTGATGTCACAGGGCGCAACGAGCAGCCGGTCAAAACGCCGAGCTATGCCTCAGATCCGTCGTGGTCACCGCTCTTGCAATAAGGCGGCCTTCGTAAAATGCAGCCGGCAGGGCCTACAAGCTGCCGCATTCACGGGGCATTAACCAATATGAAAGGTTTCGGCCTTCCTCTGCGTTTGTGGGATCGGGGCAACACTTCATCAAGCCTGCTGAAAACCATGGCTTAACCACGCACCTGATAGACCTGCGGCATGTCCGGTCGAGAGGGGACCACTGGAGGCACCGGAATGACGAATGTTGTGCGTGCTATGCAGCGCGCAAAATTTGCGAGCTTTCTGATGCTTGCGCTTGCGCTGGGGGCCTGCGCGAACCGGGCCAACGATCCCACGCAGGCCGCCGGCTCCGCCGCCCCGGGAAGCCAACAGGATTTCGTCGTTAATGTGGGCGATCGCGTTTTCTTTGAATCCGACTCTACCGAACTAACCTCGCAATCGGTGGCCACGCTCGAAAAGCAGGCACAGTGGCTGCAGGTCTATAACCAGTACACCTTCACCATCGAGGGTCACGCCGACGAGCGGGGGACGCGCGAGTACAACATCGCGCTTGGCGCGCGCCGCGCGCAGACGGTGCGCGACTATCTTGCCTCGCGCGGCATCAGCCCGCAGCGAATGCGAACGATCTCCTACGGCAAGGAGCGCCCGGTTGCGGTGTGCAACGACATTTCCTGCTGGTCACAGAACCGCCGCGCGGTAACGGTGCTCAATACCAGCTCGTGAAATAGGATACGGGGGAAGGGGACGGCCGGCGCCTTCGGGCGCCGGCTTT
>Ga0209526_10002169_pt1 | contig 13226 bp, 11 predicted proteins | sample JacPinW_OM2H0_M1_FD_188566 | JGI IMG/M metagenome (GOLD analysis project Ga0209526, IMG submission 188566) | Forest soil microbial communities from Algoma, Ontario, Canada - Jack Pine, Ontario site 1_JW_OM2H0_M1 (SPAdes) (version 2) | ecosystem: Environmental > Terrestrial > Soil > Boreal... | reverse complement strand
CGCAGCAGGCCCGCTTCCGTGTCGTTGCCCTCGGGATGGCCGCCGAGCGCGTCGTAAAAGCGCCGGGCGATCAGCAAGCCCTGCTCGGGCTTTGGCCCGCCGCCAAGCGCCACGCGCAGAAAGCCGCCAAAAGTCGAGCCGAGAGACTCGTGTTTCGCGGGCGTCAGGAGTTCTGCAATCTTAAGGCCGGGAGAGAAAAGCGAGAGTAGCGGAGCGGGGATGCCCGGTTCATCTTGCACCGCGAGCGCCAATGCGAAAAATCCCAGCACCGCTCCCATAGCCGCGGGCAAGAGCAAGCGGAACATGACGCGCCGTAACATCGCAGCAAATTCTACCAAACCAGAACGCTCGCAGTGACCCCGGAGCGATGCCCGGAACCCGGTAGGACGCTAGCGACGGCAATGTCCCTGGTTCTTCTCGACACGGCATGCTAGCATGCGCGCCGTTGGAGCCCGGTCCTGAGATTGAGAAGTTCGGACGAGGGGAGAACGAATTGATGCTTACGCCAAAAATCCTTATCCGGGTCACGGCCCTGGTTGTCCTCGCCGCTGCGTCGTTGCAACTGCTCTGGGCTCAACAAAAGTCCGTTACCGTCGAGGGCTACGTCCTCGACTCGGCCTGTGCATTCACCAAGAACCTGGAAAAACCCATCAGTCGCGATTGCGCCCTGGCCTGCGCGAAGAACGGCTCGCAGCTTGTCATTCTTACCAGCGACGGCTCGATTTATTGGCCGATCGACGAGAAGACGCCCGCCGAAGGACAAAACGCGCGCCTCACCGAATTCGCTGGGGGACGGGTGAAGGCCAAAGGTAAGCTCTATGACCGCGGCGGCTCGCACGCATTGGTGATCGAGCAGATCGCAGCGATCCCGGCGAAGAAATAGGCCGGCCCGACCAGTCCTGACTTCAGGCGCGCGCCGCTTGTGTCGTCGGACCGTCGATCTCAGCCAAGTCTTCCGGCGTCAGCGTCCAGTCGGCGGCCTTGGCGTTTTGCTCGACTTGCTCGGGGCGTGTCGCCCCGGCAATGACGCTAGATACCGTGGGATGTGCCGTGAGCCAGCTGAACGCTAGTTCGAGGAGGCTATGCCCGCGCTGTTGAGAGAATTTCTCAAGGCGCTCAACGATATCGAAGTTCGCCTCGTTGGCGTAGCGCTCGCCGAGAGCCTTCCAAGCGGCGAAGCGCGAGCCTTCTGGAACCGGAGCGTTGCGTTTGTATTTCCCGGTGAGCATGCCGCTCGCCAGCGGAAAGTAGGGCAACAGGCCGAGGCCGTGGGCTTGCATGGCGGGCAGAAGCTCTTTTTCGATGTTGCGCACCAGCAAGCTGTACTCGTCCTGACAGGACGCGAAGGCCTGGATGCCCAGTTCGCGGGAGATCCATTGCGCTTCCACAACTTGCCAGGCGGGAAGATTCGAGCAGCCGATGTAGCGCACTTTCCCCTGGTGCACCAAGTCATCCAAAGCGCGCATCGTTTCTTCGAGCGGCGTTAGCGGATCCGGAATGTGAAGCTGGTAGAGATCGATCCAATCCGTCTGGAGCCGGCGAAGGCTGGCCTCCACGGCGGAGAGAATGTAACGGCGCGACGCCCCCTTGAGATTTCCCGCCGGGTCCATGGCCTGACCGAATTTCGTGGCCAGCACGATGTCCTTGCGGCGCTCCCCCAAGACCTGACCGAGGATCGTTTCGGAGCCGCCCAGATTACCGTAGGAGTCCGCGGTATCGAATAGCGTGATGCCCAGGTCAAGCGCCTTGTGGACGACTCTGCGTGAGGCCTCCAGATCGATCCGGCCGCCGAAATTGTTACAGCCCAGACCCACCACCGAGACTCGCAAACCCGATTTGCCAAGATTTCTCCGCTTCATCGCTATCCTCTGAGTGAAATCCGCTTCGTGATCCCGCCCGATTTGTTGAACGTGTGATGCCTGCGGCGCTGAGATAGGTACAGCAACCCGGGGGCGACAGGCATCAAGAATCGTGGCCGAGATAATACGGTGCGCTCACGGTGAAGATGCGCTCGTTGCCACGCGCGAGCAAAACCCACTCCAGCAGCCGGCCGCGCTGGTTGTGCAAAAAATATTCGTACCAGTGGCCTTCCACCAACTCGGGAATGACGACCACAATGCGGCGGTCGGGATGTTTTTCCGATAAGCCCAGGATGTATTGGACGAGGGGGACAATGACGAAGCGGTAGGGCGACGGCAGTGTCAACAATGTTGGAGGCTCAGCACCCGCTGCACGAAAAGGCTTGGCCACGTAGCTTTCCCAGTCTTCGTGCAATAACTCCGAATGATCTTCGGGTTCGACATGTACGGCGATGATTTCGGGCGTGAGCCTGGTGGCGAATTCGATTCCTTGTTTCGAGATGCAGCTCCATCGGTCTATCGGAACGACGGCGATCGGAGGCGATTTTTGGTCAGCGGGCACCACGGGCTCAATGCAGGTGGTACGCACGCGGACGGTGTGATAGTGCCGGCGCACAATCACGAAGAAGAAAATCAGCAGCGGAATAAAGATGATGGTGATCCATGCGCCCTCGGCAAACTTTGCGACCAGAACAACGATCACCGTGATGCCGGTGACGAAGCCGCCGAGACCGTTTACCAGGGCACTCTTGAGCCAATGCGGCCCGCGCTTTTTCCTCCAGTGCACGACCATACCTAGCTGGGAAAGCGTGAAAGCCAGGAACGCACCGACGGCGTAGAGGGGGATCAATTTGTCCGTAATGCCGCCAAAAAGAATGAGCAGAACTCCCGTGAGGGTGGCGAGGACAACGATTCCATAGGTGTAGACGAGGCGGCGCCCACGAAAACCGAAGACGTGCGGCAGATAGTTGTTTTGCGCGATGGCCCGGCAGAGACGCGGGAAATCAGCAAACGCGGTGTTTGCGGAGAGCGACAACACCAGCAGAATCGAGCCGATCGCTAAATAATAAAAAGCACCTTTGCCGAAAACAGCGGCAATGAGCATCGATAGAACGCTCTGGTATCCCTCCTTACCTGGGTCGGTGGCCACGATGCCGTAGGCTTTAACCAGATAAGAAATCCCCGCAAGGAGAATGGTGAGTAGAAAAATAATGACCGTGAGCGTTCGTTGCGCGTTTTTCACCGCGGGCTCGCGAAAAGCTCTCACTCCGTTGCTGACGGCCTCAACACCGGTAAGAGCGGTGCAGCCGCTGGCAAAAACCTTCAGCAGCAACCAGTACGTAGCGGCCTGGGTCACGGGCGGCGGGGGAGGCAATGGCGCGATGGCCGCCGGGTGGCCGCCACTCAGAACAACACGAATCACTCCGCCGGCAATGGTGATGAGCAGCGTGCCCACAAAAAGGTAAGTGGGCAGCATGAAGGCAACGCCGGCGTCGCGCAGACCCCGAAGATTGAGCAAGGTGATGACGAGGAGAATACCGACACAGATGCTGACGGTGTGCGGCTGCAAAGAAGGGACGGCAGAGACCAACGCCCCCACACCGGCGGAAATGCCTACGGCGGCAGTAAGGATGTAGTCGGTGAGCAGGGCAGCGGCGGCCAACAACCCGGCAAAGGCTCCGAGATTGAATCGGGCGACGGTGTAGGAGCCGCCTCCCATGGGATATGCAGCAATCGTCTGGCGATACGAAAAATAAACGATGATCAGCAGGATGATGATCGCAGAGCTGACGGGGATGATGTACTGCAGGCCCATGAGGCCGAGAGGGATGAGCAGGCTGAGCGCCGCCTCGGGGCCATATGCCGCGGAGCTGAGAGCGTCCAAGCCGAAGATCGGTATGCCCTGGGCCGGGCCAATCTGTTCGGCGCGTTCATCGCTGGTGGCAAGGGGCTTGCCGACCAGAAGGTCAAGAATATTCATGACTGATCCGATGCATGCAAATGGCTTTCAGTGAGCATCCATTTGCAACGAGTAGCCCGCTAAAGTCAACCCGGATAGCGGGAAGCGCGGCCGCACACATGTTGGTTTTACCTGTTCGCAAGTGGTAGACTTCCGGCGCTTCCTTGGAGTGAAATTTCTATGCAAAAGCTCTCTCTTGCCGTCCTATGTTTGGCCGTTCCGTTCACTCAGCCCGTTCTGGCTCAGCAGGAGCCTGATTTTTCTAAGGTGCAGATCAAGGTCACCAAGGTTGCCGGCAACATCTACATGCTCGAAGGCGAGGGCGGGAACATTGGGGCGTCCGTCGGGGAAGATGGCATCGTCATCGTGGACGATCAGTTCGCGCCGTTGGCGGATAAGATCCAGGCAGCGCTGAAGAACCTGGGGATCACGGACAAGCCGGTGCGCTTTGTCATCAACACGCACTATCATGGGGACCACACGGGCGGAAACGTCCCTTTTAACAACTCGGGATCGACGATCATCGCGCAGGACAATGTGCGCAAGCGCTTGGTGAGCGGCGGGACCGCAGGCAATGGGGGTTCCATCAAGATGGAGGTCAAACCGGCGGACAAAGCCGCTCTGCCCATCATCACGTTCGAGCACGACGTGACCGTGCACCTGAACGGCGAAGACATCCGCGCGCTGCACTTCCCGTCCGGGCACACCGACGGCGATTCCATTATTTTCTTTCCCAAAAACAACGTGGTGCACATGGGCGACGATTTCGTGCGCTACGGCTTCCCGTTCATCGATGTCGCGAGCGGCGGCAGCGTCCAGGGTATGATCGATGCCATGGAAAAAGCCATGGCCCAGTTGCCTGCGGACGTGAAGGTGATCCCCGGGCACGGCGCGCTTTCGAATCTGGATGACGTGCGCGAATTCGTGAAGATGCTGAAGGAGACGACGGCAGTGGTCGATAAAGCGTTGAAACAACACAAAACACTAGAGCAGATGAAGAAGGAGAAAATCCTCGATCCTTGGAAAAAATGGTCCGGAGACTTCGTGAGTACCGATGCATTCATCGAGACACTTTACAACTCGCTGACCGGCACCAAGGGCCAATTCATAAAACACAACTGAAGATTCGGCGGAGGCCAGGGCCCGCTCGCTGGCCGAACAAGTTACAAAAAACGGCCGTTTAGCTGCGTTGCTCCGAGCAGGCCACCGGGCTTTGGGCCGTTGAAGAAATCGTTTTGGTGCTTTCCGGCGGTCTGTTCGCCCGGCCAGCGCCCGTGTCGAGGACCTAAAGCCGCGGCAACACAATTCCGCCTTGCGACTGATACTTACCCTTCTTGTCCTTGTAGCTGACCTCGCACTCTTCATCCGACTCGAAGAAAAGCACTTGGCAGAGCCCCTCGTTCGCATAAATCTTGGCGGGGAGCGGGGTGGTGTTGCTGATCTCCAGAGTCACGAAACCTTCCCATTCGGGTTCGAAGGGCGTGACGTTGACGATAATTCCGCAGCGCGCGTAAGTCGATTTGCCCAGACAAATCGTCAACACGTTCCGCGGAATGCGAAAGTACTCGACCGATCGTGCCAGCGCAAAAGAATTCGGAGGGATCAGGCATGCGTCTCCTTTATACGCCACCAGCGACCTTGGATCGAAATGCTTTGGATCCACAATGGTCGAATTCACATTGGTAAAGATCTGAAATTCGTCCGCCACGCGGATGTCGTAGCCATACGACGACACTCCATAGCTGATTACCCCTTCCCGCACCTGCCGGTCCGTGAATGGCTCGATCATCTTGTGCTCTAGCGACATGCGCCGGATCCAGCGGTCTGGCTTAACGGACATCCACGCCTCCTCGATCTCTTTTCGAATGATTTCTTAGTGCAAATCCGCGAAAAAGAAGTAAGTGTAGATTACTCATCACATCTTGACAACCCGCAGCGTACCCTCTAGCATCTGCCCACGGAAGCTGGAGGCATGTGTGATCAAGCTCGATATCGTGAACGCCGTCGTCACTACGACAAACATTAGCCGCACCAAGGCCGAGCAGGCCGTCGAAACCGTGTTCGAATCTTTGAAGGGCGCTCTTGGCCGCGGCCAGCGCATTGAACTGCGCCGCTTTGGCGTCTTCAGCGTCAAGCCTCGCAAGACCGGTATCGGCCGCAATCCGCGAACCGGGGAAGAGGTCAACATCCCGCCGGGGAAGGCGGTCCGCTTTAAGCCGGGCAAAGAGCTGCAAGGTATCGAAGCCCCCGCGAAGGCTTCGGACTAGCCTACACACTACACTACTGTTACCGCACTCCTCACTGAACAACTTGGATTTTGCACAAAGCAGGAGGTTATGCTGTACTTGTGGTGTGGTATCGTCCCGGATTTTTCAGACCTTTGTGACCAACTCGTTTCCAGACAGTCCCGCGGCCATTGAACCAAGCTCCATCGACTGGCACGCTGGTCCGGTCGTACCGCCTTACTATCTTCCTGTCCTGCGGCGCCCGCCGCTGAGGACCCTCATTCTCGCGTGCTCGCTATTTGTGATCACGCTTTGCACGTGTCTGGTCGCAGGGACGCAGTTTGCGATCGCCTACGCTCACGATCAGGCGGTTTCTTTCGACGAATTCGTTCGCGCCTTCACCCTGATCTATCGTCATCCGCTGGCGCTTTCCAGCGGCCTGCCCTTTGCTCTAACCCTCCTGGCTATCCTGCTCACTCACGAGCTGGCTCATTTCTTCGCCTGCCGCCATCATCATATCCACTCGAGCTATCCCTTTTTCATCCCGTTTCCCACTCTAATCGGCACCCTGGGAGCTTTCATTCTCATTCGCTCGCCCATTCGCACGACTCGTGCTCTGTTTGACGTCGGCGCTTCCGGGCCACTGGTCGGCTTTGTTGTGGCCCTCCCGGCGCTCCTCTTCGGCGTCCTGCACGCGAAGTTCGTTCCTGGCCTCGCCGATCCAGCTAACGCGGGCATCGTCCTGGGTACGCCGCTCATCCTTCACTTTCTGGCAGCCGTTCTTCATCCCGGAATTGCCGCTGGCAACCTTCTCCTTCACCCTGTTGGCCGTGCCGCATGGGTCGGTCTATTCGCAACGTCGCTGAACCTGCTGCCGGCCGCTCAACTCGACGGCGGCCATATCCTGCGTTCCTTGAGCCCCCAGGCACATCGCTACTCCTCTTGGATCCTTCCCGTGTGTCTCATACTCCTAGGAGTGTTCCATTTCTGGCCCGGCTGGTACGTTTGGGGTGTTCTTCTGTTTTGCATTCGCTTTTTCCGCTTTCTTCCGATCTACGATCCAGTGCCCCTGGATGGTAATCGCCGCCTTGGGGCTGTGGTTACTCTTCTGGTCTTCGTCTTGTGCTTCATGCCCAGCCCATTTCTCGAATACTGAACTTCTCGTTGACGCCAACCAAACTCCGGTTATGATGCGTCCCCTGGGCGCACCCGGGATTCTGATCGCTATCGGCAAATGACACCACTTGTTCGCACGCTCGGCCTGCGCGATCTATTCTTGCTGTTCATCGGCTCCGTGATCGGCTCCGGCATTTTCCTCACTCCCGGTCTCATTCTTCGTCAGCTCGATGGCTCCGTCGGGTTTTCTCTCTTCGTCTGGTTGACGGGTGGAGTACTTTCTCTTCTCGGCGCGCTGACTTATGCCGAACTCGCCGCCGCCAACCCCGAAGCCGGCGGCCTCTACTGCTACATTCGTGACGGCTTCGGCCGCATTCCCGCCTTCCTGTACGGCTGGTGCCTGTTTCTCGTTATCGCCAGCGGTTCCGTCGCGGCATTGGCGCGCGCCTTCACACGCTATCTCGCCGAGGTCCTCCCGCTCTCCGCCGCAGGCTCCACGATCGTCTCCGTGCTCATGATCGGCGTCGTCACCGCCGTCAATGTCTGGGGCACTCGCAAAAGTTCCGACCTCCAGAATTGGACGACCCTCATCAAGGCCGGACTGATCGTTCTCCTCAGCGCCGTTCTTCTGTCCCTCGGTCACCACGCCGGGGACTTGCCCGCTGCTCTAGGCACAACCGAAAAAGGCTTCTCTCTTTTCTCCCATTTCGGTCTCGCCATGATCGCCGCACTCTGGGCCTACGAGGGCTGGCAATTCGGTACCTACAGCGCTGGTGAAGTTCTCGAACCACAGAAATTTTTCCCGCGCGCGTTTCTTCTCGGCTCCCTCGTTCTCGTTGGCCTCTACCTCGTTGCTGTATTCGCCTACCTCGTCGCCCTCGGACCCGTAGCCGCCACCGCCAGCGACGCCATTGCCGCCACCGCCGTGGGCGTGGTCCTTGGCCCCTGGGCCGGTAAAATCATAGCTGTAACCATCCTCATCTCTACCTTCAGTTCCGCCAACAGCGTGATCCTTACCGCGCCCCGCGTCTTCTACGCCATGGCCAACGACAATCTGTTCTTCAAGAAACTCGCCGAAGTTCACCCGCGATTTCGCACCCCTGCGGCCGCCATTGTTACTCTTGGCGTGTGGTCCGCCGTGCTCGCTTGCGCCGGAAAATTTGCGGAGCTCATTGGCGGCGTCATTTTTATCGGCTGGATTTTCTACGGCCTCGGCGCGGCCGCGATTTTTCCGCTGCGGCGCGCCGCACAAGGCAGGTCTCTTCCCTACCGCGTCCCCGGCTACCCCTGGACCCCGCTCGTATTCGTGCTCGCCGCCGGTGCGCTGGTCGCCAACGCCATCTTTCTCGCCTTCCAGGACCCCGTCCAATTCCGCAATCTGACCGTCGCCATCGCCCTTCTCCTGCTCGGCCTCCCCGCTTATTTCTTCTGGCGCAGGCGCGCCTCCTCTTGAGACTTCGCTTTCGGACAAGCGCGCTGATCAAGACTCCTGCCAGATTGTTAGACGCAACCGGGCAAGCCGGTTCAGGCGAGACTGACGCTTTGTCGTAAAGCACGCTACATCTAGGGGGTCGTTTTCATTGGGCAGTAATTCCAATCTGGAGAGATGCTCTTCCGCCTGTTTGACGTATGGAAGTTCGCCGGATTTTGAGTTAAAAACCGTGGGCTCGGCGGTCACCCCTTTGGCCTTCCAAAGCCACGACGGCGACAATTCCAGTCCTGAACCTACATTGCGGTTGCGGACAACGTCAGGACCATAGCCATGCATAGCAAGCACAGTCTGGAGGTCGCAATGAGTTCACCTTTAACGCTTTTTTCGTGAACCCAAACCCCGCACATCTGCTAGCTACGCGTTTTTGCTTTTCACGCCTTTGCCGGTACAATTCCAGCACGGTTCGATTTCACCGGGAGAAAAGATGAACTTGAAAAATGCAGCGGCGTTGGTCACCGGCGGGAGCAGCGGCATCGGGCGCGCCATCGCGCAATCCCTCGCTGCCAGCGGCGCCCGCGTCGCCATCACCGGACGCGACAACGAGCGCCTCGCTGCGGCTGCCCGCGGGTTCGGAGGGCACCCCATCCAAGCCGACGTAGCCAATGAGGAAGACGTAAAGCGCACCTATCGCGAAGTCCTGCAAGAGTTCGGCGACCTCGACATCCTGGTCAATAACGCCGGCAGCGGAGTCTTCAAGAGCCTTGTGGACATCGATCTCCAGGGTTTCGAAGCCACTTTCGCCACCAACGTCACCGGCGCCATGCTCATGGCTCGCGAAGCCGCCAGGCACTTCGCCTCCCGCAAGCGCGGCAACATCGTCAACATTTCTTCCACCGCCGGCCTGCGCGGCGCGCCCAACGGAACCGCCTACTACGCCAGTAAGTTTGCGCTCCGCGGCATGACCGAATGCTGGCGCGCCGAGCTCCGCAAATTTAACATCCGCGTCATCCTGATCAACCCCAGCGAAGTGGTCACCAACTTCTTCGCCGCCGCCAACCTCCCGCAAAAAGTCAACGACACCAAACTCCGCCCCGAGGACATCGCCTACGCCGTAAAAGCCGCCCTCGAAATGGACGACCGCGGCTTCATCCCCGAACTCTCGGTCTTCGCCACCAACCCGGTAGACTAAGCTGCTCCCATGGCTCTGTAGGCGCCGCGTTTCACCCCGACCCGTTAGCGAAGGGGAAACCGCGACGCGCTCTCCGTGCTGCGGTGGCCGCCCGGCCCTGCTGGTACACTACACGCCGAGATGAGCTTCCCCTTCTGCAACGTGGCCCTACCCATGCCGCTGCGCACAACGTTTACCTACGCAGTGCCGGAAGCATTGCGCGAAACGGTGCGGCCAGGCTGCCGCGTCCTGGTGCCATTCCGCAAGAAGTCCATGGTAGGCGTCGTCGTCGAGCTCGTGGAACGCGCACCCGAAGGCACAAAGATACGCGAAATCACCAAAGCTCTGGATCTGCGCCCCGCCCTCACCCCCAAGATGATCGAATTGGCGAGCTGGATCGCCGGGTACTACTTGGCTCCCAGGGGAGAAGTTTTTCGCGCCATGCTCCCTCCGATCACGGAGCTGCGCACACAACGGCAGATCGTGCTGACGGAAGCGGGACGCGCCGCGCTGGAGACTCCTGGATTGGCGCCGGAACAGACCGCTTTCCTCGCGAAACTCAAAGACAAAAAAGGTGTTCTGCAAACCGGCCCGCGCGCGAAGCTCGGGACGGACAATGCGGCTCTGGAACGACTGCGGCGGCGCGGACTAATCGAGTTTCGCGAAACCGTACTCGGACGCAAGACAAAAACCCAACGCGTGGTCGCGTGGAAGGACAAAAGCGCCGGTAACGATGCGCCGGCGGCTTCTGATTCGACGACGGGCCTCGACCATTCCACTCGTCAGTGCGCGGCTTTGGCGTGTCAGGGCACGGCTTTAGTTCAACCTGAGGGACGAAGGGCCGGGCCGCAAGGCGCCCCCGATCCTGGGGCTTCAGCCCCTGAGATGCTGTCCGATGCTTCTTGTTCAAGCAATCCCCTCTCTGAACGAGAAAGACGCATCCGCGAAATCCTGGAGGCGGAGCGCGGCCCGCTGCCACTGCCGCAATTGTTGAAGCTGGCGAATGTCTCGCGGACGGTAATCGAGCGCATGCTACGCGACGGGCTGCTGGAGAGTTGGGAGGAACGCATCGATCCGGCGGAAGACCCCTTTGACCTCGGTTACACGCCGCCCGCACACGAGTTGAACCAAGACCAAGACAGTGCGCTCAGAAGGATCCGCGCTCGCTTCGAACTCGGTGAGTTCGGCGTTCTCCTGCTGCACGGCGTAACCGGAAGCGGCAAGACGGAAGTCTATATGCGCGCCGTGCAGGAAACGCTCGCGCGCGGCAAGACCGCAATCATCCTCGTGCCGGAAATCGCGCTCACTCTGTGGATCGGCCGCCAGTGCCGGGCCTGGTTCGGCGCGCGCTTTGAAGGCGTTGCGGTTCTGCATTCGGCACTCAGCGACGTGGAGCGCGCTCACGAATGGTGGCGCGTGCGCTCCGGCGAAGCGCGTGTGGTGGTGGGTACGCGTTCGGCGGTGTTCGCGCCGCTAGAAAACCTCGGCCTGATCATTGTCGATGAAGAACAAGAGAACAGTTACAAGCAGGAAGAGACGCCCCGATATCACGGCCGCGATGTAGCCATTGTGCGCGCCAAGATGGAAGACGCGGTCGTCGTGCTGGGCTCGGCCACGCCTTCGCTTGAGACCTATCACCATGCACGAAACGGAAAATACGACCTCCTGACGCTGGCTTCGCGCGTAGAGAACCGGTCGCTCGCGAGCGTCGAGATTGTCGATCTGCGCGAAGATTTCAAGCAGACGCATCAGACCAGCCCCATCAGTGCGGCCCTGCATGCGGGAATTCAAGAGTGCCTCGCACAGAAGACGCAAGCCCTCGTGCTGATCAACCGCCGCGGCTATGCGTGGTCGGCGCTGTGCCGGAGCTGCGGCGCGTCGGTGCAATGCGTGAATTGTAGTATCTCGATGACCTATCACAAACACCGCAACCGCATGGAGTGCCATTACTGCGGCTCCATCCAGCCGGTCCCGAAGCAATGCCCCAAGTGCGAATCAAAATACGTTTATTTCTTCGGCGAAGGCTCTGAGCATCTCGAAGAACGGCTGCGCAAAGAGTTTCCGGGGGCGCGCGTGGCACGGCTCGATCGAGACACCGCGCGCACCAAGCGGCAGTATCAGGAAACCCTGGGCGCGTTCGCCGCGGGAGCGCTCGATATTTTGGTCGGCACCCAGATGCTCGCAAAGGGGCACGATTTTCAACGAGTGACGCTCGTCGGCGTGGTTAGCGCGGACTCTTCGTTGAGCCTGCCAGATTTTCGCGCGGCTGAGCGCACCTTTCAATTGCTCACACAAGTAGCTGGCCGGGCCGGGCGCGGAGAATTGCCGGGCCGCGTGCTCATCCAAACGTTTTATCCGGAGCACTATGCAATCCAGGATGCCGTGCGTCAGGACTACGCCGCCTTCTTTGAAACAGAGTTGCGCTTCCGCCGGCTCATGGCTTATCCGCCCTTCACGTCGCTGGCGAACGTCATCGTGCGGGACACTAGCCTGGAGAAGGCCATTCGCTGGTCCCGCCAGCTTTCCGAATATTTCTCTCCGCAAGACGGAAAAGGCGCGCGCATTCTGGGACCCGCCGCTGCTCCCCTGGCACGGCTCAAAAAAGAGCATCGATTTCAGATTTTGCTGAAGTCCCCCAAACGATCGGTGCTGACCAAGCTTCTAAGCGGGGCTATCGAGTATTGCGACGCCAAAGAGATTCCGCAAACTGCAGTCCTAGTGGACATGGATCCGCTGAGTTTGCTGTGACACAACCCCCTACCTCGAGGGATCGCCGGATTCCGACCACTGAACTCTCTTCAAGAACGAGTTGTTAGTTTATGTCGAGCACCGTCTTCGATAATGGTACAGACCGCCACAACAACCGCCCTACAGCGAAACAAACCAGACAGCCCAACCAGGCCTTGCCCATGCGTGAGTTTCGACAGCCGTTCAACGTTTTTACCGTCGTGCTTTTACCCAGGCCGTTCGGGCCCAAATACCCCGGGACCCGTCCAGGCTCGAGCAAAAACTTGACGCTTTGGACTGCCGGTACGGACGCGTAAGAATTGCAGAGCGCCCGCACCCTCTGTCTCCGGGCGATCCCTAGTGGCTGATCAAATAGATTCCCGCGAAGATGAGGACGATGCCGGCCCATTGCCAGCGCGAAACATGTTCGCGGAGAAAAATCGCCGCCAGCGTGACGGTGAACGCTCCATAGAGCGAAGCGAGAACGCCCATCACGGAAACCTGCTCGAGAAGCATGCCGCGATTGTTCAAGACGAAAGCGCCCGTATCCAGCACGGCCATCCCGGCGAGCCACCCGTTTACGGAGCGCTCGCGCGGCAGCGCGATGGGCTGTCTCAACAAAATTATGACCGGGACCGTGAGGAGCGAAGACGTCAGACGAATCATCCAAACCGTCGAAGCAGCACCGACGCCCGGCACGATCCAGGTGCCGAGCAGCCAGAACAGCACTCCGAAGCCG
>Ga0209526_10002168_pt1 | contig 13228 bp, 11 predicted proteins | sample JacPinW_OM2H0_M1_FD_188566 | JGI IMG/M metagenome (GOLD analysis project Ga0209526, IMG submission 188566) | Forest soil microbial communities from Algoma, Ontario, Canada - Jack Pine, Ontario site 1_JW_OM2H0_M1 (SPAdes) (version 2) | ecosystem: Environmental > Terrestrial > Soil > Boreal... | reverse complement strand
CGCAACATCTCCCTCGACCTGCGGGCCGGCGAAGTTCTTGGGATCGGTGGTCTCATGGGCGCCGGGCGCTCGGAATTGTTGATGCATCTATTCGGCGTATGGGGCCGTCGAACGGCAGGTCGGGTGGTGCTGATGGGGCGCTCCGTCCCGTTGAACGATCCGCGGGCCGCGTTGAAGTCCGGGATTGCGCTCGTCACCGAGGACCGCCGACGATTCGGGCTCCTGCTCGAAGAATCCGTGGGTTTCAACCTATCGCTGTCATTGCTCGGCGAACTCGCCCGGGCGGGCGTTATCCGCGGCCGTGAGGAAGCGGCCGTCAACAAGCATTGGTTCGACTCAATGGGGATCAAGGCAAGCGGCCTTCGCGCCACGGTCGGACGGCTGTCGGGCGGGAATCAGCAGAAAGTCGTGATTGGCAAGGCGCTCATGACGCGACCGAAGGTCGTGATGCTCGATGAACCCACGCGCGGTATCGATATCGGTGCAAAACGCGAGATCTACTCGCTCGTCAACCGCCTCACTGCAGACGGCTGTGCCGTGCTGCTGGTGTCGAGTGAACTTTTTGAACTGCTCGGCCTGAGCGACCGCATTCTCATGCTCCATGATGGCGCAATCAGCGGGACGTTCAACCGGAACGAGGCGACGCCCGAGCTGCTCATGCAGGCTGCGCTCGGCGGCGCTGCGATTCTGTGGCCGTTTGCGGCGCGCGCGCAGCAGCCGGGGATGCCGGTCATCGGATTTCTGGAGATCAGATCGCCCGAAACGATTACCGAGCGACTGCGCGCTTTTCGCCAGGGCCTCAAAGAAACCGGCTATGTCGAGGGCGAGAACATAGCGATCGACTACCGCTCGGCCGAGCAGATGGAACGACTCCCCGAACTTGCGGCCCAGCTGGTTCGTCGGCAGGTCGCGGTGATCGTCACAGCCGGAGGCTTCGCCACGGCACTCGCGGCCAAGGGTGCAACGACGACGATCCCCATCGTGTTCGGCGTGTCTGACGACCCGGTCAAGCACGGTCTTGTCGCCAGCCTCGCGCGGCCGGGCGGCAACCTGACGGGCGTCAATCTTCTAAGTACGGAGTTGACGGCAAAGCGGCTCGAGCTGGTGCGCGAAATGCTGCCGAGGGCTTCCCGTATCGCCGTGCTCGTCAATCCAGCCAATACCGGTAACACGCAAACCACCTTGCGCGAGGTGGAAGCCGCCGGCCGTGCCACAGGATTTCAGACGCAGATCGTCAATGCGGGCACCAGCCGCGAAATCGATACGGCCTTCGCGGCATTCGCCCGCGAGCGGCCCGACGCCGTCTTCGTCGGGCAAGATGCATTTTTCAATGGCCGGCGCCTCCAGCTCGCGAATTGGGCGGCGCGCCATGCGCTGCCGATGACGTCCGGCTCGCGCGACATCTGCGAAGTCGGCGGACTGATGAGCTACGGAAGCAATATTGTGGATTCGTATCGGCAGGAGGGCATCTATGTAGGCCGCATTCTCAAGGGCGCCAAGCCGGCCGACTTGTCATTTGCTCGTTCTGAGCCTTACTGGTTTTGACCCGCAACGGACTCCAGAGCGCCGCCACCCGGAACCCATATAATGCAATTTACACTAGCAGGCGCCTACTATAGCGTACAGCGGATCGAGTGACGAAGGGATGGTACGGCAGCGGGAAAAACGTGGGACAGAACTACCCCCAAAGTGTAAGATAGATCGTAGAACCAAAAGCTCGCAGTCTCGATACGGTCACCCGTTGAGAGCTCGTGTACACACCGTGGTGTACACCCCCCATCGCTCGCTTAGTTGAGTTAAACAGGGGGTATTGCGATGAAGCTCGAAACTGCAAGGATCCAAAATTTCAAATGCATAGCAGACTCCGGCGAACTCGCGCTCGACGAACACCTGACCATATTAGTTGGTTCGAATGAGTGCGGAAAGACCGCTATTCTCGAGGCACTGCGGTCCTTCAATCGTGGAGTACAGTTCGATGATGCAGACGTATCAACGCTGACAGAGCACAACAGGCTTTTTACTGATAATTTTGACCGCTCTTCAGTGCCTATGGTAACAATTCGAGTTCGCCTTGAACCAGCCGAACTTGCTCAGCTAGGCCTTAATGATGCAACTGAGGCGCGGGTTGAGATCACCAAACGACTTGATAACACTTATGACGTTAAGCCTCTATTCGAGATGCCGGAAGTATTCTCGTTACCTGGCTCGGGTGAGCGCACAAAATTTAAGGCCATACTTGAGGGAATACATAAACAGTTAGATGGAATCTATGAAGGTCGAATTAAGAGCATGCACTATTCGTTCAGCTATGTATTCTTGAGGCGAGACGACACCGAAGATGATTCCGAAAATCTGATTCTGTTCGCGGAGTATGCGCCAAATATCTGGGGGCAATTAAAGACAGGAGACGCAATTCAGGTAACGAGAACGGAGCCTGATTTGTATGGACGAAATACAAAAGCGCTGAATGCCGGTACGAAAGTAGATATAGATCGAATTAAGAACGCAATTAGTTTCGTGGTTCAAGGGCTTAACCCGGAATCGCCAGATGTTCACGCCGCATCGATAAAAGAGCTAATCGACAGCGTGCAGTCAATTCCAAAGTCGCATCCAGTTTCGGACTATTTCACCAAGGAGTTCCTTGATTATATGCGGGGAATCCAGAGTCAACCAGCAGTTACGCATTTGCCTGAACTTACTACGCAAATTCAAAACAGCCTTCCTGATTTTGTGTATGTAACTGATACGACAACTGTCGTAGATGAAATACCAATTCGGGAATACGGCGCAGAGGGAGGGGGGGCGCGCCGATTGGATAACCTTGTTGAGGCACTCGGAAGCCTTGCGGGTCTTCCAGCAATAATTTCTGATCAGCGAGTATCAGCAGCAAATAGACTAAATATGTTAGAGCAGGCGTCCATGGCCATAACGGAGCGCTACGGTCCGCTCTGGCCGAAGATAGACATTCGCTTCCGAGAGAGCGGAGACAAGTTGACGTTGGGAATAACGGCTGAAGGACACGCACATCCACCAACAAAGCGCAGCGCCGGCCTTCGGTCTTTTCTTGCTCTGCTGGCTAACGTTTTTGCGGTTGGGGCGCGCGGTAATGCGGTTCTTCTGCTTGATGACCCTGGCGTACATCTGCATCCGAAGAAACAACAAGATATTGGGAGATTCTTAGCTGGGCAGTCCTTCCCGGTCGTGATGGCAACTCATTTGCCATATCTGATCGACCCAGACTTCTTACACGGAGTGCGTGTCGTATCTGGTCGAAACAAGAGCGGCCCTCACATCGTAACCAACTTTGAAGAAGCTGGAGATGCATCAAAAGCCATATTTGGAAGCCTGTCGATGCGCTTCAGCAACTCGCGTGTATTAGTTGTTGAAGGTAAAGATGACTGGGTAGCATATAGGCGCGGGAGCGATATTTGCGGGGGCGGAGGCAAGGCGTGTCTCCCTCCCGATCTTCCAATCATACAGGGAGGTGGTGCGGGAAACGTGGTGTGGACTGTTAGCGCACTTAAGAGCGCGGGCGCACGAGCGATTGTTCTCTTAGATGGCGATGATGAAGGGAAGGCTCAACAGGCCGCAATTCGAAAGATTTCCGGGGTAATGCCCGAGACTGTTGTGACGCTACATGATGTCTTCCAGCAAGATTACGAGTTGGAGGATTTGTTCGAACCCGCTGAGCTAAGCAGAGCAAAGGATCCGAGGGTAAAGACCGTAGCTACATTTAGCGCATCTACCATCGAGAAGCTCAGCCGCATATTTTCGTCGATAGCAGAAGCGTACAAAAGGGTGTAATAGAACTGATTTCTGCCATCATCGGTAAGAACACACGCGCGGGAATCGTCGTCTCCTCTTTTTTCTCGAGTTCGCGCTTCTGCTGGACCTGTAGTTCCTGTCTCGAAGCCATGACCATGCTCCCAATTTCGTGCTGTGTTAGGAAAGTTGGTCACTTGACCTTGATGCTGCGCGGCTTGTCGCTCTCGGCCCTGGGCAAGTACAAGGCGAGAAGGCCATCCCGATATTCGGCCTTGATGCCATTTGGATCGAGTTCGATCGGCAGCGACAGCGTGCGATCGAACTCGCCGGAGACCCGTTCACGGCGATGCACGCTGGCGCCGTCGGAGTAGCCAACGTTTTTCCTGCCGGAAATGCGGATGGTATTTGCTTTGGCTTGGATTTGCAGGTCGTCCTTGTCGACGCCCGGCAGCTCCATGATCGCCAGGATGTCCTCGCCCTGCTGAAACACGTTGATGGGCGGGAAGGGCCCGCGGCTGGTGGTCAAATCGTGAAGCCAGTCGCTCGCAAAGCGCGCTTCGAGCTCTCGTTGCAGGCTAAGCAGTGCGTCGAATGGATCGGCAAATGTGGTGATCATGCTGCACCCCACGCTGCTGTTGGTGTCGGGGCGAAGAACGATCAAACCTAAAGCTCTCACCCCTCGGGCAATCGATTTGGGATGCTTTTTGGCACTGTCAAGAGGGGAGTGCTAACGCCGCCTTTGCCGCCGCTTGAACCAATTTAAGCTATTGTGAACGCGAATATTTCTTCAATTACGGAACGCCCGCGCCGAGGCCGCCCAGACAGGCATTGTTACTATCAGCCACGGGGCCCTTCGGGCGTGGCGTCGCAGCGTTATCGACGCGTCCCTTGATGTTCTTCGGCCGAATGCTGTCCGGCGAGCGCCAACGGGCGACCATCACCGGTCCTCATTGTGTCGAGACGTTCCCGCAGGCCTTTTCCGACGCGTTTTCCGCTGAGCCAGATCCCGTGCAGGGCCAAAAGCCCTTTGATACGCCCCACGATGCTGATGCGCTCTTCCACCAGGTACTTTCGTTCGCGCTCGATACGCTTCGCATCTTCTTGCTCGACGCTCGGAATCTGTACATCTCGTGCCACTTCACGATCGCCAGACAGCCAGGTGCGCAGTGTCCGCGTCATGCCCTCAGCATCGAGGCGATCCGTCTTGGCGAGACGGCCACGGCGCGGCATTAGGAAGCTCGCCGGGTCAAAAACAACCGTACGGATACCACGCGCGATCAAAACCCGAGCAAGCCAGAAACCATCGTAACCGATCTCATAGCAGAGCACGATCTGCAGCTGTCGGCCCAGATGACATTGAGCCTTCTCCTTGCTGCTGTTGAGAATGTCGATCAGCCGATTGACGTCGCCAGGCCTGATCTTGTGCACAGTAGCCTTGCTGTCACCCGGAGCGGAAAACGCACAGACCCAACTGGTCTTACTCAGCTCGAGCGCTGCACAGCATACATCGCGTGTATCAATGGTCGTCGTCATTTGCGGAGCTCCTGTGTTGATCACCGAAGTGATCGTCAAGGAGGGCATGATTCGGTGCCGTCCCGCTTCATAGGATCTATTACGACAAGACGCTAACGTACCACTCCCCCGACCCAGCGGATCGCTCCGTTACCGAACGCGTGATCACGATCATGCTGGCAAAAGAATACTGAGCTCGCTGCAGCGGCCGCGTTGCTGTGTTTGTTCGGAACGCGGCTGCTCATCCAACCTTCACCAACCAGTGCAACAAGCACCTGGCCGTATCGAAAGGACAACGACGATGACGCGCGCCGACCATTTAGTTCATGGCGAAATTGCCGAGCCGCAGCCGTCGCCCGGCTTTCTCCTGGCCCCGTTTGGCTGGGCAGCAGAACCAGTGGCCGCAATGATGCGTGCTAACCGCAGCTTGTTCGCCGACCTGTTTGCCATCGACCGCTCGCGAATGCATCTGATCGCGCTGCAGTGGCGCATCTCAATCTGCCAGTGCCGCCAGAAATCGGTCCATTGCTCGTGCGCGCCTCGGCGGGCCAAGTTCTCAATCAGGTCTTGGGTCAACCTCCGGTCGGTCTCAGGCGGGCGTTGAGTCATCTGCCGGATGCAGTGCTGAGCCGAGAGAATTATCAACGGCTCGTTGATTTGCTCGTCGATCCACAAGCCGCAAAGGTTCTGCACCATGCTGACCAGATCGATGACACTGCCATCCGCGTTCTAACCGACCTGCCGCAGAAGTTGCGCCAGCCGCTTGCATTTGCCGTGGCGGATTGGCCACGAAAATTGGACGGCCTTGCCGACAGCCTGCAATTTCTCGTGTCCCACGGTGTCGGCTCGAACGTCGAGGAGCTGGTAGCAGAGTTGGCAACGGCGACGGCGTGGCCGCAATTGGCTGAGATGGTCGAGTTCTGGGTCGGCAGGTTGCCTCTGCCGGAAACGATGCCGCCAGCCACGGTTGGCAATGCTCGACGCCTGGATCGGGTTGACACGGTCTGTTCGCTCGGTAGGGCGTGGCGGAATTGCCTCGCTAGTTATGGCAGCGCTATCGATGCTGGCAGCTGCGCCGTCTACCTCTGGGAGGACGCGGAACGCCCTGCGCCATCGAGAACATCATCGACGGGGACAGCGGCGGCCTGCGCTCGATGGACGAAGATTGATGATCCCATGTCTTTGAATCTTCGAGGCGCCTATCAAGCCCATTGTAGGCTCGGCATTTTGATCGAAATCACGCACTGATAAGCAAAGTGACATTTCCTTATCAGTGGCTTGCAGCGGTCTTGATGGCTACCAGTCGCGCAATACGCCCTTATCCCTGAGATCCGGTCTAGGCATCCGGGTTCTACTCCAGTTCCCGTAGTCGCGTCCCAAACCGACGTAGCCTCCTTTTTTCAGCTATCTTCCCCGGTAGCAGAAGGCCTCTGGGGCAAGACTACTACCTTCCTTCTCGCTCAGCGAAACTCCCTCGCCAACCCGTTTGCTGATTCGATGTTGGAGTCCAACAATCTCATTTAGCGAATCTGATCGACGCTGCAAGATGTTGTCGATACGCTGCCATATTTCTCCGGTAACGACCATGTCATACTGCTGCTGGGACCGGAGATTGTCCAATCTTTTGCATGCACGGCCATCCCTTTTCATCGCCTCAAGTATCTGGGCGTTACCAAAATCAATGGCATTTGCTACCTTAATGAAAGAGGAGAACTCCTCCTGTAACATGAGGTCGAGTGCATGGGTGTATTTCATCAACTTGAGGAGCTTACCTGCATCCTTCGATAATACCGTGTCGGTCGCCAACTTCTTGGCGGCTTTTCTCGAACTAGTATGCATAATCTATTCTCCTATAATTTTCTTGTGTGTAATATTTTACAGATATTCCAGTCAGCAACTAATATGCACGTCCCATCCGAGTGTCATGTCCATGGTATCCGTCTCATATCCACGCCCGCCAGTTGGTCATACGGATCGCATGGATCAATAACGGCGTGTCTAAGCTTTAAATTTTTTCGGCGAGGTAATTTCATTGCGGAAGAGTCAGCTCGTTGAGCTGGAACCCGATGGTCACCTTTCCGCGACGCATGGTTCGCTTTCCTTCCCAACCAGCGCGCAGCTGCATCATTTTCCATTCGTTCGGCTTCGTCTTTCACGCTCACGCCGTGTCTGGCTTGGTGATTACGGAAATCCTTGGCAAAATCCAAACGTCTACTCATGGGTTGCAATCTCCATTTAATAAAGTCGGCCCAATTCGGGGCGACACTCAGTTGATCAGATACTTTACAGATCAAAAAATTGACTCTGGGCCTTCTAAATAAGCTTCTTCAATTCACAAAACGTCACCCTCCACCCAATTTCGGGCTGATGCGTCGCACTCGTTGATCCCACCCCGGCTACACTGGCAAGGAAAGGCTGATTTCCTTATCAGTGTCCGTTCGGAGCGTGTCCCGCCGTCTACCCCCACATTCGCCGCAGGCTGGCGGCGACATCAGTGGTCGGGCCTGGCTTCTTGTTGGTTGGCCGGTTCGACGCCTGCACTCGTTCACGCCAGCCCCGGCACTCAAACCGATCCACCACCGCATCCGGAATAAACCGGCTGCGACAAGCGTAGACATGCCGGTCCCCAGTCTTGCTCTGCTGATATGTGTAAAACCGCTGCGGCACGATCAGGTCCAGTTCGTCCTTGGCCCTCGTCATGGCCACATACAGCAGCCGCCGTTCTTCCTCGATCTCTTCTGGGGTGCGGGTCGCCATGTCTGAGGGAATGCAGCCGTCAACAGCGTTCAAGATGCGGACGATCCGCCATTCCTGCCCCTTGGCCGAATGGATGGTGGACAGGATTGTGTAATCTTCGTCGAGCGTATCGGCGCGAGCGCGGCCACTCGTCGCGTCAGGCGGATCGAGGGTGAGCTCGGTGAGAAACCGCTGCCGCGTTTCGTATCCGGCCGCAATTTGCTCCAGCTGGGCGATGTCGGCGGCTCGCAGGTGACTGTCATCGTACATTCGCTGCAGGTGCGGCTCGTACCACTGCCGAACGGCTTCAAATTCCGCGGGCCAGGTTGTCTTGGCCTTGCGCATTCTAGAGACTAGTTTTGCAAAGCTTGGCCAATCTTCCGCTGCCGCCTTTGGTACCTCGATTGACAGGAGCACATCGGCCCTTCCTGGCTGTGCTTCGACTTGGTCCTGAACCTTGGCAGCCGTAGTCGGTCCGATGCCTGGCAGCAGCTGCAAAACACGAAATCCTGCCACCCTGTCGCTCGCGTTCTCACACCAGCGAAAGACGCTGACAACGTCTTTGACGTGAGCGGCTTCAAGAAATTTGAGGCCGCCGTATTTGACGAACGGAATGTTGCGCCGGGACAACTCGATTTCGAGCTGGGCGCTATGGTGGGAGGCTCGGAACAAGACGGCCTGGGATTTCAACGGCACGCCCGCTTCCCGGGCGTCGAGGATCTGCTGAGCCACGTACCGGGCCTGGACCGTCTCGTCGGCGACGGTCGTGAGAAAAGGCCGCTGTTTCGACTTGCGGTCAGACCGCAAGTTTTTGGTGAACCGCTCTGCCGCAAACTCGATCACGCTATTGCAGGCATCGAGGATGGGCTGGGTGGACCGGTAATTCTCTGTTCAAGGGTGATGATCCGAGCCGACGGCTCAAACTGGCTGGGAAAATCGAGAATGTTGCGAACGGTTGCCGCCCGGAACGAATAGATCGACTGGGCATCGTCGCCGACGACCGTCAGATCCGCTGCGCGCGATGAATGTGATGGCACCACCGATTGCGCTTTCCCCCCACAAATGCGGCACCCTATGCGTCCAGGACGGAGCAAGACATCCAGTCGCTCTGTCAGGAAGAGGTGACCGCTCAACATGGCGCCTTCGCTAGGATCGCAGGAACGATGCTCCTGACCAATGTGCTCGTGGTGCATCCATCGGTGCCAGCCAAGACCGTCGGTGAATTCATCGAGTATGTTAAAGCCAATCCAGGCAGGGTTGCCTTCGCCTCGTCCGGCACTGGCGCATCGCCACACATGTCGGCCGAACTGTTTATGGCCCTGGCGAGCATCAAGATGACCCATGTACCGTACCGCGGCGGGGCGCCCGCTATGAACGATCTCCTTCCAGGGCGGGTTCAACTAATGTTTGACAACCTGCCTAACTCAATCGAGCACATCAAGGCTGGAAGGCTGCGAGCGCTTGGAGTGACCGCGGCGAAAAGATCGGATGCGCTTCCTGATGTGCCAACCATCGGTGAAACCGTGCCGGGTTACGAAGTCCGCGTTTGGAATGGAATCGTGGCACCTAAAGGCACGCCATCTGAAGTCATCGACACGCTGAACCGGGCAGTGAACGCCGTCCTCGCCGAGCCCCGGCTGAAGGCGCGTTTTGCCGAACTCGGTGGTGCGCCGATGCCAATGACGCCCGAGGAATTTGGGAAGCTTGAGGCTGCCGAAACTGAAAAGTGGGCCAAAGTAATCCGGGCAGCCAACATCAAGCCCGAATGAGCGGCAGGCCGGATATTCCGTAACACCCGTTCGGCGAATAGCGGCAATGACCGCTGTTGGCACTTCACGACACTAGGCGATGCCGTGAATAACCAATCCCACCTCCACGAGCTGTGCGCACCACCGGTTCGCGAACTCAGCGTTGCTTCCGCTTCGCGATGGCGGTGGCGATGGCGCGCGCTACGTCCGTTTTCGAGCGAACCAGATATCGCTGGGGACATGGGCACGAGCGGCAAGAATACTGGTCCGCGCCGCCAGCACCCGCAGCTCAGCGACGCGGCACGCAATCCTGGCTTCTACGACTTCCGGCGTCAGGGGGCGACGCTCGACGCGGCGCTGGATCTCGTTCCACTCAGTCACTTCTGCACGTCCGCGAAGAATTGCTGGAACAGCCCGCGCAGCTCGAGCGGCGGGCCGTCCCGGCCGTCGCTCATGAGAGGCGTGGCGACGTATTTCTCCCGGTCGATTTGCCAGCCGCGGATGGTCGCCCCGCTCAAGCCGGGGTTGCCCTGCGGACCCTGGGCACCGCGCTCTCCCTTCTCGCCGGCAGCGCCGCGCTTGCCCTGGCCCGCCAGCAGTTGCCAACCGGAACCCGGGCAGGGACCCGGCGCGTCCTTGAGCGCGATGAAGCTGCCGCCGTTGAGCGCGACGACGTCGAGACGGTGATATTCTGTGGTCTCGTCGAACGTGCCGCGCACGGCGATGGTCTTGCCGTCGCAGCCAGCAGCAGCGAGGCAGATCCAGTGGGCATGCGACGGCGGCTGGCCGGTGTCGCGCTGCGCCTGGAACGTGCCGCCGTCGTAGGCGACGACGTCGCCCGCGTAGTAGACGGTTTCTGCCGTCCACAGTTTGACTATCGGCAGCTTACCGGGCGGACCCTCTTCGCCCCGCGGGCCTGACGGCCCCGGTGGTCCCCTCATCTCCGCGTCGTTCTTAAGGTCCACAAGGACCTCTGTCAGGAAGTTGATATTGAACTCGTGCTCGGCGGCGATCCGTTCCCGGACGCGCTGATCGATCTCAGCCAGCGTGGGAGGCACAATGTCGAGCTTGTCGCTAACGTGGCTCATTACCGTATGCCCCGCGCTACTATGCGTATAACTATAACGCGAATCATCGCCTGTGGTCTATCGATGTGGGCGGCCAGCGCAGCACACGCTCCGCTACGTGGCGGTTTTTCAGAAGGTCTAGCCGTCGCGGCTAAACTGTCTGGGGCGCTACTCATAAAATCGCGAGTCGGTGACAGCGATCTGGATCAATGTCCGCTTTGTCTCACTTTGCGGACTCAAGTCGGACATTTCGCGAGGTCCGAGAAGTGCCATCATCGGACATGGCAGCGACTTCATCGCGCTGGTATCCGCCTCTTGCTGGCGCCCCCGCGCTTGAACATGGCGGCAGTTTTGAGTTGCCGCAACCGCTGAGTGCCGTCACAATCCAACCATTCCGTCAATCGGGGTGGGAGGATGACCGAGAAACCGGATCCGTCCGATATCGCGGCGCTCGAGCGTGCCGTCAATGATTCCGCAACGCGCGTCTCAACTATCTGGGTCAGCTACTTGATCTTCGCGCTCTATCTTGCGATCGCGACCGGGACGACGACCCACCGGCAGCTGCTACTGAATGAGCCACTCAAGCTGCCCGCGCTCAATATCGATCTGCCGCTCTTTGGATTCTTCGTCCTGGCGCCGACCCTGTTTGTTTTGTTTCACTTCTATGTGCTGCTGCAGGTGCTGCTGCTCGGGCATACTGCTGCGGTCTATAACGAAGCTGTCGACAGGGTGTTTGGGCTTACACCCGAGAACGCATTGATGCGGCAGCGACTAACCAACACCCTATTTGCGCAGATTTTCTCCGGTTCGCCGCGCGAGCGGGAGGGCTGGCTGGGCTGGCTCCTAGGGGCTATGGCCTGGACGACGCTCGCGTTCGCGCCAATCTGTGTCATTTTGGGTTTTCAGTTTGCGTTCCTGCCGTATCACAGCCATTTTGCAACGTGGATGCATCGACTGCTCCTTTTTGTCGAGCTTGCGGTCGCCTTTCTGCTATGGCCGCTTGTCATCGATGCGCGAAAAGATTTCAGCTGGGACAAGCTTCGATGGCGAGTCGGTGGAGTGGCCGCAATGCCGCTTCGATTACTGTTCGCGAAGGATCAGCGGAAACAGGAATGGCAACGCCTGCGGTTACAAGCTGCTCCAGTGGCTGCTTGCATATTGTTCGTCGTTTCCCTTGGACTAGTGTCGTTTCCAGGCGAGCCGCATATTAATCTCCTTACGGGAAATCCAATCTTTGCTGTTCGGTGCGACAGATGGATTTCTCAGAATTTCGATCGCTTGAATCTACCCAGCGTCGAGGTCGTTGACGAGGAGAAGCTTGAAAAAATCGAGAAGGTTGCGGCGACAAGAGGCCAAGCACCCTCTCGGAGCGAAAGAACCCGAGACTTTAGCGACCGCGATTTGACGTGTGGTACCTTCGAGTCCGCGGACTTCCGCCGCGCCGGTTTTGCCGACGCACGTATGTCGGGCGCTAATCTTGAATTTGCTGAGCTTCAAGGCGCGAACCTCAACGGCGCGCAGCTTCAGGGCGCGGACCTCCTCGCCGCGCAGCTTCAGGGGGCAAGTCTCAACGATGCGCAGCTTCAAGGAGCGAACCTCCCCGGCGGGGGGCTTGAGGGCGCGGACCTCATCAGCGCGCAGCTTCAGGGCGCGAACCTTCATCATGCGAAGCTTCAGGGTGCAGACCTCACCTCCGCGCAGCTTCAGGGGGCGGACCTCTTCGACGCGCAGCTCCAGGGCGCCGACCTTAGCAACGCGGAGCTTCAGGGCGCGGCCCTCCGCAACGCGCAGCTTCAGGGCGCGGATCTCAGTGAGGCGCAGCTTCAGGGCGCGGACCTCCGCCGTGCGCAGCTTCAAGGTGCAGACCTTTCGAATAGCGAACTGAAGCTCGCTTTGATCTCCGATGTCTACGTTTGGCGAGCTGGGCACGCCAATTGCTCCGATGCTCAAGTGATTGGTCCAAAATTGGACCGCGTTATGATATCGTACCGAAGGATGGGTGCGTCTTTGAGATCGGATGCGATGCCCATCGAAACCTTTATTGAACTCGTAGTCTCACAGATCCCAGACTTCTCGAAAGACAAAGTGAGAAAAACTCTGCATGACCGGCTAGCCGCCGCCATCCAGGAAGATGATCTCGCTGCCATTGACGCCATTTGGCGAGACTGTGCTACCAAAACGGAAAAGGTTGGCGTCTCCGAGTACCTTCGGCAACGTGCAGACTTTCTGCGCGACCTTGTCTGTAAGGAAACGAACTACCCGGGAGAGATCACTGCTGGAATTATCAGAAATTGGATTCCGAACAACCCATCTCAGCGCGAATTCCCGTCCATTCTTGCCCGCGGCCTTCTTGGTCTCGACGGCAAGCAGTGCGCAGCGACCAAAGACCTGGCCGAGGAG
>Ga0209526_10002166_pt1 | contig 13233 bp, 6 predicted proteins | sample JacPinW_OM2H0_M1_FD_188566 | JGI IMG/M metagenome (GOLD analysis project Ga0209526, IMG submission 188566) | Forest soil microbial communities from Algoma, Ontario, Canada - Jack Pine, Ontario site 1_JW_OM2H0_M1 (SPAdes) (version 2) | ecosystem: Environmental > Terrestrial > Soil > Boreal... | reverse complement strand
TTCACCGCGCACCACATTGTCTGCGACGGATGGTCCACAAACGTCCTGCTTGACGAGTTGTCTCAGGCATACAACGCAATAGGCGGGGGCGCGGCGTGGAGTCCGCCAGCCCCACTACCTTTTGCCGACTACGCGAATTCGCAAGCGAAATACCTGAGCAGCCCGGAAGGAATGAAAGTCGAGCAGTATTGGTTGGAACAGTTCCAACAGCCGGCGCCGTTGCTTGACCTACCTGTCGATCACCCGCGGCCCGCCATCAAGGAGTTTAAGGGTGCAACCCACCGGACGAAAATTGATGCTGAATCCTATAACCGGATAAAGAAATTCGGCGCAGGCCAGAAGTGCACTTTGTTCGTCACGCTGCTTGCAGGATTCCAGATTTTGCTCAGCCGTCTAAGCGGCAAGGACGACGTCGTGGTCGGAATTCCGACCGCCGGCCAATCTCTGTTGGAGGATGCGGTTCTAGTCGGCCACTGCGTGAATTTTATTCCTCTGCGCGGTCGACTGTCGGGAAATCCAACCGGTGCGGAATTCCTGGCGCAAATGAAGCAGACGGTTTTAGCAGGTTACGAACACCAAAATTATACTTACGGGCGATTGATTCGAAAACTTGCGCTGCAGCGTGATCCGAGCCGTTTGCCGCTTACGGAGATCCAATTCAATCTGGAGCGAGTGGGGGGCACGCTTGGCTTTGATGGGCTAGAGGCTGAGTTCGACCCGAATCCAAAGAGCTTCGTCAATTTTAATATTTTCCTCAACATCATGGAATCAAAGGACGGGCTTACGCTCGATTGCGACTATAACTCCGGGCTCTTCGACGCGGAGACGATCGGGCGTTGGCTCGAGCACTATAAGGTATTGTTGGAAGGAATGGCGGCGAATGCCGACCGGCCCACGTCAACGCTTCCTCTTCTGTCGGCATCCGACGTACGGCAATTGTTGGAGGGTTGGAATGATACACGGGTCGAGCGCCCGAGCGGCCTGACGGTCCATGGCCTTTTTGAAGCGCAGGCGAAGCAGAGCCCGGATTCGGTCGCAGTCGTTTTTGGGTCCAAGCAGTTCACCTATGCGGAGTTGGACCGAAGGACGAACCAATTGGCGCATCATCTGCGCAAACTCGGCGTGAAGCCCGGCGTGCTCGTGGGGGTGTTCATCGAGCGCAGCCTGGAGATGCTTGTCGCGTTGCTGGGAACTCTGAAGGCGGGTGGGGCCTATGTGCCAATCGACCCGACCTATCCGCCCGAGCGGGTTCGTTTCGTTCTCGAGGATGCAGGGACCTCGGTAGTATTGACGCAGGCGGCGTTGACCAAAGATTGGTCCTTCGGCGATGCGCGGGTCGTGCAGCTCGACGGGGATTGGGAGTTGATTGCTCGTGGGGAAACGGGAAAGCCAAAGGGAATCGCCGCACCCGACGATCTGGCCTATGTCATCTACACATCAGGGTCGACGGGCAAGCCCAAAGGGGTCGCGGTCCCGCATCGCGCGGTGGTGAACCTGCTGCAGTCCATGCTGGTGCAGCCGGGTTTGGCAAAGACCGATGTGTTGGCGGCGGTAACTACATTGTCGTTCGACATTTCGGGGCTGGAATTGTTCTTGCCGCTTTGCGTTGGTGCCAAATTGGCGATTGTCAGCCGTGAGACGGCACAATACGCAGTCCAGCTGCTGGAGTATTTGAAGAATATCAATGCTACAGTCGTGCAGGCTACGCCGGTCACATGGCACCAATTGGTGGACGCCGGCTGGCGCGGCGAGCCTGCGCTCAAGGTCCTGTGCGGGGGTGAGGCGTTTCCCCGCGAACTGGCGAATGAACTGGTGAAGCGAGCCAGGTCGGTGTGGAACATGTATGGGCCGACCGAAACCACGATCTGGTCAGCTGCGGTAGAAGTGAAGGCCGGAGATGGACCGGTGCCGATCGGACACCCGATCGCCAATACGCAGCTGTTCGTGTTGGATCAGGAGCTCCAACTCGTTCCCGTCGGCGTTTCCGGTGAATTGTATATTTCGGGCCTGGGCTTGGCGCACGGATACCACAATCGGCAGGAGCTCACGGCGGAGAAATTCGTCGCAAATCCTTTCGAGCAGGGCGCCAGAATGTACAAGACCGGAGATCTCGTCCGGCGTCGACGCGATGGGACATTGGAGTTCCTTGGCCGTCTGGACAGCCAAATAAAGCTGCGTGGCTTTCGAATCGAGTTGGGCGAGATCGAGAGCGTGCTCGGCAATCATCCTGGCGTCGCCCAGGCCGTCGTCTTGCTCCGCGAAGATGTGCCCGGGGAAAGGCGGCTGGTTGGGTACCTCGTTCTTGCCAAAGGTTCCGTGCCCACGGCAGCGGAGCTGCGCGACTTTGTCGTGAAAAAATTGCCGGCCTACATGGCGCCGGCAGCCTATGTGACCCTCGACGCGCTCCCGCTGACTCCCAATGGCAAGATTGACCGCGGGGCGCTTCCCGTTCCAAATTGGTCGAAACAGCCGGATGGGACCGCCTATGTGGGGCCCCGCAACCCGGAAGAGGAAACGATGGCGGGAATCTGGGCCGAGGTGTTGCGATTGGAGCGCGTCGGAATCAACGACAATCTGTTTGAATTGGGAGCCGACTCGCTCCACGTGTTTCAGATTGCGGCGCGCGCCGGTAAGGCAGGCATTGCGGTAACGCCCCGACAAATCCTGCAATATCGAACGATCGCCGCGATCTTTGAACAATTGGCCAACAGCTCGCAAAACCAGATGCAGCCTCAGAGCCCGGCCATAAAGCCGGTGCCGCGTCACAAATATCGGCTCACACCGCAGGCCGTTCGGGAGGTAAATTAGCGGATGGCAACAATTATCAAGTTGCCCAGTACAGGTCGTAAGCCGGTGCGGCCGGTCGACTATCGGGAATCCGGGAGCGATCAATTCAACCTGGCGTTCCCACTTTCGCCGGCGCAGGAGCGGATTTGGCGTGCCGACCGGCAGAATCCCGGCGATCCCGCGTATAATTGTGCGTTTCGCTGGAGCCTCAAAGGTCCATTGGATGTTCCTGTCCTAGAGCGTGCCTTCAATGAGATTGTATGTCGTCACGAGATTTTGCGCGCCACCTTTCCGCAAATTGGCGTCGATCCCATTCAGCTGATCGCACCTTCGGTTGACCTGAAGGTCGTTGTCAGTGACCTCCGCTCCATGGCGGAGGCGGAGCGCGAATCCAAAACCGATCTCATTTGCAGGGAAGAGGCTACGCGGGGTTTCGATATCGGAACAGGGCCGCTCATTCGGGTCCAATCAATTCAGACGGAAGAGCAGCACCACTTTCTGTTGCTCACACTGCATCTTCTGATCGCCGACGGCTGGTCCATCCGCGTCATCATGGGGGAGTTTCAGAAACTCTATGGTGCTCTCAGTGGGGGACGCGAGTCGCCTTTGTCCGACCTCACCATCCAGTATCCGGACTACGTGGTATGGCAGCGCGAACGCCAAGCGGAGAGGGCGCTTGGCGATCAGCTCGCCTATTGGAAATCAAGGCTCTCTGGCTACCGTCGGCTTGAGGTACCCGGCGATCTTCCGCCACCGAGTGATGGCACTCGGAACAGCGACATCGTTTCTCTAGAGCTGCCGCGTGTCCTTACCGACGCATTGAATGGATTGAGCATCCGGCAAGGCGGCACGATGTTCATCACCGCCCTGGCGGCATGCAAGACCTTATTGCACCGCTACGCCGGCGAAACCGATATTGCAATCGGATCGGAGCTCGCCGGGCGAAACCGCACTGAACTCGAGGGGTTGGTCGGCCTTTTCATAAATCACGTGGTGTTCCGAACGAATGTTTCCGGCGACCCAGGGTTCCTGGAGCTTGCAGAACGCGTCCGAGATACGACGTGGGAAATTTTTGCTAATCAGGACGTCGCGTTCGAAGATGTTATCAAAGCGCGGAAGGCTGATGGTGACCCATGTCCAGAACCTTTCTCTCATGTCAATTTCAATTGTTACCGTGCCTTTGGAGGCAGCTCCAATTACGTTCTGGAGCCGTCTAAGGTTCAGGTGGTGCCAATCCCGTCGATTTCGCAGGGGGCGTTATACAGACTGAATTTCTTCATGGTCGAACGCGAAAGTGGCTGGAGGTTATCGATTGACTACAGCAAGGACCATTACAGCCGCCAGTTCGCATTGCAAATGCTGGACGATTTTCGAAAATTATTGGAGGAAATCGCGGCGAACCCAGAACGGAGAATATCCGAGTTTCAACTTTCAGGCGCGCTGGCTGCAGCAACGAGTGATCCGCTGGTTGTCCCAGCGGTAACATCGGCTGGCGACGTCGCCCAGGACGAGGTTTATACCTTGCCGGCGAGCGTGGTGCAGGAGCGTTTTTGGCTTCTTGCCAAGCTCGATCCAGCATCACCGAAATTTCACATGCGCGCGACCGTCCGCCTGACAGGATCGCTGTCGCAAGATGCGCTCGAGAGGAGCTTTCAGGCTCTGGTCGATCGACACGAGATCTTGCGTACTACCTTTGTCGAGGAGGACAGCGAACTTATCCAGGTCATCGCAAGCAGACAAACATTTTCGTTGTCGATTGTTACCCTTGCGGATATTCCCGACGGTGATCGCGAGGAAAAACTGCAGGATCTATTGCGCGAAGAGGCCCGACATCCTTTCGACCTGCTGCACGGACCGCTCTTTCGTGCTTGCCTGTTTTGCCTGCAGCCCGACGATTTTGTCTTGATCATCACGACACACCATATCATCGCTGATGGGTGGTCGCAGCGCGTCGTCCAAGACGAATTATGGTCGACGTATGAAGCATTGGTGGGCAATCGTCCATCTTCATTGGCTCCATTGCCGATCCAATACGCTGACTTTGCGGCCTGGCAAAAGGATTGGTTGCGCTCGCAGGAAGCCATCGAGCACTTGCAGTACTGGCTAAAGCAGCTGGAGGGCCCGCTCAGAATTCTTGATTTTCCGACCGATCATCCTCCGGCCCTTAGAATGAGCTCCAACGGGGGGATTGAATCTCTCTCCGTGCCGGCCGATTTGATGCTGGCTTTAAAGAACCTAAGCAAATCCGAAGGCGTGACGATGTTCATGCTGACGCTGGCCTGCTTCGCGATCCTCATATTTCGCTGTTCAAGTCAGGCGAATATGGTGGTCGGCTCCCCCGTGGCCAATCGCAGGCCGGAGACTGAGCCGCTTATTGGGCCTTTTGCCGGTCCGATTCCGTTTCGGTTTGATTTGTCGGATAATCCAACTCTGCACGACGTCCTCAAGCGCGTTAGTCAACTATCACTTGAAGCATTGGATCACTCCGATCTTCCGTTTGAGGCTCTGCTCAAGCAGCTTCGAGTGCAGTCGGTCAACGGACGCACCGTTTTTTTTCAATTCTATTTTCTTTATCAAGCGGCTTTCCTGCAGCCCCACGGGTTGCCGCAACTCACGGTAACTCCCATGCCGACATTCAGCATTGGGACACCGTTTGAGCTGCAACTCGCGATGATCGAGCGGCCGGATGAGGTACGCGTCAATTTGGAATACAATGCGGACTTGTTCGATCCGGGGTCGATTCAAGTATTACTGCGGTATTACGAGACACTGTTGCGCGCGATGGTATCGCACCCGAATCGGCGCCTTGCGGATCTTGCGGCGCCGGCCCTTGGCGAAAGTTTTCGCGGGTCGCCGAGCGTGACCGCGGAAGCAAACCGTCACTATGTAGCTCCAGGCAACGAAGACGAAATTAGGCTTACGGAGATTTGGAAAAACATTCTCAATGTTCCGCGCGTTGGAGTCCACGACAATTTTTTTGAACTTGGCGGTCATTCACTGTTGGCGGCTCAACTTGTGTCTCAGGTGAAGACGCAATTTGGTATCACAATCGATCTGTCGCTGTTGATGGTTGCTCCGACGATCGAGCAACTGGCTGGAAAACTGCGCCAATCGTTACAGAAGGATCAATCACACATCGTTGTGATTCGAGGAGCCGGTGTTAAGCCTCCGCTCTTTTGCATACACGGCGGCGGCGGTCATCTACTTGACTACCGCGATTTGATTGCGTCCTTGCCGGACGACCAACCTGTCTACGGATTGCGCGCTTCGGATGTGAACGAAGCTTATCCTGAGACCGTGGAGGAGTTGGCTGAGCAATACCTCCTCGAAATCCAACGAGTTCAAGAGTGTGGACCCTATCAAATATGTGGCTTGTCCTTCGGCGGGCTCGTAGCATTCGAAATCGCGCGTAAATTGGCTGACAGCGGGCAGCGCATCGGGTTCATCGCTCTTTTTGACACCGGTAATTGGGCCTACTACCGAAATCTTTCGGCGGCGAAACTGGCGCAATTTCGGCGCACTTACATGATCGACCGGCTCAAGAAGTACGGACGAAATCTGATGCTTGGTCGGTTCGATGATATCGTCGCGGATGCGCACCAGTTCGTGCGCAGCCGACTGAATGCGGTTCTTTGGAAGGTAAGTCGGCAGGCCTGTCGGCTCGTGAACCGACCAGTACCAAAATTCGTGCGCAGCAATATCGTCGTTTTCTCCGCGGTTGGCCAAAATTACGTTCCCGAGGTCTATCCCGGGCGATTGCTTCTCTTCCGCGCGGAAGGCAGAACCGCGGAATACGGGGATGATTTGACGCTTGGTTGGACTGATATCGCTCGGGACGGTGTCGAGGTTCATCAGGTTCCGGGCAGCCATCTGTCGATCATGCGAAAGCCACATGTCGATCGCTTGGTCGAGAAATTGACCCAGTACTTGGCTGACGCGACCTGAAGGGCATGGCGCGACAGGTCCGAGCTCAGGGCTGCATTTTTTCTGGATTGAGGTTTGAAACGCCTCTGACTATTCGAACTAAAGAGATCGCCCGATGAGGCGGTTGGAAGTTACGGGGACGGTCGGTCTCCTGCTCTATGTATTCCACCTGTTTTTTCCGTTTGCCGGCCACGAAGTGATATTTGCTTTTCTTCTATGCATCACCGCTGTGGTGATCGCGTGCCACGTTTGGTTCGAGGGTTATCGCTGGCAGATGGCCCCCGCCTATTTTCTCGCATTCGGTCTTGTTTTGTATGAATGCATGCACCGGCTATGGGGTTTTCAGGCACCTTATCTCGCTGGGGTAGCTGCCCTTCTGTTCGACCTGGCTGCCATTGGCCTCAGCATTTTGTTGCCTGTGTTTAAGCTTCCGGCGCTGACGGGACCGTACAAGGTCGGCACGCAGGTCCGTCACATAACAGACGAAAGTCGACGAGATCCGTTCTCTGACCGTGCCGAGGGTGTGCGGGAGCTGGTGATTCAAATTTGGTATCCGGTGGACCCCTTGGTGCGCAACCTGGCAATGTCGCCATACCGTGACAGACGAATCACGACGCTAAAGAGCGCGCATTTTGCGCTGGTTAAAACACATTCCATGCTGGGGGCGCGGCTCTCGGAGGGTCGATATCCGGTGCTGTTGTATACGCCTTCTTGGAGCGGAATACGCACGGAGTGCACCTTTCAGGTCGAGGAATTGGCAAGTCATGGTTACGTGGTGGTGGGCATAGACCATCCCTACAGCTCAAGCATAGTGATGTTTCCCGACGGGCGAATTGCGCGTCGGAAGTTTTTGGGGAACGAAGACTATTCGTCGGAGGCGGCGGTTGAAGCATTTGTCAAGACCGCGGATCAACAGGTGGAGATTCGAGCCCAGGATGCGACCTTTGTCTTGGACACGCTTGAACATCTGAATGGAAATGACCCCGATGGACTGCTGACGGGAAATCTGGATCTCGATCGTGTCGGTATTTTCGGCTTTTCTCTGGGCGGAGGGACTGCCGCCCAGACTTGCTGGCTTGATCGCAGATTCAGGGCCGGTCTCGATATGGGTGGAATGATAGCCGGCGAGTCAGCAGAGCAGGGCACATTCGCGCCCTTCTTTTTTATGTTTGAGGGCATGTACGAGTCGATTCCCTACACCAAAGGAACTGACATTTCTGGCTTCGACCACCGGAAACAGCGCGAAATCGAATTCACGCGGAAACAATTTGAGCTGGTGAAAAGCTCACTCTGCCAATTTGGCGGATATTGGATGGTCATAGATGGGTTAAAGCACAGGGACTTTTGCGACTCTCCGTTCTTTTCTCCGCTGCGGCGAGGTTCCGCCAGTCCAGCAGCAATAGCGCGCATCATCGGCAGATATGCACTCGCATTCTTCGATAAGCACTTGAGGGATATTGAGCAGCCGTTGCTTGATGGTCCCTCATCGGGGATCCCGGAGGTGCGCTTTCAAGTGTGGAAAGGCGAACGCGCCATCTGACGACCGAGGTCGCGTCTCTGTTTGCTATTTAGTACGGTCAGTTCTGGTCCACTGTGAATCGGTCTTGCCGAAGATGAGTTGACGATAAAGGGTGATCTTCCGGAAAGCGTAGGATGGAATTTGAAGAAGTGCGCTGGGTGGTACGACATCGCGGCCGCATTTGAGCCATGCAAACAAGGTGGCTATCATGAAAGCCAGAAGACTTACCGTGCTGATAGCAAGAGCTGCTGCCGAAAAGCCAGCTAATGCAGACAACAAAGAGAGTCCAAAAATTCCGAGAACCAGCATTCCGAGCAAAGACAGAGGAGGTACTGCTAGGTCGAGCGTGATCGCGAGAAGGTTCCAGTCGCGCCGCGCCACGGCGCTTCCAAGCAGTTTCGGAGCGCTATTGAGAATCAAACCGAGATGGCCCTGCTCCCAGCGTTTTCGCTGGGTTCCGGTCCCCTTTACGGAGGCAGGAAACTCGCTCGTTACGCGTGCGTTGGGACAAAATACGGGTGGATGGCCGGCGAGGGTTAGATCAAGGCCGAGTTTCAAGTCCTCTACGGTCTGCGCGTTAGCAAGATTGGCGGAACGGATAATCGCCCATGGGAACGCCATCCCGCTGCCCACCAGCTGGCAGGGCAATTTGAGCGCGCGAAGCCCAAGTGGACGTAGCCAGTTCTTTACTCGCCAAGAAAATTCCGCGACTTGGTGATTGATCTCCGAAATAATGGGCGCAGTCATCAGATAAAGCGCCTGTACGGGCCGCCCAGTTCTTGCGCAGGTACACGCAAGACTGTCGACGGCTCCGTCCGCGAGTCTGCAGTCAGCATCAACGAATATAACAATCTGGGGCGGATTCGAACTCAGATGCTGTACACCCCAGTCCATGGCGTACCCCTTGCCTCGTCTTGTGGGATCATTCCGCTCGATTACCTCGGCACCTCCTGCCTTTGCCAAAGTGGCCGTATCGTCGGAGCAATTGTCCGCGACCACAAGGAGCCGGTCACCCGGCAGCAATTGACTCTGAATATTCGCGAGCGTCGGCAGCAGTCCCGAGCTTTCGTTATGCGCTGGAACCAGCAGAACAACCGGCGGCCGAACGCCATCATCCGCACCCGTCGGGTGTACCCATCCGGACAGTGCTGCAACAATCTCGAGAAAAAACACGGTGACGGAAGTCGCGAGAAGGCCTGCGACGACCACCAACAGGCAGGAGACTAGCGTCCCCATTCCAATATGCGCCTTCCTTGCACCGCCTCGACGATTATATCCCCCAGATACCTCAGAGGCCGGATATAATCAACGGCCGCCTCGTACGCACAACGACGCGTGAGCGTGCTATAATTGATTTACATATTAATCGGGTTTGGGGCAGGGCAGGCTCCGAAAATGGTCTTCCTAACCGGTAAACTTGTGCATTACTTAGGTGTGCTAATTAACTCAAGCTAGCTTGGTCATGGGCTGACAATGGAATTGCACTAATGGGGTCTCACTCGAAGTGGAAGGACCGATTCCAGGATGCCGGTTCGACGGCCAAGGAACTTATTGGGGTACAGTATTTAAGAGGGATCGCCGTCATATTGGTGGTGCTCCATCATTTATGCTTCAATAACACGCAACTGGGCCCATTTGGCGTCAAAATTTTTTTTGTCATAAGCGGCTTCGTGATGTGGCACACGACCGTAAGAGCCGATATTTCCGTGATGTCATTCTGGCATCGCCGTCTGGTTCGTATTGTACCCCTCTATTGGATTTCCCTGTCCATTCTCGTGGCCATTGCGCTATCCGCGCCGCAAGCCTTGAAAACGACGGTAATCACGCCAGAAAACGTGGTTAAATCGTTCTTGTTCATTCCGCACTATCATACCGTTCAAAAATTCATTGCTCCCATACTCATTCCCGGTTGGTCACTGAATTACGAGATGTTTTTCTATTTTATATTTGGAATCACCTTGCTCGTAGAGTCACGTGCGTTTCGCGCGGTCACGATCGGAGGGATCCTTTGGACCCTGGTCTTGCTCGGACTGTCACTTAATCTAGAGGGTGCCGCAGCGGCAACTTACACAAGCCCGGACCTTTTGTTATTTTTTGACGGAATAATCCTGGCAATAATTTTTCGGTCTTACAATGTCGGTAGTGTAGTATTGGGTTCGATCTTGATATGCGTCGGCGTTCTATCCATTCGCGTTTCAGGTGATTTTGGCCTATTTGATAACTTCATAGGCCTGTCGCCGGCATTGATTGTGGCCGGGATCCTTGCTCTTGAGCCTGCATTGCGCCGTGCACCGAACCTCCTATTACACATGATTGGCAATGCGTCTTATTCGATCTATTTAAGCCATCTGTTTTTCCTGAGGCTTTCCGAACTGGGATGGCGGCACTTTGTGGCGTTCGGTTCGGGTGAAGTGTTGGAGGTGACATACGTCGCATTTGCTTTCGTTTTTGCGGTTGCCGGGGGGATCGCCGTCCACTACTTCATTGAGCGTCCAATCTTAATTCTGTTTCATCCGAGCAAAATCGCGAATTCGACTAAGCCGGCGTGAGGTGCGATTGACTGAAGTTGAGGCACAAAGGTGCGTGACATTATATCAATCACTGTATGACATCATATCAGCCACTGTATGACGTTCCGACTTTACCCAGCACTCGCCACATTGACGGTCGCCAAGCAGGTCATTGACGATTTTGCCCGTACTTGCGTCGTCGATCCGCGCCATCTCGGAGTTCTCCTCATGTTAAACTAAGACGCTGCGGCTTGAATTTAACTATCATCGGCTTGATATCTGGATTGAACGGGTTTTTTGATTTAATGGTTCGGTAAGTGAGGGAGTGACCGATTGAACGAAGTCCTGAGAGCGCACGTTGCGCTTGAGCAACGGCCTTTTCTCTGCGGCCTCCACCCGCTGAGGTCACCCCCATGGCGTATCTGAAGCCTCAAGAATTGGATGCTGCGGGTAAGGCGATTTGCCGGGATCTCACGATCTTCCAAACAATATGATGACAGCTTCGGAATTGTCATCGCGAAAGCACCGGCAAGGTACTGGATGAGTAAGCTAACGGGCGTTCTGATAGGCTGCGGCGCCATTGCACGCGAGCATCTTTCTGTGTTGGCCGAACTGGACAACGTCGAAATCGTTGCTGTGTGTGACATTTCAACTGCTCGAGCTGAAGCCGCTGCCGAGCGCTTTGGAATTGCAAGATCATATGCGAGCCACCGTGACCTTCTTGCCGATCTCCAGCCTGACCTTGTCCACATTACCACCCCGCCAGCTTCTCACTTTCCGATCGCACAGGATTGCCTTGCTGCCGGTCTGAATGTCTTCTGCGAGAAGCCGATGACAGTCCAGTACGGGGACTTCTGCACTCTCAAGCAGATGGCCCGTGACAAGGGCTGTATGCTAATGGAAAATCAACAGAATCGATTTCATTCATCGATTAAGCGTATCGAAGCGCTTATCAGTTCGGGCGAACTCGGCGACGTTCTTGAAGTGCAGATTTTTTTGTCGCTCAATATCACGGGCGCCAACAGTCCTTATGTTGATGAGAATGCACCTCACTTCGGGTTGACTTTGTCCGGCGGCGTAATAGGCGACTTTCTTCCTCATATCGCGTATCTGGTGTACATGTTTACCGGCAAGATAATCGACGTGCACACCGGGTGGACCAAGCATAAAAGCGGCTCTCCTCTGCCGGCCGACGAGTTTCGCGGCATGATAAAAGGTGAGCGCACGACCGCTTATGTGAGCTTTAGTGGGAACGCGCAGCCCGACGGATTTTTAATTAGAGTTGCTGGGACCCGAATGCGAGTGGAAGCAAATTTGTTCGAGCCTCCGCGTTTTGTAATAAAGCGTTCCCGCTCGGGCGAACCAGCACTAATGACCCTTGTCGACGGCATTGTCGAGTCGCGCCAAGTGCTGGGGGGCACGGTCGCGGGATTTTTGCGAAAGCTGGCGGGTACGAGCAGCTATGACGGTCTGAGAGAGATGATCGCTAGGACGTATCGAACAATAGAATTGCATGAACCGCAACCCATACCGCTGGATGAAATTGATGCGGTCGTGCATCTTGTTGAGCGGCTTGCCGCTACGGGGAACTCATGAAAATGCTTGTCTCGGGCGCGGGCGGTTTTTTGGGCCGCTCCGTGGTAGATCGCCTATTGGAAAGGGGCCATGAGGTGAGGGCGATTGTGCGCCCCTCGTCGTCAAAGCCTCCTTGGCCAGATACGGTTGAGGTATTTCGCGCTGACCTTCGTGTTCAGGACGGTCTGGTGTCCGCATTCGATGGCGTTGATGCGGTGTTGCACCTGGCGGCAGCGACGAGCGGCAATGAGGACACGCAATTTGCGTCAACCGTCGTTGCGACGGAACGGTTTTTGGACGCTATGGCGAAATCAACCGTCAAACGATTGATACATGTCAGTAGCCTGGTGGTCTACGACTGGTCAAAGGCACGCTCATGTATGGATGAGAAAACACCGCTTGAAAATAACCCTTATGCGATGGGCGGGTACACGATTGCCAAGATATGGCAGGAGCGCGTCGTTTCCCGGTTTGCCAAAAAGCATTCCTGGGATCTCACGATTGCTCGTCCCGGCTTTATCTGGGGGGCTGGTCATGCACAAATTGCAGGAATGGGAAGGCAATTTGGTCGAATCTATTTGCTCTTCGGTCCATTTACTCGGCTGCCGTTGTGTCACGTTGATAATTGTGCCGACTGTCTGGTAACTGCAATCGAAAATCCGGCCGCATCAGGCGAGATCTTCAACATAATCGATGGTGATGACATTCGAGTGTGGCGCTACGCCAGGGAGTATGCGCGCCGGACGCATCAACGTGGCTTCTTGCTGCCGCTGCCCTACCGAGTGGGGCTCGGGGTTGCTCAATTGGCCGCTCTTACTAGTCGAAGTCTGTTCGGAAGCAAGGGAAAGCTGCCTTCGTTGCTGACGCCGCGTCGCTTTGAATCGCAATTCAAGCCGATTCGATTCAGCAATCGGAGAG
>Ga0209526_10002164_pt1 | contig 13242 bp, 14 predicted proteins | sample JacPinW_OM2H0_M1_FD_188566 | JGI IMG/M metagenome (GOLD analysis project Ga0209526, IMG submission 188566) | Forest soil microbial communities from Algoma, Ontario, Canada - Jack Pine, Ontario site 1_JW_OM2H0_M1 (SPAdes) (version 2) | ecosystem: Environmental > Terrestrial > Soil > Boreal... | reverse complement strand
CCGCCGTTCTGCTGTCGCAGCGTCTGATCGGCGCCAAGGTTTTCACCAAATGAGCAAAGCAAACCTTCTCGAACGGCGCAGCGTCGTTGCCAGCCTGCTGGCGGAGCGCAAGGAGACAATCGTAGTCGGCGGGCTGGGCGCCTCGACCTACGACATCGCCGCCGCCGGCGATCACGACCGCAATTTCTATCTGTGGGGCGCGATGGGCGGCGCGGTGATGATCGGGCTGGGCATTGCCTTGGCGCAGCCCAAGCTGCCTGTCGTCGTGATAACAGGCGATGGCGAGATGCTGATGGGGATGGGGAGTCTGGCGACCGTCGGCCTGCAAAAACCTGCAAATCTCACCGTCATCGTGCTCGATAATGAGGTCTACGGCGAAACCGGCGGGCAGGCGAGCCACACCGCGGCCACCGTCGACCTCGTCGGTGTCGCTCGCGCTTGCGGGATCCCGGATGCCCGCGCGATCGCGACCATGGCCGATATCGAGGCCTTTGCGCTCTCCATGCAGGACGTCTCAAGCGGGCCGCGCTTTGCCAGCATCAAGATCGACAGCGCGAATCTGGAGCGGGTGCTCTCCAGCCGCGACGGCAGCTTCATCGTGACCCGCATCCGCGGTGCGCTGGGATTTGGGCCGATCTAAGCCGGATGCGGCCGCTCGAAGCCGCAGAACTTTTTCAGCGTTTCGAATAGCGCGTGGGTATCCTGGGATTTTCTCAGGATCTGCGTCGCGCCCGGATGGCCGCAAATCTCTCGCCTCAGGCTTTGCAGCGTCGCTTCAGCGAGCTGTCGTCCGGAAAGAACAATAACCGGAATGTTCTCGGTCGCCGCCGTGGTGCGCAATTTCGTCAGCAAATATTGAGCATCGCCGTTCGGCATGAAATAGTCGGTCACGATCACGGCGGGTTCGTCCCTGCAGGCGCTTCGGAAACCCTCCTGGGCGTCGCAGGCGTATGTTACATCGAGACCACATTTCTCGAGCCGGCTTGTGAGAAATCGGTTGATGTCGTTGTCGTCGTCGATCAGCAACACGCGCGGACGCCTTCGCACTGTGGGCGCCGGCGCATGCGCACCGGATTGGCGAATCCTGCCGGCCATGCGGGGATGGATCTCCGCCAGTGCGGCTTCGAGATCGTTCCAGAAATCGGGCCCCTTGCGCGCGTAATACGCCCCAAAGCCTTCGCACCTCTCGAGCGTATCCGGGTCCCTGCTGCCGGTGATCACGATCACGTTTACCGGGGGTCTGTCCGGGTCCAGGAGATGCGCGCAAACCGACAGACCATCCACTTCCGGCATGTTAACGTCGATTACCAGAATGTCCGGCTTGAACCGGCTTGTCTTGAGAAGCGCCTGGATTCCGTTGGACGCGGTATCAACATCGAAGCCCATGCGCGCGCAATGATCCGCCAATAACCTCACGATCGAAGGATCGTCATCTGCGATAAGCATCCTCGGAGTTTCATCGGTCGATTGAAATTCAACCACCTCGCGCGCAGCCTGTGGAACGTCGAGTCGTCCGATTTCTTGAGCAGATTGCCGCATGATGTCGCTCCTGATCCCGACTACCGGATTTGCCTGTCAGCCGTCGCACGAATGTCGGCGGACTGCCCGGAATTTCGACAATGATCAGACCAGATGGACTAATACGGGGCTAAGCATCGTCTCCGTATTAATGCATAGGAGATCGACGGCCGCGGCTATGCTTGCTGAAGAGGCCGCAGCATCTGGCCTCCGCAATCACCGCAGTTCTCGGCATAGGAAATCAGACCATCCAGCGCAAGGTCGGTTTCTTCGCCAGGACCGGGATCGGCGAGCTCGGCAATGGCCGCGTCTTCGAGCGCGGCGGCCGCGTCGCTGATTTCAGCAAAGCCATAGATTCCGCCGGCTCCCGAAAGGCCATGCGCGATACGCTTGATTCGATCCAGCGTGCTGGTCGCCCGTTTTCCATCCTTCAGCAAAAGGCGATCTTGGGAAAGCGCCGCGACATCGTTTTTTACGCGTTGCAGGAATCCGGCCCGCAAATCGTCCAACGGATCGTGCGCCGGCTGCACGTAACTGCGCACCGATGCGGCCAGCGTCATCGGATCGAATGGTTTGGGGATCACGCCGACGGCACCGAGCGAACGAAAACGATCGACCTCACGCGCCTGGGCGCGGGCCGTCATGAAAATAACCGGGATGCTCGCGGTCCTTGCATTCTCCTGCAACTGAACGAGGGTTGCCGGCCCGTCCATCACAGGCATCATGACGTCGAGGAGAATGAAGTCGGGCTGCCATTCAGCGGCCACTGCAAGCGCCTCCTTGCCCGAGCCGCAGCTTTGAAGCACGAACCCCGGATCCAGACCGAGCGACAGCTCCACCACTTCGCGGATATCAGGCTCGTCATCGACATGGAGAATACGAATCGTTGTCATGCGACTTCCTTTGCAAGCTACGCCGGCAATAGCGCCAGTCGATCCCGGACCGCTTTCCCCAGACTTTCGAGGGACGAATTCATCTTGGACAACGCGGCGTGAACTTGGTCACAGGCTGTGTTCGCGCCGTGAGTGGAGAAGATAATCACCGGGATTGCATCGCCGAGGCTGCCGCGAAGATCCGGCAACAGATCCATGCCGGAATCCTGGCCAAGCTGAATATCGAGTACCGCGAGGTCAATGCGGTCGGTGGCGAGCGTGCGGCGTGCGCTTTCCACACTATCCGCGGAAATCACATCGGCAATCGAACGGAGCTCATGATTGACCAGCGCGAGCACATCGTAATCGTCATCGATGTGAAGGATACGTGGACGTCGCCGCTGCGGCGCAGTTATCGCGACCTTGAGGATATTTATGAAAGGCTCGAAGGCGATCGGCTTGTTGAGCCAGCGCAACACATTGAGTCGTGATGATCTGACGTCGCTCCGCCCTTGATCGGGATCGCCGGCGATCACGATGATCGGTATGTATCGATTGTGCATCTGCGCCCGCAGCCGAACAATCAGGCCGACGCCATCGCCGTCCGGAAGCTGAAGATCGACCAGGATGGCCGCGTAGCGGGTCGCGTCCGTCCGCGCCAGCGCGGCTGCGACGGTGTGGGCAAAGTCCACGGCGAAACCACTTTGCCGCAATTGTTCCCGAACAACAATCGCTAGCGCGCGGTCGTCTTCACAAAACAGGACGCGTGTATCCGCCACATCAGAGTCGAGATCGATCTCGCCGCCAGCCCTGCCATCCCAGGCTGGTAACTCGACGTAAAAGATTGCGCCGCCGCCGGGTGCATCTTCGAAGCCCACATTGCCGCCAAGCCGTTCAACAATCTGCTTGACGATGCTAAGGCCGAGGCCGGTTCCGCCCTTCTGCCGGGTGCTGGTAGCGTCGGCCTGGGCGAATTTCTCGAAGATGTGCAGCTTGAAGTCATCCGGGACACCGGCGCCGTGATCGCGAACGGTAATACGGACATCGTTTGCATTCTTCTCCACTGCGACCAGCACTTCTCCGCCGGCCGGAGAGAACTTGATCGCATTCGAAAGAAGGTTGGTGATGACCTGGGCAAGGCGGTCAGGATCGGCATTCACGTCAGCGTCATCCGACATGACACCGAGCCGAACCTGAACGCCATAGCTCTGCGCAAATCCGCGATTGTCCTCGATTGCATGCTCCACAAGGGGCCGCACTGCGACTTTGCTTAGATTGAAGACGACGTGACCGGACTCGAGTTTCTCGATGTCGAGAATGTCGTTGATCAGACGAACCAGCCGCTGGCTATTGGTGTGAGCAATTGCCAGCAGACGCGCGGCCGATTCGGGCAGCTTGCTGGCCCACTGTCCCGCGAGCAGGCCGAGCGAGCCGGAAATCGAGGTCAGCGGTGTGCGCAGCTCATGACTCACGGTCGCGACGAACTCGTCCTTCAATCGCTCGGTTTGTCTGCGCACGCTGATGTTGCGGATTACCAGAATTCTCTCGGCGCTTTCGAGCGGGCTCAGCATAATCTCGATGGGAAATTCGCCGCCATCCTTGCGCCGGCCGGTCAGTTCGATCTCGGTACCGATCTGCAATGTAAGCGAGGAGCGGGGACTATCGGCGGTCAACCGCTCCGCGACGCGCTCCGGGATGATTTTCTTGATGTTCTGCCCAAGCAGTTCATCGCGGCGATATCCGAATTCCTTCTCGGCCTGAAGGTTCAGCAGCACGATCTCGCCGGCATGGTTCACCGCTACCATCGTGTCCGGAGCCGCCTCCAGCAGGCCGTGGTACCGCGCTTCCATCAGCGCCAGATGCTTTTCCGCATTCTTGCGCTGGCTGATGTCGCGGATCACCAGAATTCCTTCGCCGCTTGCAAGCGGGCTCAGCATGATCCCGATTGGAAATTCATTTCCGTCCTTCCGCCGTCCGGACAGATCAATCCCCGTGACAATCTGCTGCGCCAACACCTCGACCCCATCAGTCAAGAGCCGCTCAGCGAATCCCTCCGGAATGATATTCGTCACCTTCTGGCCAAGGAGTTCATCGCGGCGGTATCCGAACTCCTTTTCCGCCTGCAAGTTCAGCAGCACGATCTCGCCGCGCTGGTCGACTACCAGCATCGCCTCCGGCGCCGCCTCCAGAAGCCCGCGTGACCTCGCCTCCATCTGCGCAAGATGCTTTTCCGCCTCCTTGCGGACGCTGATGTCGCGGATCGCGGCCGTCACCAGAATTCCTTCGGCGCTTTCCAGAGGGCTCAGCATGATCTCGATCGGAAACTCGGCTCCATCCTTGCGCCTCCCGACCAGTTCGATCCCGGTACCGATCTGCTGAGCCAGCGCGTCCGCCGGGGATCGAAGGCCGTCCGCGAGCAGGCGCTCTGCAAAACCGGCCGGAATGATGTTCGTTACCTTCTGACCTAGCAGTTCGTCGCGGCGATATCCGAACTGTTTTTCCGCCTGGAGGTTCAGCAGGATGATCTCCCCATCCTGGTTCACCACCACCATCGCATCGGGAGCTGCCTCGAGCAGCCCGCGATACCTGGCCTCCATCCGCGCCAGATGCTTTTCCGCCTCCTTCACGGCGTCACCGAATTTTCGCCGAGCGCCATGCGAACCAGATCTGCCCCATTTCTGGCCCCGAGTTTCCGCATCACCCGGGCGCGATGACTTTCGAACGTCCTCGGGCCGATTTGCATCCGCACGGCACCTTGCTTGTTGGAGCATCCCTGGCTGACATGGGCCAAAACCTCCCGCTCCCGCGGGGTCAGAAGCGCCTGGATGGAAACGGTTCGTTCCGGATCGCGCCCGTTCGCGGCGCTGCTCCGCGACCACCAGCTGATCACATCGCGGCCAAGCGCGGCGGCGGTTTCCGGATATAGCGGTCCCTCGAAACTGTCTGCAATCAGCCTCATCATGGCGCAGACGCGTTCGGTTTCCTGAAACGCACCTTCCACCATCTGCTGCATGTTGTCTTGTGCTTCCGCCGTCTCGCGAAATCGACCGCTGTTTTGTCTGATCTCGCCGACATAGAGTCGCAACGCGGTCAACGGTCCGTTGAGTTGATGCGCGATAGCGGATCCCACTTCGTTTGCCGCCCGCGTTCGTTCCGGGGACGGCCGTCCGATTTCCAGCTCCTGGGCCTGCTGCCCGCCGCCATCGGCTCGGCCCTCTTGCTGGGTCATTGCGTTGACTCTCCGGTCGAGGACGGCAGGCCAAGGCTTCGGTCAATGGCCGCAATCAGTTGCGGAGGCGAGAACGGTTTGCGCAAGGAAGTTGTCGCGCCGCGCAGGATCGCCATGCCTAGGAAATCCTGATCGGGATCCAGCGAATTCCGCAGGCGGAAGCCGGACATTGCGATGATAGACACCGCCGACTCGCTTCGAATTCGCGTGATGGTCTCGAGTCCGTTCATTCCGGGCATGAACAGATCGACGATCACCACGTCAAATTCAGACGCTTGGAAAATGTGAATGCCGGCATGGGCGCGTGAGGCAAGCGCCGTTTCGCACTGGCGCCGGGCCAAGATGGCCTGAATTGCCGTACCGACGCAGGCATCGTCATCGATGACAAGAATTCGCGTCGCCGTTTTAGCAAGACAGGCTATTGGCCGCGTGTCGTGCAGGTGTAACGCAGGCATAGAGCGACCTCACGCAAAAAGAAGGTACCAGTACACGTCGCCGTGAACGTCCGCCGGATTCGGCATGACGCACGCTCGAATGAATCTAGCGGAACTCGCCCTATGCGCGAGTTAACTTCCGTTTGCGTACAAATACTGATGCCGCCGCGAACTCATTGAGTTCGAAGACAGTTATGCACGCTCGGATACATTTCATTTCCGAGCTCGCGCGGCGGCCGAACAAGTAGATGTTATCCACGCACCAAATTAACCGAAAAACCTGACCGACGATTAAGGTCTGTCGTGGAAGCTTGCTGCGAAGAAGCCAGGGGAGAACTCCATGCACGCCGATCACTTTGAAATCCGCCTTGCCAGAGTACGGCACCGCTTCGCCACCACGCTCGAGAGCAAGATCACAGACGCATTCGTCTCGGCCGATCACATGACTCGCGGTGAAAGTGGGGTTATCAAGTATGTGTCGGACTCTTATCGTCACCTGCACAGCATCTGCGGCATTGGCCCGACGGTCGGATTCGCCGCGACCGGCGCAGCTGCGCGCGCCGCCGAAGCAGCATTGATGCAAGCACATCGCGAAAAACGCGGATTAACCGAAAGAGAAGTTCTCAGCTTGAAGAGGGCGCTTGAGAATTTGCGCGTTGCGGCCGCTTCAGAGCTTCGAATGATGTATCAACGTGGCGGATGATAGTGCGTCGAAACGTGTCGTACGTTGCTTCGATTGGCGTCAAACGAGAATTCGCGTCGAATTGGCGAGTGACGCGGTTCGATAGGTGTCAATGAAAAGAGTCCGCGATTGCAATCATCCGTGTCTTGCAAGGTCAGCGGACGAGATCGTCGCGGGTCGCACGCGGTTAAATCGCGGATTCGTTTGGGTACTCATCGGTGGAGTTATTCACCGTCCAAGGTCCTGCATTCCATATCGACCAGACCAACGTTGATCAATGCGGCGCCAAGTATCGTCTAGATACGAGTACGCAGACAGTCGCCGCTTCTGATTTCTCAGGCGGCGCGGAGCAGTTGATGAGAATTGCCCACCTCGGAAATCTCCAGGGTGGTGGACTTCTCCAGGATTGACCTCAACCGGCCGAAATCGGGCGGCTTCGTGAGATATCCGCACGCACCCAGGTCTTTCGCTCTTGAAATGTCTTCCTGATAGGTTGAGGTGGAGCACATGACGACCGCAACGCGATCAAGCAATTTCTCGGCGCGCATCCGCTCGAGCAATTCAAACCCGTCCATCCTCGGCATGTTGATGTCGAGCAGCACCAGGTCGATATCCATGTCATGCAACCGGGCGAGCGCTTCCTGGCCGTCTTGGGCGACAATCACTTTGCATTGCAGACGGTTGCCGTCAATGAGCTGGATCTGCGTCAACTCAATCGCCATATCGTCATCATCTACCAGCAACAACGTGGCGATCTGCTTTTCGCCATTTTTATGGCCCGTCGCTTGTGGCGCGGATAGTCCAGAAGCCTGACTCGTGCTTGCCGATTCGACTTTCGGAATGCTGAAAATAAAATGAGCTCCGCCGCCGAGCTTTGCGTCAAACCAAATCTCTCCACCATGGAGTCGGAGAATTTTCCTGCAGGTGGCGAGACCCAATCCCGGACCCTGCATGTCATGGCGCGACAATCGCTTAAAGGGCTTGAATAGCTTTTCGGCATCCTGTGTGGCGATCCCCGGACCATTATCACTGACCCGGAACAGCCAATGATCGGGGGCCTCGTCAGCGGTAATTTCCACGCAGGGCGTTGTCGCGCAGTTCTGAATGGCGTTGGACAAAAGGTTCTGAAATACCTGAATTACCTGCTCGCGATTCGCCGAAATCTGCGGCAATGTCGGACAGGTGATGATCGCTTGCCGCTCGCGAACAAGGTGGCTGATGTTTTCCCCGGCGGCTTCGACGAGGGCATTGGCGCTGCAGACATCGAGTTTCGTCTGTTCGGCGCCATCAAGCCGGGTGTAAAAATAGACGGTATCGATCAGCGAATTCATTCGCTCTGCGGCATATCGGATGGATTGAAAATGATCGTTGGTCTTTCCCTCTAAAGACACCTCGGTGTTCACCAAATCCAGCAAAGTCCGTATCGTGCGTACCGGCTCCTTCAGATCGTGGGCCAGTGCACGCGCGAAAACTTCAAGCGACCCCCGTTGCTCGGCGATGCGACTCTGCATCCTGCAGTGCTGGATCGCGACCTGAATCACGTGCACCAACGTTTGTGGATCGATGTGCGCCTTGCAAATATAGTTCTGGGCGCCTTCCTGCATGGCGGCAACGGCTACCTTCTCGTTGCCCAGACCGGTCAGCATCACCACCGGAACGAAGGGGTGCCTGGCGCGAATGCGTTTGAGAATTTCCACTCCGTTGCGGCCGGGGAGAGAATAGTCGAGGAGCACGCAAGCGAATGCCTCGTCATCGATACGCGCCAATCCATCCTCGCCACTGGCGGTTTCGCTTATAGTGTAGCTCAACCCGGGGCATTTTTTCAAACTCCGGCGATAAAGCAGCCGATCGTCTTCGCTGTCGTCGATCACCAGAATCTTAGCTGAGTTACTCATGGCCGGGTTCTTTGGGAAGCAGCGCAATTTCAAACCAGTAGGCCTTGAGGCGTTTGATCGCCTCGATCAGCCCTTCGAAACTGACGGGCTTCTGCACATAGGTATTGGCACCGGTCTGGTAGCAGGCCTGAATGTCCCGCTCGTCTGCGGACGTGGTCAGGATGATCACCGGTATCTGCTTCAATGTGTGGTCGTGTTTGATCGCTTCTAATGTCTTGCGACCATCCATACCCGGCATATTCAGATCAAGCAGAATTAGCGCCGGCCGCGAGCCCTTGCGCGCGTCCTTATAGGCGCCTTCCTGTTTCAGAAAATCCAGCGCGTCCCGACCGGATTTGCACCAGACGATAGGGTTGCACAGACTGGCTTTCTTGAAAGCCCGGCTTGTTGCCTCGTAATCGTCCTGGTTATCCTCAACCAGCAGAATGGACTGGGACTGGATCAATTGCGTTCTCATGCGCGTTCCTCGCTGGTTCATTCCGCCCGCAGTTCAGGCTGAAGTAGAAGACCGTACCCTTGCCGGACTCGGATTCGAGCCAGATGCGGCCACCGTGGCGTTCGACGATCTTCTTGACAAAGGTGAGCCCGACTCCAGTGCCGGCTTCCTGCCCGTCGGACGCGTTCTGGAGCCTCTTGAAGATGCGGAAAATCTCCTGATGAAACTCGGGATCGATACCAACCCCGTTATCCCTGACATAAAACACGTTTCTCTCGAGCCGCTCTTTCGTGATGACCGACCCCAGAAATCCGATTTCGACGACTCGCTCGGTCTTGTCGTTGTATTTGACCGCATTAGTTATGAGGTTACGAAAAACTTCGGTCACCCGGGTCTTGTCGCAGACGATTTGCGGAAGCGCGCGAGGCACGACGATGCGCGCATGGCGTTCGCTGAGGACCGACTCCATCATCTGCTCGATTTCGACGATGACGGCGTTGGGATCGGTTTCCTGTACAGCAAGGTCTGCGCGTCCCAGGCGTGAAAAATACATCAGATCGTTGATCAGACGCTCCATGCGCTGACAGAGTTGTCCAAGACGATTGAGGCGACGCACGCCGTCATCATCGATCTTGTGTTTGTAGTCTTCGAGCAAGAACGATGCGTGATTGAACAAGCCGCGCAGCGGCTCCTTCAAATCATGCGACGCGATGTAGGCGAAGTCGTCCAGCTCCTGGTTGCTACGCTCGAGTTCGCCCACATACGCGCGCTCCTTTTCAACCGAGCGACGCATGACGAGAATGGAGATCACGGCCAGCACGATGATGAGGATGAGCCCGATGAGATCGACGCCAAGAAGCCAGCCGTTGGTCAATGCGGAATTCGATGCCTGTAGAGAAAAGAGGCGATGCTCCTCCTCTGTCATGGCGCGGATCTCCGTCATGAGATTAAGGCCGACGCCGCTGCGCACGAGCGCCAAAGATTCGGCGCTCTGGCCAGCATCATACAAGCGAATGGTCTCGCCCAACTCGGCGAATTTACGCTCAATGAGCGGCTCCAACCCGGCGAGTGCCTTTTGCTGCGCCGGGTCAGTGATTTCCCCTTTCAATTCGGCGATGATTGGCGCGGTCGCCGTTATGCCGGTACGATAAGTGTCGAGATACTTGGGATCGCCGGTGAGAAGATAACCGCGCTGTCCGGATTCGGCACTGCGAACGTTGGACAGCATGATGAAGAGCTTGGTTTCGATCTGTAGAGTGTTGTTCACCAGTTCGCCGGCAGCTTGCGCCGAAACGACGAGATAGATCGAAGAACCTGTGACGAAAATCAGGAAGCCGCAGGCGAGCGCGAGCGGCCACACCGATCGCGAACCCTGCTGGGCGCTTCGCTTCGTCGCCTGCGCGTGAGTTGACATGGCGACGGCGCGTTTGAAGTCGTCGAAGGCTGGAATTTTCATGGGAATGGTTTGACTCTGTTTAGCGCTCTCGCGAACGCGCACCGTTCGCAGTGAACTCCGGCGTGTAGCGAACGTACGCGCCATTGTTTGCCAACGTGTGAACAGAAAAATGTCCGCCTCGGATTTCGCGCCCGTACAAATACGCAGTTGATGCGACATACGATAGTAACTCTAAATTTGATTTTGAGAGCAATGCGCGAGTTGATGCCGGACGGCGGCCGATTTTCGCAATTAAATTGCAGAGGCTTAACGTCGAGCGTGTCACGCTTCATGCCTTCGTGTGGTGCGTGATGGAGATGACGTGATGAGTGATCTGTTCGCCGAACGCATGGCGGCGGTGCGCCAGCGTTTCGTCGCCCAGCTTGATGCCCGCATCGATGGGATCGAGACGGCCATGCCGCAACTCGGAGAAGTTGGTCTCAAGGCCCCTGCGCAGGCGCACCGGGACGCACACCACTTATGCGGCGTCGGCGCCACCCTGGGCTTTGTAGAAACCGGCAAGGTAGCGCGTTCGATCGAGCAACTGCTGCTCGCTGCTGTCAAAGCCGAACGCGCGCTCACGGACGACGAGATCCCGTGCCTGCGGGAGGGAATTGCGCTGCTGCGTTCCACCGCGAGCGCCGAAATGGGAGCCGTTCAGTAAGATCGGCGGACGAGTTCGATGCAGGTCGCGCGAGGTTAAGCCGCGGAGACTGTTGGATCCTCATTGGTAGAGTAATTCGCCGTCCAGGTCAGTTGCGAAGCCGCAAAGTCTTTGCAGCGCTTCGAACAATTCCCCGGCGTCGAACGACTTCTGCAAGATTCGGGTGGCGCCCGGTTGACCGCAAATCTCCTGCCGCAGCCTTTGCTTGATCAAGTCGTTGAGCCGCCGCCCGCTCTGAACAATGACTGGAATGCTCCTGGTCTCCGGCACGTTCCGCAATCTGGTCAGGAGATATTCTGCGTTGCCGTTCGGCATGCAGTAATCGGAGACGATGACGGTCGGCTGCTCGCGCCGCGCCATCCAGAAGCCCCGCATGCCATCGACAGCGTACAGAAGCTCCGCCCCCAATTGCTCAAATCTGCTGAAAAACAATTTCTTGACGTTGACGTCGTCGTCGACCAACAGGACTCGCGGACGTTTCCTCACTTCGATTTTCGCCGATCGCTTTCCCGATTGCTTTATTGCAACGGCCCTCAGGGGATATATCTCGATCAGGCGGGCCTCGAATTCGTTCCAGAAGTTATGCCCCTTGTGGATGCAGCAAGCGTCGAATCCTTCGCATTTCTCGACAATTTCCTGACCGGGATGTCCCGTAACCACCATCACGTGGAGTGACTTCTTCGCGATATCCAGCAAATACGCCAAAACCGAAAGGCCATCGACCTCAGGCATGTGGACGTCAATGACGAGAATGTCGGGCTGGTGTTGACTGGCCTTGATCAGGGCCTGGAGCCCGTTGGTCGCGGTTTCGACGTCGAAGCCCATCCGGGTGCATCGGTCGGCAACTGCCCTCAGAACACAGGGATCGTCGTCGGCAATCAGTATTTTCGGAGCCACCTTGTTTGATCTAGATTTATCCATCACGTGCGCCTCCAGCGCGAGCGTCCGGTCGTCCCTTTCTTAACGAAGGATCGCACCGTCAACGCAGCCTCAGATCTGAAAATGCGGATATCCAGTCAGTGCAACTTGCGGGAGTCCGGCATTCGATATCGATCAGACCAACGTTGCATTAATGCAGCGATAAGGATCGCCTAGGTAAGAGCACGTAGCTCGGCACCGAATGCGAGGACGTCGGCGTCATGAGAAGGGCTTTGGCGTGGCCGGACTCGGAACAGCACGATGTTTCCACCACCGCCAGATTTTATGTCGGATTGAGTCTGGTGCACCGCAGCAAAATCCTTGACATTTGGTAAGGTGAGTGCTTACTCACAAACATGAGCACTCTGCGCATGACCGGGGACTTGCGGCGGCAATTGATCTTGGGCGCCGCCAAGCGCTGCTTCGCCCGCCACGGCTTTGCGGGGACCACGACCAAAAGCGTCGCGGCGGCGGCCTCGATTTCGGAAGGCTTGCTGTTCAAGCACTTTCCGTCAAAGGCGGCCCTCTACGCGGAGATCCTCGCCGAGGAGTGCGAGGCTGATCCGGATTTAGCGCATCTGCTCGGGCAGGAACCGTCGACCTCGACCCTTGTCGAACTGGTCCGGGGAATGGTCCGGCACTTCTTCCAGATAACGGACGTTCCGGATGAGCAGGAAGCGCAACGCCTCCGGCTCATGACCACCAGTCATCTCGATGACGGCGAATTCGCGCGGCTGCTCTATGCGAAGGTCGGCGGTTTGATCGGGCCGGTTTTTACCGGGTCGCTCGATCGCGCCGTGGCGGCCGGCGATGCTTCGCGTATCGGAAGCGAGCCGCTCAACCTGTTTTGGTTTGCGCATCACACTGTCCTGATGGCGGCTCTGGCGAGACTTCCGGCCGTCCCCTGTCTCTCTTACGGCAATGCCGCCGATCTCGAACGGCAGCTTTGCGAATTCATTCTCCGCGGAATTGGACTTAACGAAGCCGCAGTTGCCTCTCATCTGGATCGCGAATTGTCGCCGGATCCGGGGCAGCCGGTAATTGCAGAAGGGGCATGAGATGAACATTGTGACCGAAGCCAATATCTCGGGCAGGGCGATTACCGAGAAGCCGCGCCCGCGTCCGGTTCGGATGACGCGCTGGTTCATTATCGTCGGCC
>Ga0209526_10002163_pt1 | contig 13243 bp, 12 predicted proteins | sample JacPinW_OM2H0_M1_FD_188566 | JGI IMG/M metagenome (GOLD analysis project Ga0209526, IMG submission 188566) | Forest soil microbial communities from Algoma, Ontario, Canada - Jack Pine, Ontario site 1_JW_OM2H0_M1 (SPAdes) (version 2) | ecosystem: Environmental > Terrestrial > Soil > Boreal... | reverse complement strand
ATTTTACCTGGCTCCATTTTAAACGCACGCCGAGCAGCGTGATCAGAGCGCACGAGCGTCTGCCGACGACCTCGAAGGTTACTGATAGTTTAGGACGCCGAGTTTTTTGGAGCGAACAAGGGCGAGACCGGCATTTTTTGTTAGGCGCGATCTTCCAATTGCTCGAAGAAGAAGGTTGGCGTTACTCGACTGACAGCGGCTGGAATGAATGGGACATTCAAATCTATGGAAACTTTTGGTGGAGCGTCGTCCTCCAAACTGTGACCGAATACCACGGCGGACCGAAATGTCTCACCCGCTTGAGGCTTCGTTATCGTTTCGTCACCACCACTGTCATTCTCAATCTCGTCGCTCTAAGTCTTTTGATTTACCGGCAAGTAAATATTCCGCATGTCGATCTTTGGTTCATCATTCCCTATTTCCTCTTCCTCGGTTTTCTGGCGAACCGTGCTCGCGCTTTGAAATCGCGCGTGGCCGAGCTTGTCGATCTTGCGGCACATCGCGCGGATCTACAGCGTGTCTTCCGCCACGCCCGGAATGGTAAACGAGAATCGGGGCCAGAAATTGAAGTTCCGATGAATGTTGATCCGGCCGCGCGCATTTGAGCGTGAAAAGATGGTAGGGACGGCTCCCCCTCGCCCTTCGAAGGGCGCGCCGGGCGGTTGCGCCCTCCCAAGTCAAAATCCGGTCGAACGCATTGCCTCCCCGAAATCGTTCGGCAAAGGCGCTTCGAACGTTCTCCGTTCGCCCGTGCGCGGGTGGCGAAAGCCCAGTTTCCAGGCGTGCAGCATCTGGCGCGGGATTTTGCCTATCAATTTCGGCGCATAAACTTTGTCGCCGAGGACCGGATGGCCGAGATGATGAAGATGAACGCGGATTTGATGTGTGCGACCACTGTGCAATTTGCATTCCACCAGACTCGCTTGTTCCGACGAACGCAAAACGCGATACTCTGTTCGCGCCGCGCGCCCGCGCTCTGACGTTACGCACATTCGTTGTCGATGAATACGGTGGCGCCCGATCTTTCCCTCGATCACGCCTGCGCTTCTGCGCAATTTTCCCGAAACCAAAGCGAGATAAATTTTTTCGACGGCGCGCTCAGCGAATTGGATCGACAAGCCGCGATGCGACTCATCGTTTTTCGCGACGACCAGGCAACCGCTCGTGTCCTTGTCGAGGCGATGCACAATTCCGGGGCGTTCTTTGCCGCCGATCCCGGAAAGGATTGAGCAATGATGAAGTAGCGCGTTGACCAGCGTGTGCTTGCAATGGCCCGCTCCCGGATGCACCACCAGCCCCGCCGGCTTGTTAATGACGATCAGATTGTCATCTTCAAAAAGAATATCGAGCGGAATTGCCTCCGGTTGATTGTCGATCTTTTCAGGTGGCGGCTCTGTTAGATCGACAACATCGCCGGCACGAAGAATGTCACGCGGCCGCGCTGTCTTACCGTTCGGCCTAACGAATCCATCGCGAATCAATTGCTGAAGGCGTGAACGCGAATATTGCGGAAGTTCTAGGGCAAGGAAGCGATCGAGCCGAAGACCTGCTGATGCTTTTGGAACGATCAATTGCATTAATTTTGGCTTTTAATCTAACACGCGGAGCTGGGCCCGAGCATAGGCTGCCGGGCTGTGGGGCGACCGACAGACATCTTGTCCGCCATTCTAGTTCTGGCGGGCGAAACGGCTGCTAGCCCCAAAGATAAGAAGTCTATGCTCTGAGGCGCGTTTCATTGCTCGGCTGGTTGTCGATGTTACAATCGCATCGAATGGCTGTTGAGAACGCGATTTTACAAAGCTGCCTCGCGTGCGGCACTCCCGTCGACACGACCGATGCCGAGCCGCTCGCTCGCATTGCTTGCCCTAAGTGTGGTGAAAAAGTGCGCGTCGAGCGTTCGTTCAACAATTTCGTGCTGATCGAAACCCTTGGCATTGGGGGAATGGGCACGGTTTACAAGGCACGCGACACGCTGCTCGACCGCTTTGTTGCGCTCAAGTTGCTGCGCAAAGACATCGAGGGCGGAATTGATCATGCGGCACAGCTGCAGCACGAAGCTCGCGTAGCCGCATCCATCAATCACCCGAACGTGGTGCAAGTTTTTTCGTCCGGCACGGACCACGGCCAATTCTATCTGGTGATGGAATTGGTCGAGGGCGGAAGCCTCGATGATTTGATCGAGCAGCATTGCCGTTTGCCCGAAGAACAGGTGCTGGAGGCTGGCATTCAAGTCGCAAAAGGCCTGCGGGCCGCGCACGCGAAAGGCCTGATTCATCGCGACGTGAAACCGGCAAATATTCTCTTTGCTGATGAACACATAGCCAAGGTCAGCGATTTTGGGTTGGCCGGCGTGGCTGCAGAAATTCGCGGTGAGGTTTGGGGGACGCCTTACTATGTCGCACCGGAACCATTAAACAATCAGCCTGAAGATTTTCGCAGCGACATCTACAGCCTGGGCGCTGCTCTTTTCCATGCCGTCGCGGGGAAGGCGCCCATCGAAGGGGAAACCAATTCCGCGACCGAATTGCGCAAGCTCAAAAGTCAACCGCTCGACCTGTCCGTGATTGCGCCGAATGTATCCACTGCGACCGCCCGGATTTTCAACCGCATGATTGCGCCAGATCCGGCAAATCGGTTCGTCTCGTACGATCAACTCTTGGCCGAACTGGAGGGAGCCTACAAAAAACTGATCGGAAAAGAGGTGATCGACACGGTCACTGCCAAGCGCCGAACAAGGCGGATCATCGTGGCCGCGGCGGCCGTTTTGCTCGCGGTCGCAGTCGGCGTTTCTGTTTTTGTCCGCAAAACAGAAAAGCAAATAGCAGTTGCATCGTCGGCAATTCCGTTAGCGGCACTCGAAAAAGAAGCAGCGGAAGCGCGGCACCAGATGGTTCTCAACCATTACAACGTAGCCGGCGCGGCCTTCGCCCATATCGCCAATGAAGCGCGAAACAGGCAGCCGCTTGGCGATTGGTCGCGACTGCAGCAGGGCCTCGCCGCAATGATTGGCCGGGACGACGCCCATGCGCGCGACGCGTTTCGAATCGTGGAGAAAAACGGGCAGACCGGTTTCGCGAAGGACGATGTCGATCTTGCGAATTTTTTTAGCGTCACTGCTCGGACGCTTTTGGCGCCCGGTAACGTTCCGGCGAGCAACGCGGTGAAGGACATGGCCTCGTTTGAGGCCTTTGCGCTTCTGCCTTTCGGATTGAAAGATATTAGTCAGGCCGATGTTCGCGATGCCGCGTCGTTGCTCGAACAATTCGTAAACGCTCGGCCCGCCGGAAAATTCGCATGGATCGCGGAGCTGAAACCGATCGCTCAAAAGTATCTGGAGGATTGCCGGGTCTATTTAAGTTGGAAAACTGAGGCGACCGGGGCAGGCAATGCGGCGGCGGCGGAGAAACTCAGGACAATTAGGAAACAACTAAAAACGCGCAGCGCAATTTCCGACGAGATTGCGAGGGAAGAAAAACGACTCGGTTCGATGATAGGCTTGCCGGCCGGAGCACCGTTCCAACCGGCACAGAACAAGCCTCAAGAAGCAGCGCAAAAAAAGACGCAGTGGATGGCCTACTGGAAAAAGAAACTAATCGACGATCTGAACCGCAAACAGTTTTCGGGCGCAATTTCAGACACAGGTGGCACGGAATACATAGGTGTCGCCAGCGCGGACAATCAAAGTTTCGCGTTGAAACTGCCGTACGGCATCGCCCGAGTGCCCTGGAACAACCTTGCCCCGAAGACGCTCCTTGCGATTTCCACTTCGTTTGTTCAACCGAACGCGCCTGACGCAGCGGATCGACAATGGCTATGTGCCGCATTCGCCAGCGCAACCGGTCAAACTGAAGAAGCGCGAAAATTGGCGGTAGAAGCCGCCAAGGCGAAACCCCAGTATCGCGACCAGATCGACTTGTTAGTGCCGGCGCAACCTGCGAACCCCCGCCGCTAGACGCGTTTGAACAATCCAACATGTGAATTGTCGATTTCTAGTTACGCGACGTTTGGTTGCGGCCCCTGTTTACATGACTTTTCTCGATGCTAAATTTGGCGAGAACAGTCAAGCATCAGAGCTGGAATTGCAGATGGAACAGAACCCACCACCTTTTCCTTCACCGGAAGAATTGAAAGCAAAGATCACGGAGTTCATGAAATCCAACTTCGGCGATCGCGTCTCGGTTGCGACGTTTACTCAACCAGAGCCGGCGGAGGCGCCGACTGATGAAAAGCCGGTCGAAAGCGACAGCGACGAGTTTGAGTTCAATTTTCTGCCGCGGGATATCAAGGCGCATCTCGATCGGTTCGTAATTAAGCAGGATGAAGCGAAAAAAGTCCTCTCAATCGCGGTGTGCGATCATTACAATCACGCCAAATTTTTGCGGCATCTCGAAAAGGAAAATCCCAAACGGGCGGAGGAAACCGAGTATGCGAAGCAAAACGTAATTTTGGTCGGGCCGACCGGCGTCGGGAAAACTTATCTGATTAAGCACATCGCCGATTTAATCAAAGTACCGTTCGTGAAGGCGGATGCGACCAAGTTTAGCGAGACCGGTTACGTGGGCGGCGACGTGGAGGATCTCGTGCGCGAGCTGGTGCACAAAGCGAATGGCAATGTAAATCTGGCGCAATTCGGCATCATTTATATCGACGAGATCGACAAGATTGCTTCGACCGGAAATTTGATCGGGCGTGACGTGAGCGGGCGCGGCGTGCAGACCACGTTGCTCAAATTGATGGAGGAAACCGAAGTGCCGGTGCGGAGTATGAACGACATTCAAGCGCAGTTGCAGGCGGCATTCGAATTTCAGAAGCGCGGCAAAGCAAAACGCGAAACGATAAACACGCGCCACATTCTTTTTGTCGTCAGCGGCGCGTTTGAAAAATTGAAGGAGCAAGTCGCGCGGCGGGTGCGGCAAGGCCGGATCGGGTTTAGTGCCCAGCCGGTGCAGGTGATGGACAACGAACTTTTTCAACACGTCACCACGCATGATTTTGTCGAGTACGGTTTCGAACCGGAATTTATCGGTCGTTTGCCCGTGCGCGTGGTCTGCGAGGACCTTGATGCAGACGATCTGTTCAAGATCATGAAGTTTTCAGAGGGCAGTTTGCTTCGGCAATATGAACGGGCTTTCCGCGCTTACGGGATCGAGATCAGTTTTGAGGACGAAGCGTTGCGCCCGATTGCTGAGGAGGCGTCGAAAGAAAAGACGGGCGCTCGCGGCTTGCTTACCGTTTTTGAAAAATTGTTCCGCGATTACAAATATTACCTGGCGGGATCAGGTTTGAGCCAGATGCGGGTGACTGTCGATCTTGTGCGCGAGCCTAAGCGCGTGCTCGAGCGTCTCATGGCCGAAGGGCAGAGGCAGGAAGCGGTCACCCTCGAAGGGGGTGCGCGCCAGTTTGCCGACAAATTCAAGGCCGAACATGGGATCGAAATCGTTTTTGATGAGGCCGCGGTGCGACGTTTGCTCCAGCGAGCGCAAAGGGAGCGAATGAAGATGGAAGAACTTTGCGCGCATCTCTTCAAAGATTTTCAATTTGGACTAAGCCTGATCAGCAAAAATACCGGGCAAAGAAAATTTGTTCTCGATGCCGCGGCCGTGGACGCGCCGGACAAGTTTCTGAGCGAGCTCGTCGTACAATCGTACTATTCGGTTGCATCGGGAGAAAAAGCTTGAAAACAGTGTCTCGATGAAACGACAGGGCAGCGCAGCATTGGTAATCGGATTGTTGGTCGCCGTGATCCTCGGCTCGCTGCATTCCAGCAGCCGTATTCTTCACCTCGAGACTGCCGTCGCGCAATTTATCTCCTCCTACAGCACAACGACGCGTGCGGTCTCGGATAGATGGCAATATGTTTTTATTCTGGTTGGCTCGCTCGGCGTCGTATTCTTGACTTTGACCAGCGCGCGCCGAGATCGCATCGGCTGGCTGGTCGTTGCCCTGGTGATTGAGCTGATTGCCGTCACGTGGATTTGTTTGCTCTACCGGGTTTTCTTTCAGCCGCTGCCGGCTATTTTCGCAGTCGTCCTGGGTTATGCCGGCACGTTCGCTTTCACCGCCATTACGGAGCGAGGCCGCTCGCTTACGGCGAAATCGCTATTCGGTGATCGGCTGTCGAAGGAACAAGTGAACCGCGTGATAGCGGGCGATATTCCATTCGAGCCGGAGGCCAAAATTTACGATGCGAGCGTTATCGTCTGCGACGTCGCTAACAAATATGATTTGGCCGACGAATGCCCGCCGGCTGCTTTCGCGCAACTCACGGAAACATTTATTCGGCGTGCGACCGAACTTTTTCTGAACGCCGGCGGTTACATTCAGTCAGCGGATGGTGAAGGCGTTGTTGCGCTTTTTGGATTTCCGGAAGCCGACGCGCATCACGGTGATAAGGCAGTGCGGGTTGCTCTCGACTTGCTCGATCGGTTTCGGGAGTTTCGCCAATCGAATAACGGTGAAACCGCGGCAAAGGGCGACGTGCACATCGGCGTCAGTTCCGGCACGATCATCATTGCCCCGATGCAAGATGGCAATCGCTCCGGGCTTTTGACCAGCGGCGAACCGATTGAGCTGGCGCGGCGCTTCTGTGTGGCAAACCGTTTTTACGGCTCGCGAATTCTGATTGGCCCGCGCACTTTCGAGCTGGCCAGTCGATACGTGGTCGCGCGGCCGATTGATTTTCTGAGCGGCGTCAACACGCGTGAGCGGCACGAAATCTTCGAGCCGCTGTGGCTGGCCGCCGAAGCGAAGCCGGAGCAGCTTGCCCGACGCGACTCATTTTGGAACGGCGTCGTCCTTTATCGCGAAAAGCGTTGGGCCGAGGCATACATGGAGTTTCAAAAGGCGCGCGATCCCGACTACAATGAAGAGGATGCGCCGCTGCAGTTGTATCTGCGCCGGCTGGAACCGCTCGCGCTCCATTTGACAATTGAATCGCCGGAGGCGTGAGCGGGCGTTTTGAGAAAGACGGAATACCCGCCCGCGCTCCGAGATTTGATCGCGCAGCTCCGGCAAATGCCGGGGATCGGGCCGCGCTCGGCCGAGCGCATCGCCCTTTGGATGGTGCAGGCGCAGGAAAATCAAGCGGACGAAATCGCCCGCGCAATTACCGAGACACGACGGGCCATTCATCCGTGCAAATTGTGCGGCTACTTCGCAGCGAACGAACTGTGCGATATCTGCGCCGACCCTTCACGCGTTGTCGATCTTCTGTGCGTGGTCGAACAACCGACCGATATTTTGCCGCTGGAAAAAACGAGTGCCTTTCGCGGGCGCTATCACTCGTTAGGCGGCCGGATCTCGCCGCTCGATCACATTGGGCCGGAAGATTTGCGCATCAAAGAACTGCTTGAGCGAGTGGAGAACGAAAAATATTCCGAAATCATTTTCGCCCTCTCTTCCGATGTCGAGGGTGAAGCAACGACAAATTATCTTGTCGATCTTTTAAAGAACAAACCGATAACGCTGACGCGCATCGCCTGCGGCCTTCCCGCTGGAACTGCGCTTGAATCAGCTGATGAGTTAACGCTTTCTCAAGCGCTCTCCGGGAGGACGAAACTCAGTCGTTAAAAAGTTGAACAGCTAAAAGTTAAATCGGATTGACTTTGTAACCTTGTAACGTTCATCGTCATCCAACGCTTCAACTTTTCAACGCTGCAACGTTGAGCTAGCGTTGCTCAACATGTCGTGCCCAAAAATTGATCCGGCGCTGCACCAGCCGACCAAACCGCCGTGGATCAAAGTGCGGTTGCCTTCGAATCCCGTTTTCTTTTCCACCAAGGCGCTCATTTCCGATTTGCGCCTTCATACTGTTTGCGAAAGCGCGCAATGCCCCAATCGCTGGGAGTGCTGGAGCCAGGGCACTGCGACGATGATGATCGCGGGTGATCGGTGCACGCGCGCGTGCGGGTTTTGCGCGGTCACGACGGCAAAACCGTTCGCGCTCGAGGAAGATGAACCGCAACGGGTTGCTGAAGCAGTGCGGCGGCTGAAATTGAAACATCTCGTCATCACCGCAGTAGCACGCGACGATTTGCCAGATGGCGGTGCGAATCATTTCGCGCGTGTCATCACGGCGATCCGCGAAATGGATCCGACGGTCATCGTCGAAGTTCTGGTACCCGATTTTCACGCGCAGGATTGGTGCATCCAGATCGTGCTCGATGCCGGGCCGGACATTTACAATCACAACATGGAAACGGTGGAGCGTCTCACGCCGCTGGTGCGTTCGCGCGCGAAGTATCGCACGTCCCTCCAAGTCTTACAGCGCGCCAAAGAATTATCGCCCAAAGTGGTGACCAAAAGCGGAGTCATGCTTGGTCTTGGCGAAACCGAGCTGGAGTTATTTCAAACAATGGATGACTTGCGCGAAGCTGGCTGTCAGGTTTTGACGATGGGCCAATATCTTCGTCCTTCACCAAAACACTTGCCAGTGGTGGAGTACGTCACTCCCGAGCAATTTGATCTATACGGAGAGATTGCGCGTAAAAAGGGATTTGAACATGTCGCATCCGGCCCGTTAGTGCGCAGTTCGTATCACGCGGCCGATTTTCATCCGGTAGTTCGCCGATGACCGAAGCGGACCGGAACCGGCGCGCGCCAATTCGAGCGAAAGTCGCTGCCGTTATCCCGGCTTACCACGAGGAGAAACACATTGGGGAAGTCGTGCTGCGGACGCGCGCACACCTCGATCACGTTCTCGTGGTTGATGACGGCTCGATGGACAAAACGGCCGAGCACGCACGAGCCGCAGGTGCCGAGGTGATCGTTCACCCGCAAAATCGCGGCAAAGGCGAGTCGATCAAAACTGGTTTGCGGCGCTGGTTAGATCGGCAATTCGATTTCGTGATCGTTCTCGACGCCGACGGCCAACATCCTCCCGAGGAGATCGATCGGTTCTTGCGCCTTGCCGCTTCCGATAGCGCGGCACTCCTGATTGGCAACCGTATGAACGACGTCGCCCGCATGCCGCGTCTACGCCGCATGGTCAATCGCTATATGAGCAAAAAAATCAGCCGCGTTTGCGGTCAGGAGATTCCGGACACGCAATGCGGCTTTCGGATGTTACGTCGACAGTTGATCCAGGAAGTGCTCGGCGGCACGGCACGCTTCGATTACGAAACCGAAATGCTTTTTATAGCCAGCCGCAAAAATTTCCGGATCGAGTCCGTCCCAATCAGCACCGTTTATTCCGATGAGGTCAGCAGCATCCACCCGGTGCGCGATACCATCCGCTTCTTGAAACTGATGTGGCGCTATCGAAGTCTTAACGCTCGTTCTTGGCCGGCACGATTGAATCGTTGCCAATTATGGTGATCATATGCCCGCGGTCCGGCGGCAGGGATTTCGCCGGATAGGGAGGGCGGATGATGGCGAACGAATGCGGCGCAGCCACGAAAAACAGGACGATGCAAAGAAGCTTTGCCTCAGCGCGGTGTTTTTCGCTCTTCATAATTATTTGCAAAATCCCAGATGCAGTAAACATGCCATTGACTTCAACGACGCCCGATTTCTTTTTGCTCAGAAATTAATACCCGCAAGCGGGCGGAGAGCTGGTGAGCCAGTCCAGAATGGAATGCGCGCGGCCCAAAACGTGTTCATCATTGCGACTTAGATTACCAAACCCGGAGTGAAATTGTCGATCTTTTTTTAGAACTCGGATTTCAAATTTGAAATTCCGAATTAGTTTTCAAATCAATGCCGCAGTTTAGCTATCGAGCCCGCAACGCCCAGGGCGCCTTGGTGGAAGGAGTCTTGGATTGCGCCGACCGCGCGGTTGCCATTCGTCAAATCGAGCAACAGCGCTGTATCCCGATTAAGATCGACATCGTTGGCGCCGCGCCCCCAATCGGTCGCGACGGAAAAATCGGCGGCCCGGAAAAAAAGCGAGGCTCGCAAGATCCTTTGAAGCCGCATCCGTCTACGCAGAACCTGAAGATTCCACACGGCCAATTGCTCATCTTTACCGAGCAACTGGGCAATTTGCTGCAAGCGGGAATGACACTCGATGAGGGGTTGTCAATTTTGAAAAAGCGTCTGAAGCAGGCACGGGTGCAGCAAATGACGGGCGCTCTGCACCAGGCGCTGGTCGACGGCCGGAGTTTTTCTCAAGCGTTGCGCGATTTTCCGCGAATTTTCGCGCCGCTTTACGTAAACATGGTGGCGGCTGGAGAAGCAAGTGGCGCCCTCCCGGAAATCTTGCTGCGGCTGGTGAAACACCTCATGCAGGCGAAAAATTTGCACGACCGCGTGCAGCAAGCGCTGATTTATCCCGCATTCCTAGCTGTCGCCGGTGCAGCACTGATAACCATTTTCATCACCTACATGGTGCCGCAACTGACCGGTTTTATGTCGCAAACCGGCGGCGCACTGCCATTGCCGACGCGCATCCTGATGGATATGCACCATGTGATCACGACCTATTGGTGGTTGGGCGCACTCATCGTGGTTGGCGTGATCATCGGTGTTCGCGCGTTCATGCGCACCGACGAAGGTCGATTGACATGGGACCGGTTCCGTCTGGCCATTCCCGGTTACGGCGGTGTCATTCGACATCGTTATTACGCGCAATTTTCGCGCACGCTCGGCACTTTGATGCAAAATGGAATTCCCCTGCTCCGTTCGCTTGAGCTCGTGACCGAGATCGCTGACAACCGGTTTCTTGAATCAAAGCTGGTGGAAGCCCGTCGCGCGGTAGTTGATGGGGCCACATTGTCAGTAGCCTTGCGCGAGCATCAGTTGTTTCCGGATTTGTTTACGGACATGATGTCTGTGGGCGAACAAACCGGCCGCTTCGCCGAAACAATGCAATCGATTGCCGACGTTTACGAGCGCGAACTCGATCGTAATGTCGGCATCATCTCATCGCTCATCCCACCCGTGATCATTGTGGTAATTGCGATCGTGGTCGGCTTTGTCGTTTACAGTATACTTTCGGCCGTATTTGAGATGACACATAGCTTGCAGGTTCGGCCACATTAAGCTAATCTCGAAAGTTGCGATGCGGCTTCACAACGTTGCGGTTGCGTTAATTTTCAGCGCAATCCCTCTCGTCTCCGCTCAGGAAGCTTTCAATCAGCGCTTGCCGACGCAAGGCCCGGGCGCTCCAGTCGCCGCTGACGTAGCGCCGGAAAGCGCGTGGATCGATCTGCGCCAAAGTGCAGCTGCGCGTTTCACCACGCAAAGCGCGCCAAGCTGGGTTGAAGCCGTGTCCAAGGCGCCGACCGCAGCGATGGATGGTAACGCGAACACAGTTTTCCGGATTCGTGTCACGCATCCCGCCGGGGATTACCGAGTTCTGTTTTTCCGTCTTTTCTTCGATGACAAGTCGGACGCGCGACCAGAGTTGATCGCCTGGGACGAATTAGGCGCACAAGTTTTGCGCTCCGGCCTACTCGGCACCGGAGTCGGTTTGCCCAGCTCCGATTCCGTAATGATTCCGATGAATGGAATTTCCACGATCGATATCGAAGTTCCTGGTGACGGCAAGACCGTTCGCGGTGCCTATCTCGATTGGATGGCAAGCAGCGAAGTGGTGCACCCGCTCAGTGCTGAACACCGAGATGTGATCCCCGAGCCGTTCTCGTCTCTGCCGCCGTTGAATTCGCCGGCACAAGACACGGAGCGCTTTGGGACGGTGAGCGCGTCGCTCGCGGCGGACATCATCCCGATAGGACAAAGCGTACCAGAAGGTGGTGCATTTCAATTTGGGATCGAATCGCAACCGCTTCTCGCATTGCTTACTTTTGAGGTGGCAAGCCCGCAGGTCGATGCGCCGCCGGAGGTTTACCTTAACGGCGAAGATCTCGGCCCGGGCACGTTCACGTTGCCGGAGCTGGCCGATCCCGGTTATCGCGGCCAGGCACAGCCGCTCGTCAGCCAAATGCATTTCCAATACACTGGTTGGCTGCGCGCGCAAAAGATCATCCCGGGCGCGAGTTTGAAAGTTGGCACCAATGATCTCGTTATCGTTGGTGGCGCCGGGACATCGAGCTCGGCGATCCGCGTCACCCAGATACAGCTAAAATATCTTTGGGATAAATCCGATTACGTGCTCGAACCGAGTCACTAGCGAAAATCGCCACGCGGGGCTGCGAAACTATGCTATTTTTGCAGCCAGCGAATGTAGTGAACTGTGACAACAACTCTTAAACGAAAACAGGCCGGTTTCACGTTGCTCGAAATCATGCTCGTGGTCGGAATCATTGTCATTATCCTAGGCGTCGCCATCAGTCGTCTGGGAAATACAACCGGCGTGGCTAAGGACATGCGGGTGCGAGCAGACATTCAAGCCATTTCCACGCAGCTCAAGCTATATGAAAGCATGAACGGTTTTTACCCAACGACTGAGCAAGGGCTACAGGCTTTGGTGACTCCGCCGGAGAGCGAGCCGAAGCCGACGCGTTGGTATCAGTTGTTCAAAGACATGCCGAAAGACCCGTGGCAAAGTAACTACATCTACATTTGTCCCGGCATCAAACACCCGGACAGCTACGATCTCTATTCCGCTGGCCCGGATCGCAAGCCAGACACACAAGATGACAATTGGGGCGAGTAGCTGTCCCTGAGATCGGCGCGCCTCAGACGGACTAAGATCAACAATTTAGTCCTCTTCCGGACCTGGTGGCTGCGGAGTCACCGGCAGCGGATTACGCTGAATGACGCCGCGCACGTGCGGCGTTTGTGGGGGGAGAGGCGCGCGGATGGGTTTCGGCAGATTAACCCCGGGCGCGCCGGGTTGAACCGGTGGTTGCGGTTGTTGCGGTTGGGGTTGGTTTGGCACGTTTGCCAACGGCGTGCTGACCAGCGCCTGGTTAAAAGCAAGCGTGGCAAACTTGCCATCTTTGCTGATCGTCACTTTCGTCGCACCCGGCTGATTAGACCACTCGATGTTAGCAATTGCATAGCCATGTTCGTTAGGCGCTTTCGTGGAAAGGTATTCTTTCACGTTTTTATCGTCGCTGGACATGACCGTCACCAAATCGGCCTCCGGCGTGCGCCCAGCGTTGGCTACATAGAGACCTTTGGCGAAATCGGGCGCCACGACGAAGAAAGCCAAACGGAAGAAATAACCCGACCTTGCACGAAGGATGCGGAGCTTTCGATTGTTCGGTCGCGTCCCGCGCGCGTCACCCGTCAGCACTCATCTCGCGGAGCGAGCATGACTACTTTTCGGCAAACGCGTACAGGTGCGCGGCGGTCCTGATGTAAAGGCAGTCGTCCGCGATCGCGGGAGTGGCCGAAC
>Ga0209526_10002162_pt1 | contig 13244 bp, 9 predicted proteins | sample JacPinW_OM2H0_M1_FD_188566 | JGI IMG/M metagenome (GOLD analysis project Ga0209526, IMG submission 188566) | Forest soil microbial communities from Algoma, Ontario, Canada - Jack Pine, Ontario site 1_JW_OM2H0_M1 (SPAdes) (version 2) | ecosystem: Environmental > Terrestrial > Soil > Boreal... | reverse complement strand
CCCCCGGTCAAGACGCTGTTCGCGCTCAAGGGCCGCAACGCCATCATCTGCGCCCCGCACCCGCGGACGCGGGCCACCACCGAGGCCGTGACCGGGTACATGCGTGCCGCCTGTGAGCAGGTAGGCGCGCCTGCGGACCTGGTCCAGGCGCTGCCCGCGCCCTCGCTGCCGAAGACCCAGGAGCTGATGCGCCAGGCTGACCTGGTCGTGGCGACGGGCGGGGCGGGCATGGTGCACGCCGCGTACAGCTCGGGCACCCCGGCGTATGGGGTGGGCGTCGGCAACGCCGTGCACGTAGTCGACGAGACCGCTGACGTGGCGGACGCGGCGGCGGCCATCGTCACGGCGAAGACGTTCGACTACGCCACCAGTTGCCTGGCCGACAACGCGGTGGTCGCGCACGCGGTGATCTACGACGACCTGGTGGCACGGCTGACCGCCGCGGGCGCGCATCGGTGTGATGAGCAGCAGACCGCTGCGCTGCGCGCGGTGATGTGGCCGGACGGCGGGCCCGTCCCGGCGATCGCCGTGGTGGCGAAATCAGCGGCCTGCATCGCGGAACTGGCCGGATTCCAGGTCGCTCCCGGCTGCCCGATGCTGCTGGTCGAAGAGACCGGCACCGGGCCTGAGCACCCGTTCTCCGGCGAGAAACTGTCCGTCGTGCTCGCGCTCTACCGCTACGACGGTGACATCGACGCGGCCGCGGGGCTGGTCAACGACATCACCGCCTACCAGGGCCTGGGCCATACCTGCGGGATCCACACCAGCTCGGACGCCAACGTCGAGCGGCTCGCGATGACCACCAGGACGGGCCGGGTGCTGGTGAACCAGAACCTCAACGAGGGAGCGGGCAGCCCCCGCAACGGCCTGCCGTTCACGCTCAGCCTCAGCTGCGGCAGCTGGGGCGGCAACATCACCACCGAGAACGTGAACGCCCGTCACTTCGTCAACCTCACCTGGGTGTCCCGCCCGATCGAGCCGAAGGCAGTGAGCGAGGAGGCGCTCTTCGGAGCCCACTGGCGCACCCACGGCCGCTAGGGCGGGCCGCTACGGTCGGCCGCTAGGGCGGATCACGGCGTACGCTGGCGTTCAGCTTTCGCGGCTGGCGAGGAACTCATCCGGGTCGAGGTAGTACGGGTTGTCGATGACCATGCCGCCGAGCAGGGCCTTGGGATGCGTCTTCAGCACATCCATGATCAGGTCCCCTGAGCACCGGGTCAGGTCGTAGAGGCACAGGTTGACCTGCGGGAAATTCGACATGATCCGGTTGAGCTCGGATTCGTAGCCGATGAGCTCGCCGACTCCGGGCCGGTTGCGGTGCGCCCAGCTCATGTCGCCGATGTTGCGGGCGAACCCAGGTCCGTCCGCCTGCGGGCTCTGCCGCGCCTTGGCCTCCCAGAACCGGAGCATCCGCTCGGGCAGGAAGCCACCGTCGGCCAGGTAGGTGCCATACGAGTCGAGCACCTCAAGCTGGCTGACCGACAGGTACGGCTCGACCTCGATCTGCTCGGACAGTTTCGCCAGCACATCGTCGGGCGTGCAGCTGTCCACCACGCAGGTGCACTTGTCACCGGCCTTGAGACCCTCGGACAGAAAAGGGATGAGGATGTCGTCGCGCTCGGACGGCCTCCGGTAGAAGCCACAGATGTGATCGCCGGCGCCCAGCTGCAGGCCAAGTACCTCATGCCGGATGTCCGCAGTCATGTACCGCCTCCGCAGTGGGCGCCGGCTTCCAGGCTAGGTCACAGCGTGCTTTCGCAGCCGTTTCGTCAGAGCGTGCTCCGCAGCCGTTTCGTCAGAGCGTGCTGCGCACCGACGCGGCCGCTTGACCCATGGCGCGTAGCTTCGCGTAGGCGACGGTCCGGCTGAAGTAGCCGAGGCCGCAATCGGGCGCGACGAGCAGCCGGTCGGCCGGCACCACCTCAAGCGCGCCGCGGATCCTCGCCTCGATCTGCTCGGGAGTCTCCACCATCAGGTTCTTGGCGTCGACCACGCCAACGCCCAGCACCTTGTCGGTCGGGAAGTCACGGAACGCTTCCAGCTCGTCGAACCCCTTGTTCGTGAACTCCAGGTGGATCACGTCCGCCGGCGACTCCTTGAACAGCGGCATCATCTCGGTGGCCTTGCCGTCGAACACGTCCCGCTGCCCATCCACGCTGCCGTAGCAGATGTGCCAGAACTTGATCGCATCCACCCCATCGAACATGATGTTCTGCATCTCGATCTGCCAGCGGTCCTGGGTATACGGCGCGAGCACGTCGATCAGCTGGACCGCCTCAAGGCCGATGCTGACCAGGTACTTGAGTTCCTTGTTCATGGCGATCGCCAGGTCCCTGGCCACCGCGACCTGGTCGCCGTAGTACTCGTCCTTGACGATGATGCTCTGCTGGGCCGGGCCGAGGAAGGCGACCTTGAACGGCTTGTCGGTCGCGTTCTGCATGGTCATGACCACGCTCTCGAAGATCGGCCGCTCCCAGGTGATCTTGTCGTAGACGACAGCCTGGTAGAACGGCCGGTACTTCGGCCCATCACCCGGCGGCCCGTACGGCTTGAAGCCGCCCAGGTTCTCCGGGATGAAGTGGAAGATCGGCTCGAGCTGGAAGCCGGGAGCTTCCCACTCGTAGTACTGCGCGCCGTCGGTCAGGATGTCCAGGCCGGCCTTCTCCTGCTCACGCGCGCAGATCTTGCAGGCATCCTCATAGGCAATCCGCAGGTTGTGGCTGCGATAGACCGGCTCGGCCAGCGACCCGAGAACTCGTCCTTGCAGCCAGTGCGGCCGGGGATACGCCGACACCGCCGATACTGGCAGCAGGACCTCTTCGCCACGAATCTCCATGTGTGTTCACCTTCCTTGGTGATCGATACTGCTTATCTGCCTGTCCTGGCCCCGGAGTGCCCGCAGGGTCACCCAGGCCCGGGTCGCGAGTTGCAGGTTGAATCGTGTCTCAGGATCGCTCAGGTCAAAGCCCGTCAGGTCGCGGATCCGCTGGAGCCGGTACTTGAGCGTGCTGCGGTGCACGGACAGGGCCCGGGACGTGGCCTCGTAGCCGCCGCCGTGCTGGAGGTACTGCGTGAGGGTCTTGATCAACTCGGTGTGCTTACGCTCGTCGTACTCGGCCAGGACAGCGAGCCATTTCTGCACGAAGCGCTCGACGTCGGCGAGGTCGTCGACGGAGGCCAGCATCCGCAAGACGTCGAGGTCCTGGAAGGTAGATGTCCGCTCGGCCGGGGAGGACGCCTTCTGCAGGCGCAGCGCCAGTTGCGCCTCGCGCAGCGAGCGGGACAGCTGGGACGGCCTCGGGTAAGCATCGCCCACGCCCACCCGGCAGCGGCCACCCCCCAGCTGAGCCATGGTGGCCTGGCGCAGTGCCTCCCAGTCGGTGCCGCCGCCGGGAGCGACGATCACCACCGCACCGGCCAGCGTGCCGAGCAGGGCGGTCAGTTGCTGCTGACGCAGTGCACGGCGGGCCGCATGCAGGACATCCTCGGGAGCGCCGGAGCGTTCGGTGATCTCCACGACCGCCACCTGGTGCGGGCGCCCCAGGTCGTAGCCCAGTGCTTCGGCGCGCAGGCAGGCACTCTCGTCGTCGGTACCGGTGAGCAGGTCGTGCACAAGCTCACGGCGGACCCGCAGCTCGGTGTCCGCCAGCCCGCGCAGCCGGGCCAGTTCGACCGCCAGGACGGTGGCCGCGTGCTCCAGCGCCACCACATCCGTGGTGGTCGCGCGCCGGTCGGGGTCCATCAAGGCGATGAGGCCGAGCACCCCGGGACGCGGCGAGGCCAGTGCGACAACGCGGTCGCCGTCCCGTACCGACCGGCCTTCCAGCATCAGGCGGCGGAGCAACTGCTCCCGGTCGTACGCCGGGGCCTTGGGGTAGGGGCTGGGCTGGCCGGGTCCCGCCCAGGCGGACAGATTGCCATATCTGTCCTCGACGGCCACCGGCCATCCGGTCAGGTCGTGCAGCGCCTCGGCGATGCCGGCCGAGCCTTCGCCGGCGGCCGCGACCCGGGTCAGGCGCTCATGGATCTGCATGCCGCGCCGGAGGGTGGACACCGTGTCCTCAAGCGCCGCGTTCGTCCGGGCCAGCTCAAGAGCCGTGGCCCGCTCCCGTGCGTGTAGTTGCGCGTTGGACACCGCAACCCCGGTCTGCTGGGCCACCACCTGCGCGAGGAACTGCTCCTCCACCGGCGGCTCATGCTCGGCGGACACGACCATGTGGCCGAGCGACCCCGCGATGCTGCGCATCGGATATGCCCATGCCCAGGCGGAGCCAGGAATGGTCACTGGCCCGCCGGTCTCGGGGAGCGCATGGAGCTGATCGATCAGCTCCGCGGACATGGCGCTGGTGGCATGAGTACCAGTCCGCCAGGCGTCGCCGACCAGGAAACCGGTGATGCGCCATCCGCCGAGCGAGGTCGCCGAGGACGCCGCCAGCCGGAGTATCTGCCCGTCGTCGGCGCTCTCGGTCATCAGGATGGACAGGACGAGCAGCGCGCGGAGATTGGTCAGCTGGCCCCGGAGCGAGGCGAGCGAATCCCCGCCGACCTGCGGCGGGGACGCGCCACGGACCTCTGGTGCTGACAATATGGTGCCCACACTTCCACCACCCCGTGGATCAGGTGGTCGCAGCGTGGCACACGCGCGGGAGGCCGGCTAACCCGTCTCGGGGGCTAAAGAATCTGCTGACCCTGTCCGGCCAGGACAGATTTGTCCCGGCCGGACGAGGGGTCGTAGCGGACCGCAACGTTACTGCGACGTCATGCCACCATCTGCGGTAATCACGGAGCCGGTGAGGAACGACGAGTCGTCGCAGGCCAGGAACAGCGCCACCGCCGCGATCTCATCCGGTGTGCCGAGCCGGCCGATCGGGTACTTCGCCACGGTCAGCGCCAGCCCGGCCTCGACGTCGCCGGCACCGCGGGCCCGCAGCATCGGCTCCATCAGCGGCGTGTACACCGTGCCCGGGCAGATGACGTTGACGCGGACGCCCCGTGGGGCGAGGTCGACGGACATGGACCGGGTCAGTGCCACAACGGCGCCCTTGGACGCGCAGTACGAGGCGAAGTTCGCCACGCCGACGACCGCGGCTACTGATCCCTGGTTGATGATCGAGCCCCCGCCGGTCGCCACCATTGACCGGGCGGCCGCCCGGGAGCAGAGGAACGTTCCCTTGGCGTTGACGGCAAAGCACCGGTCCCAGTCATCATCGGTGGCGTCGATCACCGAGCCACTGCTGTTCACGCCGGCGTTGTTGTAGAGGACATCGACCCGGCCGTATTCGTTAAGGATCTGGGTGAACGCATTGTCCACCTGCTGCGCGTCTGCGATGTCGGCACCGGCCGCTGTCGCCTGGCCACCAGCCTCGGCGATCTCCGCCGCCGTTTCCTTGGCTGACTGGGCGACGAGGTCGACGATCGCGACAGCGGCCCCCTCACGGGCGAACAGCGTGGCGGCCGCCCGGCCGATACCCGATCCGGCCCCGGTCACGACCGCGACTTTTCCCGCCAGCTTGCCTGTCATCAGATCTCCCTTGCTCGTCACCACGCCGACATGCCGCCATCGACCACCAGCGGGTGGCCGGTCATGTAGGCCAGCCGGCCTGAGGCCAGCACGGCGACCGCGTCGGCGATCTCCTCGGTCGTGGCGACCCGGCCGACGGGGATCCTGCTCTCCACCGCGGTGCGCAGCTCGGGCTGGTCAAGCCGCCAACTCGTCATCGGCGTATAGACCATTCCGGGGCATACCGCGTTCGCGCGGATGCCCGCGGCCGCGTAGTCGATGGCGATCGACCGGGTGAGCATCAGGGCCGCGCCCTTGGACGCGGTGTAGGCACACCGCCCGGGAAAGGCGATCAGCCCGGCGACCGACGCGATCGTGATGATGTGGCCCGATCCTCTGGCGATCATGGACGGCAGCACCGCGCGGCTGCAGAGAAAGGGACCGCGGACGTTCACCGCATGCACCCGGTCCCACTCTCTGACGGGGGTCTCGTGACACCGCGCGGCAGCTTGGGACCCCGTGATGCCGGCATTGTTGACCAGCACATCAATACCGCCATAACGTTCGGCGACAGTACTCATCGCTTTCGTTACGTGGCCTTCGTCGGTGACATCGCAGCGCAGCGTCAGCGCGGCGACGCCGGCCGCGCCATCCGGCGCCAGGTCGAGCGCGGCCACGGTGAAACCCTCATCACGGAGCCGCTCACAGGTTGCGAGGCCGATGCCGGAGGCGCCGCCGGTGACCACCGCCACCAGGCCCCCCGTCACCCGGGCCGCTGTCACAGGGCTGCCGTCACAGATCCACCAGGTTGAGCTGGCCGGCGCGCAGCCGCGAGAGCTGGATGAAGTGCTCGGGGTTCAGGAAGAGCTCATTCAGCTCGGCCATGTCATCGATCGTCCAGCCCTCGGGCCGGCGGATCAGGTAGTCGATGTACTGGAAGGCGTCCTTGGCCCCGAAGCCGACATGATGGGCACCCAGAATCCGGCGCGAGTCCGCGTCGATGACCAGCTTGAGCCAGCCGGACAGGATCGGCCGGGTGAAGGCGTACAGCATCGAGCCCTCGGCGGCCGGCAGCGCGAACGTCTCGGGATCGGCGTCGTCGGGCGGCATCTGGATCTTGATGACGTGGCGGTATTTCGCCCTGGCCTCGGCCTCGGACAGGCCGCACCAGGTCACCTCGTAGGTCGTGTGCAGGAAGTCCGGGTAATCGGTGAAGTCGAACTCGTAGTCCTCGCCCATGATGTTGCGGGCGGCGCCGACTCCGCACTTGCGCGCCTTGAACATCTCCATGGGCGGGCCGACCAGGTCGCCGACCGCGTAGACGGACGGCACGGAGGTCCGCATGTGCGCGTCGGCGATCACGAAGCCGCGCTCGTCGGTCTCCAGCCCGAGCGGCTCGTACAGGCCGAGATCGGGACGCTCCCCCGTGCCGATGAACACGAAGTCGGTGTCGACGCCGGTGACCGTGCCTCCTGGCGTCCGGTAGCGGACGCCGGTGACGCGACCGTTGCCGAGCACCTCGAGCACTTCCGCGCCGACGACCACCTCGATGCCCCGGTCGGCCATCATCGCGACGACGTACTCGCGCAGCCCCGCATCGACATGATGCAGGCTCGCTGTCTCCATGAGCGGGCTGCGGGTCAGGATCGTGGTCTTGCACCCGGTCGCGTGGAAGAACGACCCGTACTCAAGGGCGACCTTGGAGCCGCCGATGATGACGCACCGGTTCGGCTCGTAGTCGAGTTCCTCGATCAAGGTGGCGAAGTCGTACACGCCCTTACCGCGGATGCCGGGAACGTCCGGGTAGATCGTGCGCGCCCCGGTGGCCAGCACGAGGTTCCTGGCCTGGAAGCGCTGGCCCTGCACCTCGACGGTGTGCTCGTCGATGATCGTCGCGGGCGCGTTGAGGATGTACTCCATGTCGAGCTGTTCCTTCGACTGCCAGTTCATGATCGCGTGCGGTCCCCCTCGCCCCGCCTTGAACAGCTCGACGATCTCCCTGATGCTGGCCTGCTTGTCATCGAACTGCGGGTACCACAGCCGTCCCTGCATGTGCCGCGCCAGGTCGAGCTCACGGGCGCACTCGGAGAACAGGTGATGCGGCACGCAGGCCTGGTGCGGGCACGACCCGCCGAGGAAGGGCCAGGCATCGATGGTTAGCTGACGGCCGCCGCGGGCGCGCAGGTACGCCGAGCCGAACCGCCCGCTCGCGCCGCCGCCGACGAAGATGGCGTCGTACTCGCGATCATCCTCCTCAGGCGTCGCGACGTTCCACAGCGGCTCGGTGTTGTCCTGGGGATGAGCGACGATATCGTCGATCAGCACCGTCCACTCGCCTACGGTCAGCGGAGCGCCCTCCTGGCCGCGGTCGCCGGCGGCCGGCGGCCCGAGCGCATTGATCCGGGCGCGCAGTGACTCGAATCCGTCGCTCGGGTTCCGTACGTCGATCATCGCTGACCTCTCGCCGCCGGGTGCTATTGGTGTGTTCAGCATCACCGCGGCGCCCGGCCCAGGGCAGGTCACCAGGGGACGAAGTACCACCCAGACCTCGCCCCGCCAGATCAGGCGGCTAAACCGGTCAGCGCGGGCGGCCGGTCAGCGGGGGCGGGGGGGTCAGCAGAGGCGGGCGGTCAGCGCGGGCGGGGGGTCAGCGCTCGTCGCGCAGGGCCTGCAGTGTTCCCCAGGCCCGGGTGGCGAGCTGCAGGTTGAAGTGGACGTCGGGGTTGTTTAGTTCCAGGCCGGTGAGGTCGCGTATTCGCTGCAGCCGGTACTTGAGTGTGCTTTTGTGCACCGATAGTTCGGCCGCGGTGGCCTCGTAATTGCCGCCGTGTTCGAGGTACTGGGTGAGCGTGCGCACGAGCTCGGCCTTCCTGCGGGCGTCGTAGTCGAGCAGGCTGCCGAGCCACTCGCGGACGAACTTGTCGACATCGGTGAGGTCCGGGATGGCCGCGAGCATGCGGAAGATACCGAGCTTGGGATACTCGCAGGCGTTGCTTCCTGGCAGCAGCGTCTTCTGCAGGCGCAGCGCCAGGCCTGCCTCGCGCAGCGACCGCGGCAACTCGGATGGGCGGGCACAGGAACCGCCCACACCGATGTGGCACTGGCCGCCGCCGAGGTCGGACACTATCAGGCGGCGCAGCTTCTCCCAGTCGGTCTGGCCGGCGGTGACGACGGCGACGTTGCCGGACCATGTCTCGAACAGCCCGGCCTGCCGGACCTGGCGCATGGCCCGCCGTACCGCACTCAGCAGGTCGTCGTGCGCCCGGGAGCGGCCCTTGCCCTCGATCACCACTACACGGTGCGGGCGCCGCAGGTCGTAGTCGAGCGCCTCGGCCCGGGCCTGCGCGCTCTCGTCGTCCGTCCCGGCCAGCAGGTCATGGACGAGATCGCGGCGCAGCCGCAGTTCCGTGTCGGCGATGCCACGCAGCCTGGCCAGCTCCATCGAGAGCACGGTCGCACCATGCTCAAGGGCCACAAGGTCGGCGTTGTCCGCTCTCCGCTGAGGATCGACGAGCGCAAGGACCCCGATCACGTCGGGCCGCGGCGACGCGAGCAGGATGAGCCGCTCGCCGTCCCTGACGGGCTTGCTGTCCCGCATCAGCCGACGGAGCAGGTGCTCGCGCTTGGCGAACGACTCCTTCGGGTAAGGGTCGGGTTTACCCCGGCCTGCCCAGGCGGACAGGTTGCCGTACCGGTCCTCGATCGCGACCGGCATGCCGGTGAGCTCATGCAGGGCTTTCGCGATTCCCGGCTGGCCCTCGCCGGAGACTGCCACGCGGGTGAGCCGCTCATGGATGTCCATGCTGCGCTGCAGGTTGGTTACGGTCTCGGCGAGCGCGGCATTGGTGACAGCGAGTTCCGCCGCCGTGGCGCGCTCCCTGGCGTGCAGCCGGGCGTTCGACACCGCGACACCGGTCTGCTGCGCGATGACCTGGATCAGGAATCGCTCCTCGGCGGATGGCTCCCGCTCGCAGGACGCGACCAGGTGGCCTAGCAGCCCGCTTACGCTTCGCAGCGGAAAGGCCCATGCCCACCCGCGGCCGGGTAGCTCTACGATGCCGGCGCCGTTCCCCAGAGAGACCAGCTGCCCGGCAAGATCACTAGGTATAGGCGTGCCATCGTCGATGCCAGGACGCCAGCTGCCGTCGGTGAAGCCGTAACCGTCAATCCGCCATGGGCCGAGCCCCGGCGCCGACGAGGCGGCGAGTTCCAGGATCTGGTCCTCGTCAACCGACTCGGTCATGAGGAGCGAGATCACCAGCAGCGCACGGAACTCGCCCAGCCGCTCCCGCAGGTTCGCGTCGGCTGCTTCGTCGGGCCGCGTGGGCATCGTGGTCATGGCCGCCACGCCGCTTGGCGCTGTCTGTTCGGCGGTCATCGCGGAGGCGGATCAGGCGTGTGCCGACCTGAGAAACTCATCCGGCCCGACGTAGTAGGGATTCTCGACGAGGATGCCCTGGACCAGCACCTGCGGATGCGTCTTGACGATGTTGACCACGACTTCTCCGCTGAACAGGTCCAGGTCATACAGGCACAGCACGATGACCGGGTAGCTCGAGGTGACCCGGTTCAGCTCGGACTCGTAGCCCACGAGATGCTCTACCCCGGGCGCGTCGCGCAGCGCCCAGGTCATCTCGCCCACCAGTCGGCAGAAGGTGAACCCCTCGATCTCCGCCTTGACCATGCTCTCGGTCCAGAATGTGAGCATGTCGCTGGTAGTGAACTCGCCGCCGGCCAGGTAGGTCGACTCGGGCAGGTGGATATCCAACTGGCCGTCAAAGGGGCCAGGTCCGCCGCAGGTACGCGGCAGCAACTCGAGCCGCTTCGCCGTGTATGCGGAGTCCACGACGCAGATGCACTTGTCCCCGGCGGTCAGGCCCGCACCCAGGTAGCCGGTGAGCAGCCGGTCCCGGTCGCTGTCCCCCCGGTAGAACGCGCACACGTGGCTGCCCGGTTGCAGGTCGATCTCATCGATACCGCTCGATACCGTTCCGGTCATCCGCATCACCACCATGTGAACGCGATAGCCGGATCATACGTCGTCAACACAGCTTCTGGCTCACCCCCGTGGGACGAAGATTTCTCCATTTATCCATCTGCTGGGACCAGGGGTCACGATCTCCAGGCTACGTTCTGGTGAAATCCTGGCCTTACTGGTGCCCGCCGGCGACCTGGCTGCGGAGGGCTTTGCGGTCCAGCTTCCCGACGCTGGTGAGCGGCACCGAGGCGAGTATGTTCACCTCGCGTGGGTACTTGTGCGCCGCGAGCCGCCCGCGTGCGAACTCGGTGATCTCCTCCGGGGTGGCCTGGCTGCCGGGCCGCAGCGACACGAAGGCGACGATTTCTTCGCCCAGGCGCTCGTCTGGCCGGCTGACGACGCCCGCCATCGCGACTGCGGGATGCTGGAGCAGGACGTCCTCCACATCGCGCGGGAAGACGTTGAAGCCACCGCGGATGATGAGGTCCTTTTTCCTGTCCAGCACGTACAGGTAGCCGTCGGCGTCGAGACGGCCGATGTCGCCGGTGTGCAGCCAGCCGCCGCGCAGGGTCGCCGCAGTCTCCGCGGGCGAGTTCCAGTAGCCGGCCATCACCCCGTCCGCGCGGACGCAAATCTCCCCGTCGGTGCCGACCGATACGTCAGCGTCGTTGTCGTCGCGGATCGCGACCTGGTAGCCGGGAATGGGCAGCCCGGCCGAGCCGGGCCGGCTGGCTCCGGGCGGATTCACCGAGATCACCGCGCCAGACTCGGTGCAGCCATAGCCCTCGAGGATCTCGCTGCCCGGCACCCGCCGCTCCCACTGCTCCCGGGTCTGCGCCGCGAGCGGCGCGGCGCCGCTGTTCACGTAGCGGAGCCAGGGCAAGCCGACGTCCTCCAACGGCTGTGCGAGCAGCATCTGGATCATCGCGGGCACCAGCGCCGTGCGCTGAATCCGATGCCGCTGGGCCAGGGCCAGGAACTCCGCTGGATCGAACCAGCGCTGGAGCACGGCCAAGCCGCGCTCGGTGGCGTGGAATCCGACCAGGGTCACGATCATGCCGTAGGCATGCGACAACGGCAGCGGCGTCAGCGCTCTGGTGATCCCGTCGGCCTGCGAGGCCTCGTGTGAGCTGCGGGAGCAGGAATACAGGTTGCGGTGCGAGAGCATGACGCCTTTCGCCCGGCCGGTCGTGCCGCCGGTGTACATGAGCGCCGCCAGGTCATCGTCGCCGACGCGCACGATCTCGGCGGCGGGGGCGGACTCAAGGTCGGCGAAGTCCACCCCGCGTACGTGCCCGGGAAGCGAGTCAGGCACGCCGCCGACGACGATCACGTGCCGCAACCGTGGCGCGCCCGCCGCCGCGGCGCCCACCGTGGCCAGCAACTCGGCAGTGGTGACCACCGCTACCGCGCCGGAGTCGGCCAGGATGTGCCGCAACTCGGGCGGGCTAACCAGGAACACCACCGGGGTGACCACCGCACCCGCCCGCCAGATCGCGCTGTAGGCGATACCAACCTCCGGGCCGTTCGCCATCAGCACCACCACTCGCTCGCCCGCCGACACCCCCAGCTTGACCAGCCCCGATGACGCCCGGCACGCCCGGTCGAACAGCTCGCCCGACCGGTACGCCCGGTCCTCGAAAACCAGGCTCTCGTAATCGCCGAGCCGATGGAACGCGGCCTCGGCCAAAACGGCAAGGTTATGGTCAGCCTGCGACGATGTCATATCCGTCCTCCTCGCTCGGCCCGGCTACCCGATCGTAACCATCACGGATCGTGACGGCCGGATCATCGGGCAGCCAGGCCCTGCGTGGCTGCGGTCAGTGGATGCGAAGCGGGAGTGTGCGCGGTCCGCGGATCTGGCCTGCGGACCAGGTCACGGCCGAGGGGTCCTGGAGGGTGAACTCCGGGATCCGCTCGAGCCAGGCTTCGAGGGCGACCCGGAGCTCCATTCGTGCCAGGTGTGAGCCCACGCAGCGGTGGATGCCGAGGCCGAACGCGGCGTGCCGGTTGATCTCGCGGTCGATGATGACCTCACCTGCCCGGTCGAACTGCGCCGGGTCACGGTTGGCGGCCGGGAACGACAGCAGGATCCAGTCATCGGCTTTCATGTCGGCGCCACGCCAGTGCATGTCTTCCCTCACCAGCCGCGCCATGGTGACCGGCGCGTAAGCGCGGAGGAACTCCTCTATCGCGGTCGGCAGCAGCCGGGGAGTGGCGACGAGCCGTTTGCGGTCCTCCGGGGTCCTCGCCAGGTGCCACAAGGACGCGCCGATCGCACTCCAGGTCGTGTCTATGCCGGCGATGAGGAGCAGGGCCATCGTGCCGACGACGTGGGACGGATCGAGCTTGTGGCCGTAGAGCTCCGCGTTGATGAGGTAGGTGGTGAGGTCCTGACGCGGGTTGCTGAGGTGGTCGTGGACCTGGGCGAGCAGGTAGTCGAACAGCCTGCCAACCCGCTCGATGCGCTCGTCCGGCGGCAGGTTGATGCCTTCGAGCAGGTTCTCGACGAACTCACGGAACTGCGGTCCGTCCTGCGGCGGGAAGCCGAGCATGTCGGCGATGACCCGCATCGGGATGTGCTGTGCGTAGTCGTGGGCGGCGTCAACGACGTTGCGTCCCTCGAAGGCGTCGATGAGTGAGTGGCAGAATGCCCTGGTCGCCGGCTCCTGCGTGGTGACCGCGGCCTTGGTGAACGCGGGGAGCAGCAGCTTGCGGGCGTCGTGGTGGAACGGCGGGTCGGAGGAGATCGGCGGTGACCCGCCG
>Ga0209526_10002161_pt1 | contig 13246 bp, 13 predicted proteins | sample JacPinW_OM2H0_M1_FD_188566 | JGI IMG/M metagenome (GOLD analysis project Ga0209526, IMG submission 188566) | Forest soil microbial communities from Algoma, Ontario, Canada - Jack Pine, Ontario site 1_JW_OM2H0_M1 (SPAdes) (version 2) | ecosystem: Environmental > Terrestrial > Soil > Boreal... | reverse complement strand
TAAACTATGCGATTGGCTCCGCCGGGCGAGTTAGCCAAGTGGTAAGGCAGAGGTCTGCAAAACCTCCACCGCGGGTTCGAATCCCGCACTCGCCTCCAGCCTTTGATATTGCCTAGCGCAGCGTGAGTGGCTGCGCGAGGTAGCCGGCCAGTGACTGGTACGCGCCGCTGATGAGGAGCACCCCCAGAAGGACCATCAGGGCGCCGGCCGCGCGGCTCAGGACACCGGCAACGCGATTCAGCGGCCGGGCCATCCCCGGAAAGCTGGCGACGAGCAGGCTGCAGAGGATGAATGGGAGGCCAAGCCCGAGCGTGTAAGAGGTCAGCAGGAATGCACCCTCGAGCGCCTGCTGGCGGGTGCTCGCCAGGACCAGGATCGAGCCGAGCACCGGACCGACGCACGGCGTCCATGCGGACCCGAACACGAGGCCGAGGAGGAACGGCCCGAGCGTCCCATGGCGGTCGGGACTCAGCGCCGAGGCGCGAAGACGCTCAGTCCATCGGCCCAGCAGGTTGAACGTGCGGCCGCCGAGGCCCAGCGGGAGCCAGCCAAGCAGCGCGAGTCCCATCAAAACGACAAAGCCTCCACCGATGCGCTGGAGGAGCTCCCGTCCGGCTAACAGGTTGTGACCGAGCACGCCGGCCGCCACGCCCAGCAGGACGAAAATCAGGCCGAAACCGAGCACATACATCACGCCGCCTCGCAGGACCCGGCTCTGAAAGGCTGACGAATCGCGCTGGACCACCGGCAGGCCGGCGCCGCCGAGGTAACTGACATAGGCCGGCAGCAGGGGCACGACGCACGGCGCAAAGAACGACACGGCCCCGGCGGAAAAGGCGAGTAAGAGGTCGCCGGTCAACTGCCGAAGGTGAAGGAGAAGAGCTCGAAGCCGGTCCCGGTTGGGCTAACGGTCAGTTCGTGACGCGTGAAGTCGGTCCGATTGATGAGACTGAAGTTGTCTGACCGGTCGATATCGACGTAGGAGCGGCCGCTGCTGTCGAACCTTACGTCAGATCCTGCGTCCGACTGGCTGAGCTCGGCTCCGTCGAGGCGGAGGTAGACGCGCTCGGGCGACCCCGACGTGGCCGCCACCATGTAGACCCGCCGGGCACGGTAGTTGATCAGTGCGTAGTCCTGTCCGGGCGGGGAAGCGCGCGCGTGCTGCGCGTGCTCGCCCTCCCCGGGCAGATTGATCGACCAGCGGCCCTGGTAGAAGATCACGTTGGCTAGATGGCGGCCAGTCGAGATCGTCCCCGGGTCCTGGAAGTCGAAGGGTTGTCCCGGCGGGTACGACTGTTCGTTGCCAATCGAGTCAGGGTGGCCACCGTACAGCTCTACCGTCTGGAGATTGGCATCCTGCGTGAGTCCGGGGTCAATGCTGGGCCCCGCCGAGGGATGAACGGCGTACCCGGCGTCGCGCAGGAGTAGTTGGATGGCGGCTTCCGTATCGGCATAGCCCCCCTCACCGGATTCGGTATGCCGGATGACCCCCGTCTTGTCGATCAGGTATTCCGCCGGCCAGTAGAGGTTCTGGTAGGCGTTCCAGGTCGCCATCTGCGAATCGACGGCCACCGGCCAATCGACGTGGTAGCGCTGAATGGCCTGGCGGACATTGGAAACGTTCTTCTCGAATTCGTACTCTGGGCTATGGACGCCGACGACCACCAGGCCGCTGCCCCCGTATCGATGCCACCAGCTCTGCAGGAAGGGGAACGTCCGCTGACAGTTGATGCATGAGTACGTCCAGAAGTCCACGAGGACGACCCTGCCGCGGAGCTGGTGCATGGTGAGTGGGGAACTGTTCTCCCAATCGGAGATGCCGGTGAACTCGGGGGCCTGGGGACCTCCGTTGCTGAGCAGATTGGATGTCGGCTTGGGACTCACCGTGGCGTTGGCGTGCCGTAGCCCATACACACCGGCTGCGACGAGGACGATGGCGGCGGCCACGGCCATCGAGCGAATCGCATTGGTTCGCAATCGTCCGGCCCTCCGGGCACCGCTCATGCTGTTGCAAGGGTAGCGTTAAGGCTCGCCTCATTTGACGATGGCAAACAGCAAGGACGTCCTTCGGAAGCTCGCGGAAAGCGAAGAGATCGAGATCGAGACCCGCCGCGAGCCGGAATCTCCGCTGCACCGGACCACCATCTGGATCGTGGCGACAGAGAAGGGCGTCTACGTCCGATCGGGCTCTAGGAAGGGGCGCTGGTATCAGGAAGCGCTGGCCAACCGGAATGTCACGATCCGAGTCGGTCGGCGTAGGGTGGCCGTCCGGATTCAGTCGGCGAGAAACGCCGCGGTGATCCGCAAGGTGAACGCCGCCTACCGCGAGAAGTACGGCCAGGACTGGCCCGATAGCGCGAAGGCGGTGGTTCGGCGGGCGAGGCTGAACACCACCCTCCGCCTTATCGCCACCTGATGGCGGTCTCAGTCCGAACAGCGTGCAGGGGCCGCTCGGCGGCCACCCAGTAGCCTCCGTTCCACCTTTGCAGGCCCCCGCCTACGGGGGCATCGGGCTGCCCCCGCGAACGAGGACCGTGCCGGCGCTGATGACCGCCAGGACGCCGATCACCCAGGTGGTCCAGGCCATCGCACTAACGCTGCTGAACCCCAGTACCCACGGGGCGAGGAAGAGCAGCACGCCTTCGATCAAGGGCAGGTATTCGACGTTGCTGTTCAACCGGAATAGCAGCGACCCACCGCCAAAGACGAACAGCAACGCGCCGCCGATATATGCCGTCCAGGGCGCGGCGGTCTGGGGGGCCTGGGAATAGCATCTGGAGCTTTGCAAAAACGGCAGCAATCGCCTGCCCTTAACGGGGCCGAGCAGGAAGCGGTCAAGAACAAGGAGGCTGGTTTGCCCTATATTCTCGCGGACTACAAAGCTGCTCTAAAGAAGCTAGCCGAAGGTGAGAAGTACAATCGGGAGCGAAACAAGCAGAAACGCGTTGGTTGGAAATTCGCGGAAACGGATGCAAATGGCAGATTGGACGGTCGCACATTTCGCCCTGTCTAATCCCAAGGGCCGAGGTATGGAAAGCGTTCCGAGTTTACTGAATCGGTTAGCCACCAACATCCGCTCCCTCGGGAAGGCTGAAATCCTCGACATAACCTTCCACTCTGAGTTGACATCGGAAGGTGTTGAGTGGCCCACTTTCGTTGTGTATTACGTTCCTGCTAAAAAACGCTCGGCGAGCGGAGCGCCCAGCAGGGCCAGACGAGTAAGGAGCAGCTAGCGCGAGACGGTGCGACGGCAACCGACAAGCCTGGGATGGACGCCCTGGGCGGGAGGCAAAGGCTGGCAACGGAAAAACCGAATGTTGACTTTTTGGATTGGTATGGTCAACAATGGACAATTCAGCGGCGGCCACACGCAAAGGGGAGGTCAACAGATTGCCCGCGGCGGATCGACGATGACGACCCCGTATCCGGTTGAGAACGCATCAGATTCCAACATTTCCCTGGCCGAGCTTCGGCAGAGGTTTCGTGACCGAGGCCTCACCATCGTCGACGTTCGAGGCCTGCCCGCCTACAACGGCTGGCGCCTGAGCGGGTCAGCTCGCGGGGGTCATATCCCCGGAGCGGTCGCCTTCCCGAGCGCCTGGCTGAAAAGCGTCGACGGCCCCGAAGTCGAGCGGCTGCTTCGGTCGAAGGGCATCCTCGCCAGCCGAGAGGTCGTCCTCTACGGCGACCGTCCGCAGGACACCTTCGAGCTCCGGACCAGGTTGGCGGCGTTGGGCCAGACAGAGGTCCGTGTCTACGAGGGCGGTTGGGCCGAGTGGGCCGCCGATAAGACACTGCCCGTCCATCGCCTTGCCAACTACGAGAAGCTCGTCCACCCGGATTGGCTTCGTCAACTGCTCGACGGCGGACGCCCCGAAGCCGCGCCGGCGGGCCCGTACCGCCTCTTCCACGTCAATTTCGGGGTTCCGGAGGAGTACGAGGAGAACCACCTTCCCGGGGCGCTCTATCTCGACACGAACCGGCTCGAGAATCCGACGGACTGGAACCGCCGAACGCCGGAGGAGCTCGAGGCGGCGCTGCGGTCGCTTGGGATCACACGCGAAACCACCGTCATTCTCTATGGCCGCGATACCGAAGGTCACGCCAACGAGAAGTGGCCCGGACGTCGAGCCGGGCAGATCGCTGCCTGCCGGGCGGCGCTGATCCTGCGTTACGCGGGCGTCGACGACGTCCGCCTGCTCGACGGCGGCTACGACCGCTGGGTCCAGGCGGGAAACTCGCTCGAGACGGTTTTCAGCAAGGCGGCGCCGGTCGAATCGTTCGGTGTCCAGATCCCATTGCGCCCGGAGCTCATCGTCGACATCGACGAAGCCAAGCAGATCCTGTTCGACCGGGAGCACGCCGCCCTGGTCAGCGTCCGGACCTGGAAGGAGCACATCGGTCAGGTCAGTGGCTACAACTACATCAACCCGGCCGGCCGGATCGCGGGGGACATCTGGGGGAACTGCGGCTCGGACGCCTATCACATGGAGCACTACCGCAACGTCGACAACACGATGCGCGCCTACCCGGAGATCGCGGCCAACTGGAAGGAGGCCGGGATCAGCGCCGACAAGTGGGTCGCGTTTTACTGCGGGACCGGCTGGCGGGCGAGCGAGACCTGGTTCTATGCCTACCTGATGGGTTGGCCGCGGATCGCAGTTTACGACGGCGGATGGTTCGAGTGGAGCCAGGATCCGGTCAGCAACCCGATCGAGGTAGGGGAGCCGGTAGCCGTCTAGAACGCGACATCACCGCATAAAGATGTCGAAGTCGAACCGGGACGAGCTGCTCAGCCGATACCGAGAAGGGGCCGCGGTGCTGGCGGCAGCGGTTTCGCGCCTCAGCACGACGCAGCTTGATCACAAACCCGCGGATGGCGGGTTTTCGGCGCGCGAGGTCGTTCATCATACGGCCGATAGTGAAATGACCGCGGCGATCCGCCTGCGCCGACTGGTCGCCGAGGACAATCCCCAGATCACCGGCTATGACCCCGACCGGTTTGCGTCACGTCTGCACTACGCCAGCCGGCCGGTGCAGCCGTCGCTGGACGCCATCAGGGCGGCACGGGCATCGACCGCTTCAATCCTCGAGGCTCTCAGCGAGGCGGAGTGGGGGCGGGCCGGCACCCACACCGAGATTGGAGCGTACTCGATCGATACGTGGCTGGAGGTCTACGCGGCGCACTGCCACGACCACGCGGACCAGATACGGCGGGCCGCAGCCGAGGCCGGCTAAAGGCGGTCGTCGACCCTAAGGGGTGCTGGCACGACCCGGAAGCGGGGCGGCTGGACCCACCCGTGTTCGGCAGGCACCATTTCCCGCCCGCCAAAAAGCCCCCAAAATGGGTAACCGAGGGGAGGTGCCCATCACCGTCAGTCAGGTCCGAGTGGCAACTGCGCCCAGCTCACGGGTACGCCTGCTCTCCCTGCTTGGGCTGCTACTGGCGCTGCTGGCACTGGGGCTTCCTGTTTACACGGTCGTGATGACCCCGGCCACCGTACCGCTAGGTCAGAGGCCGAACCTTGTCGAGTACGCAGCGCTGGTGGTCGGCTGCCTGGAATTCGCCCTAGTCGGCTTCCTCATCACCCGCCGCCAGCCCCGGAATCTGATTGGTTGGATGCTGCTGGTAATCGCCATCCTGACTGCGCTCACAAGCACCAGCGATTACCAGGTGGACGCGCGCTATGCTCCGGCCACCTTCGCATACGCCGACGTCGTCAGTGCGATCGGCACCGTGCTGGGTCAGCCGGTACTGGGTCTGTTGATCGTCGGCTTCCTCGTCTTCCCCGATGGCCGCCTGCTCTCGCGACGATGGCTCCCGTTTGTCGGATTGGGCGTTGCGTGCGTGCTGATGGGCACCGTCGGCGCGATCGTAGATCCACGATCCGTGGGCTCAGGCAACACACCGGCCTCGGCGGTTCCACTAGCTTCGGCCCTGGTCACCCTTGGCTGGATCGGACTCCTGCTGATCGGGGTAGCCGGCGTGGCGTCGATGTTCCTGCGTTACCGGCGCGGCACCGTCGAGGTAAAGCAGCAGCTCAAGTGGGTCTTTGTCGGCGTGTTCGTGGCGGTCGCCAGTCTATGGATAGGAACCGCCCTCAACTCATTCAGCCTCCCCTTATTGGTCGTGCTCGTTCTTCTTCCCGCCACCATCGGATTCGCCGTACTCAAGTACCGGCTCTACGACGTCGATGTCGTGATCAGCCGCACGGTTGTCTATGGTGCGCTGGCGATCATCATCGCCTTGGTCTACGTTGGCCTGGTTGTGGGTGTCGGCTCGATCGTGGGGCGGGGGACTGGCGCAAACCTGGCCCTCTCGCTGGTTGCCACCGCGATTGTCGCGCTCGCCTTCCAGCCTGCGCGGGCACGACTGCAGCGCGCCGCCAACCGGCTGGTCTACGGCAGGCGCGCCACGCCATATGAGGTTCTTAGCGACTTCAGCCAGCACCTCGGCGAGGCGTATGCCAGCCAGGAACTGTTGCCGCGCATGGCGAGGGTCCTCGGAGAGGGGACTGGGGCCGAGCGCGCAGAGGTGTGGCTGCGGATCAAGAACGAGCTGCGCCGCATGGCGGCGTGGCCCGAGGCCGCGCCAGGCTCTCCGCCTCCAGTTGCGGTTACCGGCCAGCTGCTCCCCTCGCTCAGCGCCGGCCGCGCGGTGGCGGTTCGGCATCGCGGGGAGTTGCTCGGGGCGCTGACGATCAGCAAACGCGCCGGGGAAGTGTTGTCGCCGATCGAGGTGAAGCTGCTCGACGACCTCGCCAACCAGGCTGGCCTGATGCTCCGCAACGTCGGCCTGACCGAGGCGTTGATCGAAAAGGTGCAGGAGCTGCGCGCCAGCCGTCAGCGGCTGGTCACGGCGCAAGACGAGGAACGCCGAAGGTTGGAGCGCAACCTGCACGATGGTGCGCAGCAGCACCTGGTGGCGCTCAGGGTGAACCTCGGGCTCGCCAAGCGTTTCGTTAGCAGCGACCCAGGCAAGACCACAGACGTCCTTACCCAGCTCGAGTCCGATGCTGACGCCACCCTCGAAACCATTCGTGAACTGGCCCGCGGAATCTATCCCCCGCTGCTGGCGGACCGTGGACTCGCTACCGCCCTCGCCGCGCAGGCCCGCAAGGCAGCGCTACCAGTGGAGGTTGACGCCGACGGTGTCGGTCGCTACCCGCAGGATGTGGAGGCGGCGGTTTACTTCTGTTGTCTCGAGGCCCTGCAGAATGTTCAGAAGTATGCCGACGCCACGAAGGCCGAGATCCGGCTCGGCGCTGAGGATGGCGCGCTTCGCTTCTCCGTCACCGACGACGGTGCGGGATTTGATCCGCAGACCCGCAGGCGTGGCACCGGGCTGCAGAACATGGCCGACCGATTGGACGCGCTGGGCGGAGCGCTGGTCATCACCGCGGCGCCCGGCAAGGGCACGACGGTGACCGGCACTGTCCCCGCGATCCCCTACCGGGGCGCGTAGAAGACCCTGACGGAATCGGGAAGTGATCCGACCAGGTCGTCGGGAAGCTCCTGACCAGATAGTGAGCGGCCCCAGGTCTCGGACACAAACTCCTCGACCCACCGTCGAGCCAGTTGCATCACCGCGGCCAGCGGCATCTGGGCCGCCTGAAGAAGCTCTTCGCGCTCGGTAAGGAAGGCTTCGAATTCCTTCAGGTAGCGTTGGCCCCGTTCCGTCATCAGGGCCAGGATCTGGCTATGGTCAGCATTTGACCGAGCGGCTTCCAGCTGCCGGCTCTTGAGGCCGGCCATGTCGTCGACAAAGGCTTGCGCAATCGGCATGACTTCCGCTCGGAGCTTCTGGATGTTCCGAATCCGGTCCGGACCGATCATGTGGACCCATTGCTGCCGGCCCTTCGCATCACCGAGCTCGCAAGCGCCGTAGTAACGGCCATTCGTTCCCGGCAGCTGCTTCGTTGCCATGTGCCGGCACGACCAGATGGTGCGGAGGGGCCTGTCCTTGGAGTCGACGACGATGGCATGTCGTGTCTGGTACGTGGGACACTCGTTGAAGTCCGCCGCAAAAGGCTTCGGATATGGGCACGCGTCGCTAGGTCGCACGGACATTTCCTAGCCCTTTGTACCTCGCTGACCCGCCGCCTTCACCGCTCGCGCAATAGTTACTCAATAGTTGCCCAGGAAGAGCATAAACCAGAGTTTGAGCTTTGGCAAGAAGCGAATACGAAGCGGAATTCCGTGGGTTAGGTTGTGTAGAGGTCTTGCGTAGAGTACGGCTCGCCGCCATACTAAGACATGATGGGAGTAGCCGGCGAGCAGCCTGTCTACAGTATCGGCGCCGTGGCGCAAATGCTGGAGGTCCCGGCCTCTACCCTTCGGGCCTGGGAGGAGCGATACGCGGTCATCGTCCCGACCCGAAGCGGTGGCTCCCAGCGGCTGTACTCGCGAAACCAGCTGGAGCTCCTCCGGTTCATCAAGCGGCAGATCGAAACGGGGATCAGCGCTGCCGACGCCCATCGGGTACTCAGCCAGGAATTGGCGTCGGGCCGCCTTCCCGCCGGGGGTGACGAGGAGAAGGAGGAGCTTCGCCCTCTGGTCCTCATTGCCGAGCGGGATCCTTATGCGGCTCAGCTGTCCGAGTACTTCCTGCGCACCGAAGGCTATGAGGTGGCCACCGCGCTTGATGCCATCCAGGCCAGGCTGCAGTTCGAGGAGCGGTCGCCCGACCTGGTGGTGCTCGACCTCCTGATTTCTGGTGGTGCCGGTTTTCGACTGTGCCGCGAATTCATGGCCAGAGCAGGTATCCGGATCCTCGCGGTTTCGGCTCTTGACAGCTCTGAGGAGGCCCTGCGTGCCGGGGCGAGCGCCTTCTTGAACAAGCCGATCGACCCACTTCAGCTGGTCTCGACCGTGCGCGATCTGCTGGGGACCAGCGCCCTGGCTCGGTCCGTTCCTAAAGCGAAGGTGACGTGAGCGACCGCCTTTCCAGCGGCCAGCCACGGCTCGATGCAATCCTTCATGGCGGTCTTCCGGCGAACGCGATCAACCTGATCATCGGGGCGCCGGGCAGCGGCAAGACGATCCTGACCGAGCAATACATCTTTCGGAACGCGACGGTCGAACGGCCGGCGCTCTATCTCTCGACGGTCTCGGAGCCGTTCGACAAGATCATCCATTACGGGCAGTCGCTCGAATTTTTTGATGTGAAGGCGGTCGGCACCCGAGTCGTCTACGAAGACCTGGGCGCGGGCTTAGCGGATGGCGGTTTGTCCGGAGTCCTGACCCGAATCGACAACCTGATCAAAGAACATCACCCGGGACTGGTGGCCATCGACAGCTTCAAGGCGCTCCACGCGTTTGCGGCAGATGAACGCGACTTCCGGCGCTTTCTTCATGACCTGGCCGGTCGGCTCACGGCCATGGCAGCTTCCTCATTCTGGGTCGGCGAGTACGACGGGTCCGACTCCACGGACGCGCCCGAGTTCGCCGTGGCGGACGCGATCATCTCCCTGAGCACCACGCGCATGTCGGAACGGCAGACGAGGATTCTTCAGATACTCAAGCTGCGTGGTAGCGGTTTCGCCGCCGGCGAGCACGCATACCGGATCACAGCGGGTGGTCTGGATATCTTTCCTCGGCTCGCCGATGCCATCGACAGTTCGGACTACACACTGGGCACTATGCGGCAGTCCACCGGGGTCGATGCTCTCGACGAGTTACTCGGGGATGGCTACTGGCCGGGGTCGACGACGCTGGTCTGCGGTCCGTCTGGGGTGGGTAAGACGCTCATCGGCCTCCACTTCATCTTCCAGGGTGCGAGGCTGGGGCAACCTGGCGTGATCGCCACGCTTCAGGAAAATCGAACCCAGCTTACGCGCATTGTGGCGGGATTCGGTTGGTCCCTCGACGACCCGGGTGTCCACCTGATGGCCCGCTCCCCGGTCGACGTCTACATCGATGAGTGGGTTTACGAGCTACTGGACGTGATCGAGAAGACCGGTGCGAAGCGTGTCCTGATCGACAGCCTGGCCGATCTCTATTTCACGATCGGTGATCCGGTCCGTTTTCGGGAGTGGATGTATTCGTTGACCCAGCGCCTGGGACGAATGGGCGTCAGCCTCTTCATGACGCTCGAGGTGCCCGAGCTGTTCGAGGTGATCCGGGTGTCAGAGCAGGGGATGTCGCATCTTTCCGACAACGTCTTGCTGCTTCAGTACGTCCGGAGTGATTCGCGGATCGCGCGCGCCCTGACGGTGCTCAAGACCCGGGCCAGCCGTCACGAACCCGAGATCCGCACGTACGAGATTTCGGAGCACGGGATTGTCCTGGGCGCCTCGCTGGCGGGGCTCGCGGCCCCACCAGCAGGGCGTTGAGGTCGCCCTTGACGCGAGTGGCTTACCGGACGGAGAGTACCGGCGTAAGAATCTCGGTGGCGTAAATCTCGAACGCCTCGGTCACGGCGTCCTTGCCGCCAAACTTTTGAATGGTCTCCGCGCGCAGGGAGCCGATCGCGGCCTCACTCTTCTGGAGGTCTTGCTCGCTGTCCCAGACCGAACCGCCGAACGTCTTGCCGGTCTGCCGGTTGACGAAGAAGTAGGCCGTCCGGGCACCCGACTGCTTCTGGATGGCAGGGACAATTCTCTCCTTAAAGTTGGAGATCGCTTCGGACGCGTGGGCCGGATCGCCGTGAACGGTGGTCACACGTGCCCACACGCCCGCCTTCGCCGGCTTGATCCGCTCCATCACGACGACCTCGCACTCGTCTTCCTCGACGATGCTGCCGCCGGTCTGGCTCGTCATTTTGACGGCCTCAGGGCGAACCTGGGAGCGAGCTTGCTTCATCGCTGATTCCGATTCCCAGTAGGAAACGCTTAGACCGTCACCGGTCTTCCGGTTGCCGAGGATGGTGGCACCGGTGAAGCCCGGTTGCTTCTTGAGAAGGGGCAGGATGTCCTGCGTCCAGAGCCTGACCGCTTCGTTGATCTTGCTCGGATCACCCTTGAGACGTACGACGCGACAGTACGAGTTTGCGCGATTCTGCGACATGCGGTGTCCTCCTTGCACGACCTTTACGGAAGTCGTGACTTGTCGAGGTATCGACTGAAGGACCAGGCTCAGCGTTCTTGAGCGAGGGAGGGACGTCAAAGCGTCCCGAGGGGCCTTGCGTCAGTCATACCCATTCGCGCGAGCCCTCAACCTGAAGCCATCATTTGCTGGACATTTCTCCAACTTCACATCTCCTTGACTTGAAAGCTTGGCCCCTGCTACGTTGGTCAGGTTCGTCTCGTCCACGACTAGACCAAGGGAGGGAAACCTATGACGCGGACGTTCTTTGGCCTGCGCGCGCGTGTCGTTGCGCGATTCGGCGCCCTTGCCGGGGCTGCGGCTCTCGTCGTCGGACTCACGCCGGCGACGTCGATCATCGGCGCCGACGCAGCGACGGCCCCGCAGACATACATCGTGCTCGCCAAACAGGAGACAGTCTCAGCCCAACTGCTGAGCCGGCTTCAGCTGCAGGGCGCGACGATCGTCGCGAGCTACGACGCGATCGGGGTCGTCCTCGTGAGGTCGGGCGACACCCAATTCGCCGGCCGGGCGCAGAAAAACCTCGACGTCGAGGGCGCCGCCAATACAAACACCCTGGCTTTCCATCTCAAGCCCACGATCGAGAACAGCGGCGGCGATCACGGAGGGAATGGCGGCAAGCCCGCCAGTGACAGCGACAACCTGTCCGCGCTGCAGTGGGACATGAAGCAGATCAAGACCCCGCAAGCTCACGCCATCACAGGCGGGAGTCGCTCGGTCCTGGTGGGCGACATCGATACGGGCCTGGATTACACCCATCCGGACCTGGCACCGAACGTTGACAGCGCGAACAGCGTGAACTGCCTCAGCGGCACGCCCGTGCCTGGGAAGGTCGCCGCCATGGACGTCAATGGTCACGGCACCCACACCGCCGGAACCATCGCGGCGGCCGCGAACGGGATCGGCATCGTCGGAGTGGCTCCGAACGTGCGCATCGCGGGAATCAAGGCTGGCGATAGCAACGGGTTCTTCTTCCCGCAAGCGGTGGTCTGCGCCTTCATGTGGGCGGGCTCCCACCACTTCGACGTTACGAACAACAGCTACTTCGCCGACCCCTACTACTTCAATTGTCCCAACGGCACCGCGCAGGAAAAGATGATCCTGAAGGCGGAAGGGCGGGCGATCGCCTACGCGACGCGAAAGGGTGTGACGAACGTCGCCGCGGCGGGGAATTTCGCGGACGACATGGCGAATCCGACCCAGGATCGCCAGAGCCCGGATGACACTGTCCCGGTGACCAGGCCCGTGACGAAGGACTGCAAAGTCATTCCGGTCGAGATGCCGGGCGTCATCGCGGTCAGCGCCACCGGCAACAAGGCGATGAAGTCCTTCTATTCGAACTACGGGATGAACGTCATCCAGGTCGCGGCGCCCGGCGGAGACAGCCGTCAATTGACCGCGGCGGCCCCCAACGGCCGCGTGCTCTCGACCTACCCCGTGAGCCTGAAGGATTCCTGCCTCCGGCCGGTCGTCGATCCGAGTGGTGGACCGAACGCCTTCTACTGCTACCTGCAGGGGACGTCGATGGCATCGCCCCACGTAGCCGGACTCGCGGCCCTGATCATCAGCCGGTTCGGGGAGATGAGCTCCAAGGACGTGCTCCGGCTTCTCGAGCGGACGGCCGATCCGATCGCCTGCCCGACCGCCGCGCAGCTGGCACAGTATGCGTTCTTCCCTTCAGTGAACAACGACGCGCCGCAAACGTGCACCGGTCCGGCCTCGCACAACTCGTGGTACGGCTTCGGGCAGGTGAATGCACTGAAAGCGATCAGCGACGAAGGCGACAATAACCAGAACAACTAACGACGCGTAGGGGGCCGGGCAACCTGTCCGGCCCCCTTTGCTCAGGAGGGTTCAACTGAGATGGCGACTGAACCGGCAGCCGACAGCTGCCTCGGCTGCCGTGGTCCGCTGCAGTCGCTCGGTGTGGAGCACTTTCGGGTCGGTGGCGTCAGCGGCGGCTGGGCCGCGCTCATGGGTCAGTGGGCGGAGATCGGTGAGGGCATCCTCGATATGGAGCTGCTGGCCTGTCGCAACTGCCGCCGCGTCGAACTCCGAGTCCCGCAGCGGCGTTAGCAAGCGCAATCTGACCTATCCGATGAATTTGGCTAGACACTCGCCCATTCGGGTGATATACCTGTGGGCGGCAGGCGTCGGCACGTAAGGGAGGAGGTGCGTATGAGGCGCAGGGTCGCTGTCA
>Ga0209526_10002160_pt1 | contig 13248 bp, 11 predicted proteins | sample JacPinW_OM2H0_M1_FD_188566 | JGI IMG/M metagenome (GOLD analysis project Ga0209526, IMG submission 188566) | Forest soil microbial communities from Algoma, Ontario, Canada - Jack Pine, Ontario site 1_JW_OM2H0_M1 (SPAdes) (version 2) | ecosystem: Environmental > Terrestrial > Soil > Boreal... | reverse complement strand
TCCATTCCCGCGGATGTTGCGGAGAAGGTGCGCAAACACCTTCAGGGAGTAGCGGACGCGGAAGCCGCCGAGGAAGCCAAGGCGAAGGCGGATAAAGACGCAAAGGATGCGGCGTCGAAGGCAGCGCGGATGCGTCCGGCTGCTGCACCTACGCCGCCGGCGCCTCCTGCACCTGCCGTTGCGGCGCCTAAACCTTTGGCTCCCGCGGCGGCACCCGTAGCCGGAACAGCAGCTCCAGCAGCACCCAGGCCGGCTGGGCCAGTTGCTGCTCCTGCACCTGCGGCTCCTACGGTTGCGGCTCCTCCTGCAAGTACGGCGGCTCCGACAGCAACACCTTCTACATCTCCTGCGGCCGCGAAACCTGCACCGAGTGCGCCTCCTGCGAGCGCGCCTGCTCCGACTCCGATTCGTCCTGCAGCGCCGGCGGCGCGGCCTGCGGCTCCATCCTCACCTACAACATCCGCTCCCAGTGGGGCTCCGCCGCAACGGCCAGCGGCAGTAACTCCTGCGCAGCGTCCCGGGCAAAGAACGGGTACGCAACCATCGGCAGTGCGTCCGGCTGCAGCAGCGCCTGGCACGGCTACACGGCCGTCGGCTCCGGCGCGTCCGCCCATGCCGACTGGCGGAAACCGCGGACCGCTTCCGAACACCGGGCCGGGAGGGCAGCGTCAGGGCGGACCGCGTCCGGGTCAACCGATGCGTCCGATGCCGTCGGGCCAAGGCGGGCGGCCGTATCCTTCGCGTCCGAGCGGACCGGGTGGGTCGGGTGGCGGACCTGCGGGCCAGCCAAGACCATTTGAGCAGCGCCGCGGCGGGGTGCCCACGGGCACACGTCCGGGGCCGCGCGCGCCGGGGCGTCCCGGGATGTTGCCGCCGTTGCCTCCGGATAAAGCGCCTCCGAAGGCTGAGCCGGGCAAGCCGCTCTATACGCGGCGGCCAACGCAGCGACAGCGTCCAGCGCTGGACAAGCGAGAGATTGAGGGCGAGCGCAAGCTGCACCCGACGCGGCAGCGTCCGGGAGCAGGGCGAGCCGTAGCGGCGGTGATTGCGCCGCCGGAGCCGCGTCCTCCGCGCGATGTAACGATTACAGAAGGCATCACGATCCGCGAGCTGGCGGAGAAGCTGGACGTGCGCGCGAAGGATCTATTAAAGACGCTGCTCGATCGCGGTGTGTTTGCCAGCATCAACCAGGCGCTGGATGTGCCGACGGCAACAACGTTGGCGGAAGCGTTCAGCGGTGTGGTTAATGTGGTCTCCTTGGAAGAGGAGATGGTGCTGGAGGTTGCCAAGGAAGAGACCAAGGAGAGTCTGAAGCCGCGGCCGCCGGTAGTGACAGTGATGGGACACGTCGACCATGGGAAGACGAGCTTGCTGGACGCAATTCGCAGCGAAGACGTGGCGGCAGGCGAAGCGGGCGGCATCACCCAGCACATCGGCGCGTACAAGGTGCAGGTTAACAACCGGAGCGTGGTGTTCATCGATACGCCAGGCCATGAGGCATTCACGCGCATGCGTGCGCGCGGCGCGAAGGTGACGGACATTGTCGTTTTGGTGGTAGCGGCGGATGACGGCGTTATGCCGCAGACGAAAGAGGCGATTGATCACGCAAAAGCGGCGAATGTGTCGATCGTGGTGGCGATCAACAAGATTGATAAACCAGAAGCGCAGCCGGAGCGGGTGAAGCGCCAGCTTTCGGACAACGGGTTGTTACCCGCGGAATGGGGCGGTGACACGGAGTTTGTGGAAGTTTCGGCGAAGCAAAAGACCGGAATCGATAAGTTGTTGGAGACTTTGCTGCTGGTCGCGGACCTGCGCGAATTGAAGGCGAATCCGGATGCCCCGGCGACGGGCACAGTCCTGGAATCGCGCGTGGACAAGGGCCGTGGGCCAGTGGCGACCATCCTGGTGCAGAACGGGACTTTGAATCCAGGCGATTTCTTCATTTGCGGAGCGGTGTTCGGCAAAGTGCGCGCGATGTTTGATGATCACGGACTCACAGTCAAGGACGCACCGCCGTCGACGCCGGTGGAAGTGCTGGGTTTGCAGGGCACACCCGAAGCGGGCGACAACTTCCAGGTCACCGACGAAGCGAAGGCGCGACACATCGTCGAATACCGGCAGGGCAAGCAGCGCGACGCGGCGTTGGCACGCACTTCCGGTGCGCGCATCACGCTCGATCAATTGCATGAGCAGTTGAAGTCGGGCGACGTGAAGGAACTCGGAATTGTGATTAAGGCCGACGTGCAGGGTTCGGTGGAAGTGCTCAGCGAAATGCTGCCAAAGCTTTCAACGGATCAGGTGAAGCTAAAGATCATCGGCTCGGGCGTGGGCGCGGTGACCGAAAACGATATCCTGCTGGCGTCAGCATCGGGCGCGATCGTCATCGCGTTCGGCGTGCGCCCGGACCGCAAGGCCATGGACCTGGCGCAGCAAGAGCACGTTGATATTCGCACGCACACCATCATTTACGAAGTTTCCGATGAAATTAAGAAGGCGATGGAAGGCCTGCTGGAGCCGGTGATCCAGGAGACGTACGTGGGCCGCGCGGAAGTGCGCAACACGTTCCGCGTCAAGGGCGCAGGCACGGTGGCGGGCTGTTACGTTGTGGATGGCGTGCTAAAGCGCGACGCCCAGGTGCGCGTGGTGCGCGACGGAGCGATCATCTATACGTCGAAGCTCAGCTCGCTGAAGCGCTTCAAGGACGACGCCAGCGAAGTGCGTACGGGCTTCGAGTGCGGCGCCGGGATCGCGAATTTCAACGACGTGAAAGTCGGCGATATACTGGAATGCTTCCAGGTGACGAAGCTGAGCGCCGCGGAAGCCGCAGCGCAAGGCAACGCGCCAGCGTCGCGCAAATAGCTGCAAACCGTCCCCGCGGAGCCGCTCATGCCGGTCGGTCTACTTACCCTCGAGCTGCACATACCGGATGCTCATTCGCTGAAGGACAAGCGGCAGATCGTGCGCAGCCTGAAGGATCGGCTGCGCCGGCATTTCAATGTTGCAGTGGCGGAGATGGAATATCAGGACGTGTGGCAGCGCTCGATCATCGGTGTGGTGACGTTGTCTACCGCCGAACAGCATGTGGAGGAGTCGCTGCAGTTGGTGCTCAGGGAAGCGGACCGGCTGCTCGGTCCGGTCCTGGTGAATCACGTCGTGGAAATGATTTAAAGGCTTGCGATGAGCCCTACCAATCACCGTCATGAACGCGTGGGCGAGGAAATCGCTCATGAAATCAACGCCATGTTGGCCGGCGAGTTGAAAGATCCGCGGCTGGAAGGCATGGTGGTGGTCAGCGAAGTGCGCGTACAACCGGACATGAAGCATGCGCGCGTATTTGTGAGCATGCGCGGCAGCAGCAAAGAGCAAACGGACGCGATCAAGGCGCTGGAGCACGCGGCGGGGTACATTCGTAGCGAGATTATCGAGCGGCTGCAGTTGCGGCGCTTGCCGGAGCTGCACTTCACCCTGGACCTTTCGCAGGAGCACGTGGAACGCATCGAGCAACTGCTGAGGGACATGAAGAAGGACAAGCCTTCTTCCAATCCTTGAGTTTTCTGATTTTCTACATCTGATTTCATGCCAAAACAGCCGCAACCGGCGCCTTTTGACGGCGCTCTGGTGATCGACAAGCCAAAGGGAAAGACATCGCACGACGTAGTGGACGCGGTGCGGCACATCGCCGGCTTTCGGCAGATCGGGCATCTGGGCACGCTCGATCCGCTGGCCACGGGTGTTCTTGTGCTTCTGCTGGGGCGCGCCACGCGGCTGGTGCAGTTCTACGCCGGACGCCGCAAACGATACAGGGCGGGATTTCGCTTTGGTTTTGCGACCGATACTTACGATTCGGATGGTGAGGCGCAAGGACCGGATACCGCGCCGGCTCTCGACAAGTCTGTGTTGGAGAAGTTGGCCAGCGAACGCGTCGGGCGCTTTCAGCAGACGCCGCCAGCTTTTTCAGCGAAAAAAGTGAAAGGGCGGCCTGCATACGAGCTGGCCCGTAAGAAACAACCGGTCGAGTTGAAATCGGTCGAGGTCGAGTTGTTTGAATACAAGCTAAACGAAACTGAGGGTAGCACCGCCCGCTTCGTCATCGAGTGTTCTTCGGGCACGTACATCCGTTCGCTCGCGCAAGAGATGGGGCAAAAGCTTGGATGCGGCGCGCACCTCGCGGAAATTGAGCGGACAGCGGTAGGAGAGTTTTCGTTGGATCAGGCGGTAAAACTCGAAGAACTGGCCGAAGCGGCACGTGCGGGAAAGTTTGCCGACTACCTCATTCGGCTGGAGAATTTGCTGCCGAATTTTCCAAAAGTGAATGTGCTACCGATTATCGAGCGGCGCGTGCGGCACGGCACGAAGTTCAATGTGACCTTGGCGCAAGTGCAACCCGGCCGCGTCGAGCCTTCCCCCGGCGCGACTACAGAGTTAGATGGCGGCGAACCGCGGCCGCCGCGCCTACGTGTGTTCAGCCAGCAAAATAGCTTAATTGCGATTGCGGAAGCGGTGGTCCCTCGCACGTATCAGCCGATTGTGGTGTTTGAACCGCTGCCTTAGCACACCTAAGGTTGCGGTTGGTCTGGGAGCTGCTGCGGATTTCCTCGAATGGTGCCTCGGCCACCAGCGGGTTCCCCGCGTCCGGCGAAGATGCTGCGAGCGTTGCGAATCGGATCGCGAAGCCTTCGCGGCGTAACAAGAATCACGAATTCCGTATTTTTCAGCGAATTGTTCCTGCCGCCGAAAGCGTAGCCGAGACCGGGAAGATTGGCGAAGCCCGGAAGGCCTACCAGGGAACGCGTCTCTTCGTTGTCCAATAGACCGCCTATCAGTGTGGTTTCGTCGTCCTTGATGCGGACGGTTTGCGTTAGTGTTCTGTTGGTGATAACGGGGATGCCATTGAGCTTAGTACCCGCCAGCGCACGAATTTCAAATTCGAGCTGCAACGTAACCTCGTGGTGCGAGTGCAGCGTCGGCGTGGCCTTGACCTTTACACCGAGGTCTATATATTCGGACGCCGGGTAGGGCGTTTGCGTCGTGCTCGTCCCGGTGGCGAAAGATGACGAGTCCTGAATTATGGTGACGACTCCTTGATTGGCGGTGGCGCCCAGGGCTGTCAGCGCGACATCCGGCAGCGCGGTCGAGGTGAGGACGGCGGTGAGGATGGCGCTCGGACTGGCCGGCGTGCCAATCTCGATCCGATTGGAAAATGTGCCCGCGCCAAGGCCCACGTAGATACCGAGCGTGGCCTGCCCCTTGTTAGTGACCGCCAGGGAAGGAAAGTTGCCTCCGGTAAAATTCGCAATGGCGATGCCTGCTGGGGTTGCGGCGGTAGGCAGGGGGGACCCAGAAGCCGCGGTGAATGTTGCGTTGAGATTGTTGCTGCCGAGCAGAACGGAAACAGTGTTGTCGCCTTGATTGACGACGGCGAGATCGGGAACGGTATCAGAATTCAGGTCGCCTGTGGCGATAGCGACGGGGGATTGCCCCACAGGGATGGGCGAATTCGTGGCTTCTGTGAACCTGATGTTGGCATTGGAATCCAGGGATCCCAGCAGTATCGCCACGTTGTTCGAAGATTGATTCACGACAGCAAGATCCACCTCGGGGCTGTTATTCAACGGATAATTCGCCCTTCGAAAATTGGCGGTGACCATCGCTACCGGACCCTTTTCGGAAACGATAGAAGTGTTCGTCAGAGCAAACGGAGAAGCGGGAAATTCCGAAAAGCCTCCTTTGCCGTCGCCTTTGAAGACAGAGATTGTATTGTCGACCTTGTTGGCCACGGCAAAATCGGCATTTCCGTCGCCATTGAAGTCCGCTACGACGACAGCACTGGGATTTTTGCCGACAGGGTACGGAGAGCCGGCCGCCTCCCGAAAGGTGCCATCGCCGTTTCCGAGCAGGACAGTTACGTTGTTGGATGTGGAATTGGCGATGACCAGATCCGCCGCTAATGCTGTCACTCCGGTGGCTGTGGTGAAAGTGTTCCCGAATGTGGCGGTGGCGATGGCCGAAGGCGCCGTTTCCGTCTTCGCGAGGGCAAATGGGGAATTGGTTGCTGCGACGAAGTTTCCTTTATCCTGATTCAGCAAAATGCTGATCGTATTGTCGCCCTGATTGGCGACCGCCAAGTCCGGCAGATTGTCGTTGTTGAAGTCGCTCGACGCCAGTGCGACAGGATTATTGCCCACGGCAAATGAGGTTTCCGGAAAAGTTGTGGAACTTGGCACGCCAAGGAACGAAGAGTTGCTACTCGCGGAACCGGTGGCGGTGCCCAAGCTGCCTGACAACAGAGAGAGCGTTACGGGGAAGCGATCGCCAACAAAAAAGGTCGCGGGCTTGCCGTCTTGCGCGCGCAGCAAGACCTGACGGCCGCTTTGTACGAGGCTGAGTGCGTCGGAGAAGTTGGCGGCGGCGCCTGGCAGCGTGAGCAAAAATGTAGTGTAACCACCGCCGAACAGAGTGAAGCCCGGAATGCTGGAAAGTCCCTTGGCGCTGAGAAGCTGCCCGAGAATCGTGAGCGCATTATTTAAGTCGGACGCCTTCTGCAACGTACGCACGTCGCTCGGACTGATTAAGAACGCCTGCGCCGAGGAAGGCGGCGTGATGCCGAGCTGCTGAGCTTTGTTGCGGTCGACTTCGAGGAGCTCGATTTCGAGCATCAGCTCGCCGCGGGCACGATCGATCTGGTGGATCAACTCCGCGGCTAGCGCTAGCCGTTCGGGAGAATCGCGCATCGTGATGGTGTGCGTGCTGGTATCCAGGTCGATGCGCGTTGCGCCGGTGATCTCGCGCAGCATGCGCAGCAGCTCCGTCATTTCTTCGGGGCTTGCCGATGAGGGCAGCGGAAAAGTTTGCTCCGCCTGCAAACCGTACTGGCGGCGCTTTTCCAGAGTGTCCGGGGCCACAAACATCAGTGTGGCGTCCAGGGGTCGCCAGAACGTTCCGGTCGTCGACCCTAAAAGGGAGACGGCAGTGTTGAAATCCACGTTGTTGAGCTGCATGCGGACTTGCCGCGAAACGACGTCGGGGTCGAAGCTAACCTTGACGCCGAAGGCCTGCGCTACCTGCTCGTAAGCGCTGCGCGTGTCGCCGCGAAGATCAAAGTTGTGCCTCCCCGGCTGCGTTTTCAGTCGCGGCATCCCGGGGATTTCAGCAGTAGGCAGGGGCGGCTCATCCTCCCGCATCGATTCCATTTGGGCATAGCGTTCAGCAACGATCCTGTTGGAGGGATCGATGCGCATCGCTGTGTTGAGCTCTTCTTTGGCTTGCGGGAGCTTACCGGCGAGCGCCAGTTGTTCAGCCTTGTCCACATGCTCGCGGATCAGTCTGGATCGCAGCGCGGCGCCACGGCCAACTAACGCCAGGTTCTGCGGCGCTAGGCGAGTGGCTTCGTCATACGCAAGAAGGGCTTCGTCGTTGCGCCCATCGGCTTCGGCCTTTTCTCCTTGTTCGACCAATTTCTGCGCGCGTTTAGGGTCCGGACGGACGATGGCATTGGGAGCCGCGGAAGAGAGCTGAGGCTGCTGCGCAGGTGTCGAGGCGCAGAGCAGCAGCGACAACACAAGCGACGCAGCTTGGCGAAGGGAGACTAGGCTCATGAATGGCTGGCTCGAGGCACCATCATTCTACGCGAGGAAGAGGGCCGGGAGTGCGGCTTGACGCTGGCCGGGAGTGGCGCGTAAACTTGAATTTGTAGTTGCAAATCATTTTCAACTGGAGTTTCCTTGCTCGCTGCCTTTCTCATTGCCCTCCGTGAAGGTGTGGAAGCTGCCCTGGTTGTCGGCATCATCCTGGTTTATTTGTCGCGTACAGGACGCGCGCACCTCGCGCGCTTTGCCTGGTACGGTGTCGCCGCTGCGACTGCGCTGAGCCTGGCAGTGGCCATGGCCTTACAGCGCTGGCGCATCAGCGAAGACGGTTTCGAGGGGCTGCTGCTACTGCTCGCCGCCTTCTTCGTGATTACGATGATCGTTTGGATGAATCGCGTTGCGCGGCACCTGAAAAAAGATATTGAGCAAAAAGTGGAGTCTTACGCTGTGCGTGCCGGCCGCGCCGCGGGCTTGGGAATTTTTCTGTTTGTGTTCTTAATGGTGGTGCGCGAGGGCGTGGAGCTGGCGCTGATTTTGCGCGCGGTGGAGATGTCCACGGAAGGCTTGCAGACGTGGATCGGGACGATACTCGGCATCGGCGCTGCCGTCGCCGTCGGACTTTTCTTTTTCAAAGGGACGCTACGAGTACCGTTGCACCGGTTTTTTGCGGTGACTAGCGCGATCTTGATGCTGGTAGCGTTTCAGTTGGCGCTGACCGGGTTGCACGAGCTCAGTGAAGCGCGCTGGCTGCCTTCCAGCAAGCAGGAAATGGCCCTGATCGGCCCAATCGTGCGCAATGACTTGTTTTTCTTTGTGTTTGTGTTTGGGGCCGCTGCATTGTTGATTCTGCGGGAATGGCAATCTGCTTCGCACGCCAAATCGACGAAAGAAGCCACCGGCGACGCGGAACGGCGGCTGCTGCAATCGCAAAATCGCAGATCGCAGCGCTGGATGATGGCATCGGCAATCGCCTGCCTTACGGTCATTTTAGTGCTTACTGCGGACTTTATTTACACGCGGGCGAATTCCGCGCCGCCGACCTCGCGGCCCATCGCTGCCGTTGGGAACGAAGTGCGCCTTCCCTTGAGCGAGATTCAGGATTCGAACATGCATTTGTTCAACGTCAACGTAGGTGGTCAATCTCTGCGTTTTATGGTGATAAAGAAGCCGAATGGGTATGGAACGGCGCTCGATGCATGCCGGATTTGTGGCGCCGAGGGCTATCGTCAGGATGGACAAAATGTAGTGTGCCGGCACTGTGGCTCGGCTATTTATGTGCCATCAATTGGCGAGGCTGGTGGCTGCAATCCCATTGGTGTGCCGGCGCGTGTCGAGGGCGTCGACTTGGTGATCGATGTGAGTTCGCTGGCGCAAGCCGAAAAAGAGGTGCCGCAGTAACATCAGTCAATGCGCGGCCCACTTTCCCCGAATACTAACAACTTAAATGTTCCTACGACTCGTTGCCGATTCCTTCAGCCGTCGACCCCGGCACAAGCTCCTCACCGGGGCGGCTCTCGCATTGGGGATGGCCGTTGCTACTGCGGCGCTGAGTGTTTCGTTGGACGTAGGCGATCGCCTGGCACACGAATTCCGCAGCTTGGGCGCGAATTTAATGGTCACGCCGCACGCTGACTCCTTGCCGCTGGAAATCGGCGGCGTCGACTATCGGCCGGTAAACGCTGGCGCGTACTTACCTGAGGCCGACCTCGGCAAACTGAAAACAATTTTTTGGCGGAACAACATTGTGGGTTTCGCGCCAGCCCTGGAAGCCCCTGTCGATGCCTGGACAAAATCTTCGCAAACATATTCGGCGCCAGCCGCGGAAGCGCACGCAACGTTGATAGGCACGTGGGCCAGTCATACCGTTGCGATTCCCGACGGAAGCACCTACATTTCCGGCATCGAGAAGACAAATCCATGGTGGCAGGTGGATGGCCGCTGGTTTAAAGACAATGCCGACGAATGCGTTGTCGGCAAGTCATTTGCGGCTCGCTCGGGCGTCAAGATCGGCAACGTGCTGAACATAAGTGCCGCGCACAAGAATCTATCGCTTCTTGTGACCGGAATTTTGTCGGGTGGCGGTCCCGAAGATGATGCGATCGTGGCGCCGATTGCAATCGCCCAGGAGATTGCAGGTAAACCAGGTGAGTATCGGCGGTTGTACGTCAGCGCACTGACGAAGCCGGAAGATGACTTTGGGCGGCGCGATCCGCATACGCTCGCGCCCGCCGACTACGAGCGTTGGTACTGCACACCGTATATTTCGTCGATAGCGCTGCAAATCAACCAGGTGTTGCCCGGTGCGGACGTGCGAGTGATTCGGCGTGTCGCAGATGGTGAAGGTGCCGTTCTCACCCGCGTACGCACTTTGCTGTGGCTGGTGACGTTTGCGTCGCTTTTAGCGGCGGCGCTGGCCGTCGGCGCTTCGTCCGCGGCTTCGGTGATGGAGCGGCGCACGGAGATTGGCTTGATGAAAGCACTGGGCGCAGGCTCAGGCACCGTGGGCTTTTTGCTGGCGGCAGAGCAGCTTCTGCTGGCGCTGGTCGGAGGAGGACTCGGCTACGCGCTGGGCATCTTTCTCGCGCGTCTCATTGGGCAAAGAATTTTTGGGGCGGTGCCGGAGTTTTCGTTTTTTGTGTTGGCCGTCATTGTTGGCTTGGCTGCGATCGTCACTCTCCTTGGAAGTGCGATCCCCTTGCGGCGCGCATCGCGCTATGAGCCCGCTCCGATCCTCCGAGGCGAATGATGCCGGACCGTAAAATGTTCTGGCGCATCATCCGTCGATTGCTTACGGCGAATCGTGGACGATTCTTGGTAATTTTGCTCGCGCTGGGCGCCGGTGCCACGATTACTGCCGCCCTGCTGAACCTCCAGGTCGATGCCAAGCGCCGCCTGAGCAGTGAATTTCGAACTCTCGGAGCCAACGTTGTAGTCACACCTCGCAGTGCCACTTCACTCTCAAACGGTACGCTCGATGAGTCCGTCGCTAATCGGATACCCAAGCAATCGGAAGGTGGCACGGTTGGCGTTGTATCGTTTCTCTATGTGGTCGCAAACGCCTCCGTGGACCAACAACAGAAGCATTCACAGGCGGTTGTAGCGGGAATCAGCGGAGACCCGTTGAGTTCAGTTGCCCCGTTCCAGGAGACCTCGCACACCGCTTCAACCCACGGCTCCTCTTTTTGCGAGGTCGGCACGGAGATTGCCCGCCAACTTCAGGCAAACATTCCGGCCCGCCTTGTTCTACAAGTGGAAGCGGTATCCGTGTCGTGTCCCGTTTCAGGCGTCCTCAGTTTCGGCGGCTCAGAGGACAATCAGATTTTTTTGCCAGACATGGCGGCCGCGCAGCGTTTGGCTCGCCTGCCGGGACGCATAAGCCTAATCCAATTGAGCGTACCTGGAACCCCGCAATCGATCGCGCGCTACATCGATAGCTTGGCTCAGCGAATACCGGAGGCGGATGTTCATGGCATTCGGCAGTTCACCGAAGGGGAAGCAAGGATTTACAACCGCATCAGCGGCATCTTGTCCGCGACCGTTGCGCTTGTGCTTGTCCTCACGGGACTCTGCGTTATGGCGGCGATGACTAACGTCGCCATGGAGCGCCGGAATGATGTCGGCTTGATGAAAGCCATTGGCGGCGCAACGCGGCGCGTGCTGCGTCTCTTTCTGGCGGAAGCTGCAATTCTCGGACTCACCGGCGGCATTATCGGCGCGGCAATCGGCATTTTGCTTTCGATGTGGCTGGGCAAAGCCGTGTTCGGGATTGCGGCGCGCCCGCGCTTGATTGTGTATCCTGTAGCTGTGGCATTGACCATCATCGTCGCAATTGCCGGCGCGTATCCGCTGCGGCGGCTCGCCAATATTCGCCCGGCAGCGGTCTTTCGGGGGGAAGCGTGAGCCCCACCGCCCAAGTCGTCATCGAATCGCTCACCAAAAAATATGGCTCGCTACGCGCCGTCGATGGCCTGAGTTTTAACATCGCCCCCGGCGAATGGGTCGCGCTCATGGGGCCGTCCGGCTCCGGCAAGACCACGCTCATCAACATTCTCGGTGGACTGGATACGCTGACTTCCGGCCGTGTCATCGTAGACGGCGTTGATCTTGCCAAGCTCGGCGAAAGTGAAATGGTTCGCTATCGCGCCGAGAAGGTTGGCTTTGTCTTTCAACAGTTTCACCTCGTGCCCTATCTGACGGCGGTCGAGAACGTCATGCTGGCGCAGTATTTTCACAGTGTCACACACGAGGCGCAGGCTAGTGGCGCCTTGCAACGCGTAGGCCTGGGCGACCGCCTCGCACATCTTCCCGCGCAGCTCTCCGGCGGCGAGCAGCAGCGCGTGGCTATCGCTCGCGCGCTCATCAATGAGCCCAAGCTGATTCTTGCGGATGAGCCCACGGGCAATCTCGACGAAGTCAATGAGGCGATTGTGCTGCAAATTTTCCGCGAGCTGCACAACGCCGGCCACACAATTCTGATGGTCACGCACGACCCCGATATCGCGCGCCAAGCCGATCGCCGTATAGAACTCGCGCACGGCCGCTTGCATTTCGATACGTTGCAGCACGGCCCCGGCCATCCGCTCGCCTGCCCTCTCGTCAACACCGCGGACTGCTGCAGCAACGTTTCTACCGATGACGAGATTCGCTTCGATCATCTCCTCGAGCAAATCTGGATTTGCGGCGAGGAAGGCAAGCCCGCGCTTGTGGAGGTTCTTCGCGCCACGGGACCGGCTGGGAATCTCCCGGTCTTGCCGGATGAGCCTGCCACGCGCGTGCTCGGCCGCATGTCGGATTTGCAATTAGTCGAGTTGCAAAATGGCGCAGTACAGTTGACCCCTGGCGGCAGCCGTCGCGCCCGCGATGTTGTGCGCCGTCATCGGCTGGCCGAACGCCTTTTCAAGGACACGTTCGCCATCGATGATGCCGAAGTCCACAACCAAGCGTGCAAGTTCGAGCACATCATCAGCCCGGAACTGGACCAGCGCATCTGCAGTTTCCTTGGCCATCCGAAAACGTGCCCGCATGGCAATCCAATCCCGCCCGGCGATTGCTGCAATGGCAAAACCAAGATTTGACCGGCTTCTTGAAATTCGATGCCCATTCCTATTGATTCCCGCAAGAAGCCAGCCACGGTAAAAGTCCATGTAACCAGCGGCGCCGGTGTCGACATTACCTGGTCCGACGGTCACGCGAGTCACTACGATTTCCCCTACCTTCGCGATGAATGTCCGTGCGCCACATGTAATGACGAGCGCATACGAAAGAGCGCCGGGGCCGGTACGGGTCCCGCTACTTCCCCCGCTCTGCCCATGTTTAAGCCCAAACCGCGCGCGAAGTCCGCCACTACAATGGGCAACTACGCCATCCAAATCACCTTTACCGACGGCCACGCCACGGGCATCTTCAGCTACGACCACCTCCGTAGCATTTGCCCCTGCGCCGACTGCGCTAAGGCCTTCCGTGCCGCAACGCCCTGAGCGTGAAGGAAAGCTGTTTCGGAACGCGAATTCGCTTGACATTATATTACCATCTGTTATACTTCATCTGGGTATTCCCACATAGATAGCAACGCGCAGCCTTAACTCCTGTAGAATCCGCACTTACAAGTAGATGCCGTGTTTCGCCGGTTTTTGGCCGAGATCATGGCGGCGTAACTCCTTTC
>Ga0209526_10002158_pt1 | contig 13250 bp, 11 predicted proteins | sample JacPinW_OM2H0_M1_FD_188566 | JGI IMG/M metagenome (GOLD analysis project Ga0209526, IMG submission 188566) | Forest soil microbial communities from Algoma, Ontario, Canada - Jack Pine, Ontario site 1_JW_OM2H0_M1 (SPAdes) (version 2) | ecosystem: Environmental > Terrestrial > Soil > Boreal... | reverse complement strand
GCGAGCCGCTGGACCGTGGCGGCAACCTGCGCCGGGACGCCGGCGGGAAGCGCCGCGCCGGCCTGTCCACGCCCGAGCTGGAGGCCGCCCTTAGCCGCGGCGTCGAAGCTGCCGACGAAGGCCGCTCGGAACGCGGCGGGCAGCTGACCGGAATAGGCGACCGCCTGGTCGTGGAAGGCGACGGCGAGCCGGTTCTGGAGGACCGCGCCGACCACTGCCGCCCCGACGACACTACCGAGCTGGCGGGTGGTGTTGAGGACCGCCGAGGCCGAGGCGGCCTGGGCCGGCTGGATGTCACGCATGGCGACGGTCGTCATGGGGGCGAAGACCAGGCCGAGGCCGAGGCCGGTGACGATGAAAGGTGGCACAAACGTCCAGCTGGTCGAGTCGAGCTGGGCGAAGTAGACCGTGGCACCGGCGCCGAGCCCGAAGATGGCCAGGCCCGCCATCAGCAGGTACTTGCCGCCGAAGCGATCGGCCAGCCGGCCGGCGAACGGAGCCACGACGGCCGAGGCGAGGGACATCGGCGCAACCGTCAGACCGGACTGGAGCGCACTCATGCCGAGCACGGACTGGGTGTAGATCGTGATCGGGATGAAGATTCCCTGCATCCCGTACTGCATCGCCGCGCCGGTCCAGTTCATGAGCGAGAAGTTGCGGTTGCGGAACAGCCCGAGTGGTAGCAGCGGCTCGGATTGGAAGGACTCGAAGACGATGAAGGCCACCAGCAGGGCAAGCCCCCCGGCGATGATCTCCGGGATGGTCAGGGGAGTGCCGGTGACCGTGCCCCAGCCGTACTTCTGTCCCTCGATAAGGCCGAAGACGACCAGCAGCAGGCCGGCCGAAGCGAGCACAGTGCCGGCGAGGTCGAAGCGGTGCGCGCGCCCGGGGCGTACGTCCGGGACGATGGCGAGAGTGGCGACGAGTGCGACGGCGCCGACCGGCAGGTTGAGGAAGAAGATCCAGGGCCAGTCCAGGTAGGTCACGATCACACCGCCGAGGGTTGGGCCGGCCACCGTGGAGAGACCAATCACCGCGCCCCAGATCCCGAGCGCGGCTCCTCTGCGTTCGGCCGGGAAGGTGGCGGTCAGGATGGTCAGCGACTGGGGCGCCAGCATCGCCCCGCCGATGCCCTGGACGACCCGAGCCGCTATAAGCTGGCCGGCGTCCTGGCTCAGCCCACAGGCCGCCGAAGCCGCGGTGAAAACGACCAGGCCCGCCGCGAAGAGGTTGCGGGGCCCGAACACGTCCCCAAGCCGGCCGGCGGTGATGAGGAGCACGGCGTAGGCGAGCAGGTAGCCGTTGAAGACCCAGAGGACCTGATCGATGGTCGCGTGGAGCCCGGCCAGCATGGCGGGGGTGGCGACGTAGACGATCGTGGTGTCGAGCATGATCATGAAGAAGCCCAGGCAGACGACCAGGACGGTCGCCCAGGGGTTTGCCCGCAGTCTTCCGAGCATGGTCTTCAGCCCTCCTCGCGCCGTCGCTGGCGGAACCAGTCGGCGCAGAACTGGTGGAAGGCGACGCCGAAGTCGAGGACTTCGAGCTTGGCGCTCTGACCATGAAGAGCCACGGCCGGCCGGTGGTCCGCCAGCTTGCTTGCCATGTCCTGGTGCCGCTTCACCATTGCCTGCAGCAGGCGCTCACGATGCTCGGGAGCCCCGTGGTCCGAGAAGAAGAACCGCAGCAAGAGTTCGTCGCGGACCTCCATCGAGGCCTCGACCGGCTCGCCCAGCCAGCCTTCCAGCTCCTCCAGGCCGCGCTGCGTGGGGCGGTAGACGGTGCGGCGACGGCCGCCGACCGCGGCCTCCTCCGACTCCACGAGCCCGAGCTCCTCGAGCTGCCTCAGCTCGGGGTAGATCTGTCCGTAGCTGACCGCCCAGAAGTGCCGGACGGTGTCGTCCGCGAACGCCTTGATGTCGTAGCCCGACATCTCGCGGATCGCGAGGAGGCCGAGGAGCGCGTACGAGGTGTTGGTGAGCGCTGCCGCCATATCGCAGGCGAATATATCACAGCAATATATCGGAGCGCAATATGGGGCGGCTTCAGAAGTCCGGGATGGGCCGGACAGGATCGAACGCCGACCCCTGGCAACCGTAACCTGTCTCTTGCAAGTTAAGCCCCCAAGATGCGCTCGCGAGCAACCGACTCCGGAGTCCGCCTGGCTGAGCTGATGGCGGCGCTGTCCATCGCCACCGACCTGGGGATGGGACAACCGCTGGAGTCGGCGCTGCGCTCCTGCGTGGTGGCGATGCGGTTGGGCGAAACGCTAGACCTCAACGGCGAGACGATGTACGGGCCGGCCGGCCTCAGCGAGCGGGAGGTGGAGGTGCTGCGGCTCCTGGCGCGCGGCCACTCCAACCGCGATATGGCCGTCCCTATGCACCTCGACGGTGCTGATCCGCGTCGATTCGCCCCTCTCGCGCAAGACAGCCATGCCGCTCGCGCGCAGGTTGCGCGCCCACTGCGTCTCGCCGCGAATGGCGACCAGGTAGCGCTTGCCGCCGACCACGATCGGCCTGGCCAGAGTGGTGCGGACCCGACCCGAGCGACGGCCTCTTACCTGGAGCACCGAGTCTCCCGTGAGACGCGAAGCCAGTCTGGCGGCTAAGCGGTCTGCACCGGGGAGCGCGCCGACGACTCTCCGCTCGAACCACGACGGTTTCACGTAGGCTTTCCGTCCGCTCCCACTCGTTGCCACCTAACCGGCCCTTCGCTGCCGGGAAAGAACAGCAGCCTCGACCGTCTCCACTACCGGGCTGGTTGGCGACGTGCTGGGCCGGAGCCCCGGGACGGGCTCGGCCTGGTCGTCGATGCTGAGACGAGCGGAGCCAGCCGGAGGCCTCGCTGAAGGAGGGGTGTGTCTGCCCGATCCTCTGCGGACCAAGGCTTGACCGAACTCATCGAGCGCAGGACGGGCAGCTGCCGAGGGAAGGCGCCCTTCCTCTAATCGCCCGAGTCAACGACGAGGAAGCCGTCGCAGGTTGCCTGGGGACTGGCTTTGCTATGAGACTTGTGCAACTCCTTACTGAGTCGTAACGAATCCTCGCGCCGAGCAGTTGATTGCAGCAAGGGGGGTGAGGAGGAGTTCAATGAGAGTTCGGAAACGTCTGGTAACGTGCGTCGGCGCGCTGTTGGCATTCATCGGCCTTGCTGTCCCTGCCCCGGTGGGTGCAGCCACTTCCTTGCCGGGCTTCACCTGTGGCACTCAGAGCGGGGGCACAGACATCAGTGGCAATCCCAGTGCTGTCACCGCCGTCCGTGTGGGCAGCCATCCCAATGAGCAGCCTGCCTACGACCGCTTCGTGGTGGAGTTCGCCAATGGACCAGTGCCGAAATGGACGGCGATCCCGAAGTCGAGCGCCAACTTCACGTTGAGCCCGAGCAACAAGCCGGTGACGCTGAGTGGCACCGCTGGCATCCGCCTTGCTTTCTTCACGGGTACCTTCCCTGCCTATGGGGGTCAGACAGACTTGCTGACAAGGCTTCCCCAGCTTGCCGAGGCGCGGGAGCTGGAGGATCACGAGGGGTACGTGCAGTGGGGACTGGGGCTCCAGCACCAATCCTGCAAGCGGATCTTCCAACTCGCTGCACCGACTCGCTTGGTGATCGACGTCCCCTATAACGCCTAGGATCTCCCTAACCGCCACCAGTTCGGTCCGCTGGCCCAGGGCGCCCCAAGTGGGTGCCCTGGAGCTTTCCCTGTTGACGACGGCGGGCCCTGTGCAGTCTTGGCTTACAGTGCACGCTCAATCCTAAATACCGGGTGCTGGCCGGGATCTGGCAGGACGTCGGTCATGATCCGCCGTGTCGGAGCGTACTTGCTCGACCCGACAAATGGCTCGAATGCGATCGCTACTTCCCGTAGTGCATGAGGACCATGCAGGCGAAGGCGCCGACGAGAGCCAGTTCGCCGACGTGCAGGTTCAGAAGCCGCTTCTTCCATTCCATCGGCGGCCCTCCGGGCCCTGAGAGCAGTGCTACCAGCGCGAACAGCATGGCGGCTAAGAAAGTGAGGCCATAGGCGGTTCCGAAGAGCACTCCCAAACTCTTGATCGGACCGAAGATCGTGCCAAGCAATAGGCCGGCGACAATGCCGATGAAAATGGCGACCGGGAATGCTACGAAGAGCCGGGGTACCAGCTGCTTCGTGCGTCCGTCGCCCTCGAGCGCTGCCTGAACAGCGGGCTGACCTCCCATCACGACTGAGAAGATCGCGGAGCCAAACCAAAAGGTCATCGCTCCCACGTGCACGAAGCGTAAGCCGATCAACACCCACTCCACGGTCGGAGGCCTCCCTGTTTGCCGCCGGATTACCGGGCCGCGCTGGCCTGGACAGCGACGATCGACAGGCTGTCGTAGCTGATCCCCGCCCTCGCCTGCGCCTGGCTGTCCCCCTCGACGACGTCTTTCAGCCGCCGCACATTGTTCTCCGCATCGAAGACGATGAAGCTGTGCAGCTTGCCGGTCTGCTCATCAACCGACCAGTAACCCTGGACGAAGCCGGGAAGGCTTCGGACCACTGGCACTATCCTGGTCTCGAGTTCGTCCTGCTGCTCGGTCTCGAGCGGTTTTGCGGTAGTCCAGACTCCGACCAGTGCGTACATCGTGCGTCCTCCTGAAGGTTGTTCCTGTGACAACCACAGTAGAGGTGCACCAGCACGCTGCCACCCGGCGGACTACTCAAATCCGATACTCAATCCGCTACTCAATCTTTCTCGCTGCGAACCAGGCGGCGATCTGCGACCTGGAGTCGAAGCCAAGCTTGTCGAGGACGTGCTGGACGTGGTTCTCGGCCGTTCGTGAGGACAGATGCAGCCGCTCCGCGATGGCGTGGTTGGTGAGTCCTTCGGCAACCAGACGCGCGACCTCGAACTCACGCGCCGACAGTGGACCCACCGACGCCTGCAGCCGCAACGCTTCGAGCAAACGGCCGGTGCGCGCTTCGAGAGGGCGCATGCCGAGCTCCGACGCTATCGCTGCCGCCTGTTCGACCTGCCTCACAGCAGCAGCGCGGTGACCGGGCCGCCCGCGCCTGGTCCACATCGCCGCCAAGGCGTGACGCGCGATGGCCTCGTGCGGCGGCGAACCCATGGATACGGCGCTGGCAATGGATTGCTGGAGAAACGCCTCGGAGTCCTCCCACTCACCGATGAGCGCGGCGAGGTTGCCGAGGTAGAGTGCCACCGGACCACGCGACCCGGCCTGTGCGATTGAGACGACCTGGCGGTCGGCGAAGGGCAGCAGGGACGCGTAGAGCTGGGGCGCGTACCGGAAGTCCTCGACCTGGCAGCACATTTCGGCCACGGCGGCGGTGGCGGTGATCCAGACCGCGTTGCGCGGGAAGCCTGCGAAGGGCTCGACCAGCGCCGGCCAGAGGCGCCGCAGCTCGTCGGTTCGATCAGAGGCCGCGATCAGGCCAGCCTGCCAGTGCCGCGCAAATATGTTGCCCGCGCTCTCCGCGAAGCGCCTCACCTGAGGCTCGAACTCGTCGCTGCCGCCGATCTCCACCGACATGTTGCTTCGGGCAACCATGTCGATGAAGTCGACATCCTCATGACCTCCGCGGCGCCCGATCTCCAGGGCCTGGTCGAGGAGCGCGGCCGTTTCGGCAAACCGCCCCTCCATCCGCGTGATTGCTGCCCGGATCAACAGGAGCCGCCAGCGGTGCAGAGGCTCCCGCATCCGCTCCACCACGGCGGCGAAGACCGCCACCTCCGCGTCCAGCTGTGGGCGCCTGCCGAGCTCCCAGAGGGTGTCGATCCGCCAGATGTGGCCCCAGGCGGCGTGCTCGGAGGTCCCCCGCTCCCCGGCCAGCCTCAGAGCTCGATCACCGACGCTGAGGCGCTCGAGGCAGTATTCGGGCGCCACCAGCTCTTCCTTGCGCGCCTGCAACGCCATGAACCGGGCGTCCGGGTCACCGCTCACCTCGGCGGCGTGAAGGGCGGCGAGTCCCCACGGCGGTTCCGGCCGAGGTGCGAACGGGTGGGCGACCAGCGACCGCTGCGCCAGGAGCTTGGCCCGGCGGCTCAGGTCACTCTCGGGCAGCCGCTCCAATGCCTCTGTGCAGAGCTCATCGATCTCGAGGGCAAGCTGGCTCTGCCCGGACCGGCCTTCGTCCACCGCGCGGATCGCTGTCGCCGCATCGGCCACGGACGGCCAGTCGCCAGCTGCTCGCGCTTCCCCGGCCGCCTCCCGGCACGCGTCCCAGGCCGCACTGCTCGCACCCGCTCGGAAGCGGCATCGGCCGAGCTGCAGCAACAGCTCCCTGCGCTGCCTGGGCGGGGATGCGACGAGCGTCGCGAGGTCGACGGCGAGGGAGAGCTGCTTGGCGGCGTCCTCGTAGGCCAGCGCCGCCTCCGCCTCATCCGCGGCCTCGAGCGTGGCGACCAGGGCCGGCTCAGGACCCAGGAGGGGCACCGCCTGAACCAGGTGATAGGCGATGACCTCGGCGCTCGGCGTCGCGAGACTACGGGACGCATCCCGCAGCGCGCGAGCGGCGTCCGCGTGGAGGCGAAGCCTGTCCTCACCCGACAGCTCGGCGTACAGCACCTCGCGAATCAGCCCATGGGTAAACCGCCAGCGACCTTCGGCGCGACCCACCAGCCGCCGGCGGGCGGCGTCGGCCAGGACATTGTGGATCACGGCCGGCGGCTGAGCCGTAACGACCCCCAGCAGCGTGGCGTCGAATTCCTGTCCCAGCACCGCCGCTGCGCCAAGGAGGCCTTGCCCGACCTCGTTCAGCCGCCGCAGGCGAGCCGCGATCACGTCCCGGATGCTGCGTGGGAGCTCTCCGGGGGAGCCACCCGGTTCGGCAAGCAGGCTTGCCAGCTCGCGGATGTACAGCGGGTTGCCCTCCGCTCGCAGATGGATGGAGCCGGAGATCTCTGCGTCCGCTCCGACGCCAAGCGCGTGGCGGGCCAGCTGATCACCCTCCGCCGACGACAGCCCGTGCAGGCGGAGGCGTCGGACGCCGCGCTGCCGCCAGATGTTCGGGAGTGTGCTCGACAGTGGCCCCGGCTCCTCGTCCGGGTCCCGATGGGTCGCGATCACCAGCACGGGAATCGACGGCAGCAGAGAAGCGGCGTACTGCAGGAGGTGCAGGGAGGCGGCGTCGGCCCACTGAAGGTCGTCGAGGACCACCAGCGCCGCCCTGGCTGCCGACAGCTGACGCAGAGTCTCCAGCGCGTCCTCGAACAGCTGGAATCGGCTCCCGCCCTCACCGACTGGGCTCCGCCAATCCGGGAACCGAACCTGCGGAACGCCGACGCTTAGCTGTCGGAGGGCTTGAGTCCAGGGCAGGTAAGGTGGAGCTCCCTCCGTTTCCACGCACTGGCCCCAGCTGACCGCCATCCCGGTCCCCTCGGCGATGTGCGTCGACTCCTCGGCGAAGCGCGTCTTCCCCATCCCGGCGTCACCCGATACGAGGAGAAGCGCACCCCGTCCCTGCCCTGCCGACCGGAGCAGGCCGGCGACCTCCTCCAGGTCACCGCTGTGGCCGACGTACGGGTCATTGCCGAGCCCGATCATTGCCGCCAACCTGCCTCGCAACCACGTCGGATGGAGCCGCCCAACGCGCCGCCAGAGGTGCCGTCACCCGTTCGACGGCACCGGAGACTCCTGGCCGATCCGCAAGCTGGATGTCCGCCTCAGCAGACGGAGAACGACCCAGAAGATGAGCAGCGCGTTCACGACATGCAGGCTGGACACCGCGCGCAGCAGGCCGGTGGCATTCAAATGCCAGGGCGCCAACAGGAGCGACTGCACCAGCACCAGGCCCGCGACAGCGGCCGTGAGCCACAGCGTGCGCCCGGGCACCCGACCGAGCCGTCCGATGGGGACCAGGACAAGCGAGAGGCCGCCCACGACGCTGGCTCCAACGGTTGCGTGCCAGAACTGGAGGAACTGGCCATTGAAGAAGATCCCGAGGCCCGCGAGCAGAAATTGCACTACCACGGACACGGCGAGCAGGTAGATCCCGACGACGTAGGCGCGGCGGGCGATGCCCGCAGGCGACGAGATCCGCGGTGCGTCCCGGACGGCGGTCGGTCGGTCCGTCCCGACCGGGTCGGTCGATTGTGTTGGACTTTGCTCCCCAATCATCTAGATACCTCCCAACACGTATTGGTGACTTTTGCACAAGACTTCATTCGGACCGCAGAACATCAGCGACCGGGGACGCGGCGGCCCATCTAGCGGGTAGCGCGGCGCCACCCAGCGCCACGGAGACCGTCGCAAGGAACACCAGCAGCAGCGTGATCGGCCCAAAGCTGCGGCTCGAATCGACGATTATGCCCACGAACTCGAACATGGCGGAGAAGACGGCGCCCGTCAGCCAGACCCCGAGTGGGACTCCGATCACACCCGCGGACACGGCCAGGACCAGCGCGGTGCCGGTCACCATCATCGCGATCTGGCCGGCGGTCATGCCCACGGCCTTGAGCGTCGCGATGTCGTGGCTGCGCTCCCGCGTGCTGAGGAGGGTGGCGTTGAAGACTCCGACGGCAGCCACCAGGACGAGCACCACGGTGAGACCGCCGATCATCCCCATGACAAGCCTCATGTAGAAGTCGATCTGCTCCAGGGACGTGGCCGTCGCGTTCAGCGACTCCGGCCCAGTGGCACCGATCCTGTTCGCGAACGCTCCGGCGTCGGACCCAGCACGCAGCTTGACCAGATAGTCATTCGGTGTGATGCCGGGTTGTGAGGCGGTCAGCGTGTCCCAGCCGACGCGGAAGCCTCGCCCGTTGAGTGAGAAGTCATCGAGCACGCCGACCACCTTCAGCGTCACCGGCTTCCCTTCCAACGTCACCGTGATCCGGTCACCCAGACGCAGGTGGCTATCACGTGCGGTCACAGCCCCAACGACCGCCTCGCCCGGCGCCGCGAACCAGCGCCCGATCCGAACGCCATAGCCCAGTCCTGGAGCATTGCCGCGCGTGCCGATCAGAGGCGCCGGGTCCGCGGTGCCGGGGACCGCGACGCGCAGGTATCGAGTCGCCACCACAACCCTGGTCTCTGGCTGTGCCGCGAGGAGCCGGCTCAGGTCCGCGTCGCTATACGCCGGGTAGCGGTAGACTTCGACGTCCTGCGCGTATCCGTAGCTGGCTCGATTCCGAGTCAGCTCACCCATCGTCTTCTGAAATGCCACCGCGAAGACAAGGGTCGCGATACCGATCGCCAGCGCGATGACGGTGAGGATTGCTCGCGCCGGACGGGCGAACGCGTCGCCCGCGCCCAGGCTGAGCGGGCGGGGGGCGCCCAGGCGGGAGAAGATCCCGGCCAGCCGAGATCGGCGCGAGCCCGTCGGTGACGACCCCAGCGAGATGGCTCGGACCGAGTCGGTGCGAGCGGCCCGTATGGCCGGGACGAGGGCCGCCACAAAGACCAGCACCACTATGCCGACCAGGATCGCTACGTCCGCGACAGGGTCGATGAAGTCCTGCTGGGGTAGCCCGCTCTGGGCGGCCGCGTCACTGAGGATTGGACGGCTGGCGAGGGCTCCCGCCGGAATGCCGACGATGGCCCCCACCACCGCCGGCAGAACCATCTGCCCGATGAAGACGGCGACCACCTGGAGCGGCGTGAAGCCGAGCGCCTTGAGGATCCCCACGTCCCGGTAGCTGGAGAGGACGGCCCCCGCCACCACGCTCGCCACGATCACCGCGACCGCTGCGAGAGTGAACGCGGAGAAGGCAAAGATCACGCTCGAAATGAGGGATACGAACCACACCGAACCTGTGCGCTCGGTCAGCCAGTCGGTCACCTGCCAGAGCTGCGAGTTCGGGGGAAGCGCGGCCTCCACCAGGTGCCGGTCGGCAAGCACCTCTTCAGCAGTCCCGGCGCGCTTGAAGCGGTACGCCATCTCGTAGCCAAGGCGCACCTGGTCGCCGTCCGCCAGCGTGGCGACCTGCCCGGGAAGGACCCACGCGCGAGCGGTGGCGACGCCGTTCTCGTAGAGGCCGTCGAACTGATCCGAGACCGTGCCCACCACCTCGAACGGAACCAGCCCATGACGGCTGACCGCCTGGACGTGAGTCCCAACGGAAATCCGGTTCAGGGCGGGCAGGTCGCCTCGGTATGGCATCGCGATCTCGCCGGGACGCTGCGGCCAGCGGCCGTCGCGCAGGCTGAGGCGATCGACCGCGCCGTCGGGACTGGCCCTCCCGACCAGCTCGAGCACGGCCTTCTCCTTGCCTCGCTGCAGAGGCACCATGGCGATCTCGTGGGGAGGGCCGGCGGCCGTGACGCCAGGCAGGGCGGTGGTGGCTTGAAGCTGGTTGGGGGTGACGTGTGCGGCGTCGAGATGGAAGACGAGGTGCGGACCGCTCAAGGCCGCAAAGGCGTCGTCGAAAGGCTGGGTCGAGCGCACCAGCAGCGTCAGGGCCATGGTGGACACGGTGGTGGCCAGCAAACTCACCAGCAGCACGGTCACGGTCTGCGACCGGCGCCTCGACACAGCAGCTCTGATCTGAGTGAGAACAGGTCGCATCGTCAAGCCTCCTCGGCGCCCAGCCGGACCAGCTCTCTCGGCTCTGACGATCGCCGCGGCTCGATGCGGGCGTCGTCCTCGACCCGGCCGTCCCGCAGCGTCACGATGCGCCGGCCGTGGGCGGCGGCAAGCTTGGCGTCGTGGGTCACGAGGAGGATGGTCTGGCCCCGCTGGTTGAGATCGTCCAGCAGCGCCATTACCTGCTCCCCGGAGCCGCTGTCGAGAGCGCCGGTCGGCTCATCGGCGAGGACCAGGGCGGGCCGGTTGATCAGCGCCCGCGCAATCGCCACCCGCTGCCGCTGGCCGCCGCTCAGGTTCGATGGATAGGAGCCGTGAAGGCCGGCCATCCCCAGCTCCTTCAGTAGCTCTTTGGCCCGCGCTCGCGCCTGGGCGCCCGGCACACCGGCGAGCTCCGCAGGCACCAGGACGTTCTCCATCACGGTGAGGTTCGACAGCAGGTTGAAGAACTGGAACACGAACCCAACCCGTGAGCGACGGTACCGGGCCAGCTGCGTCTCGTTGGCTCGGGTGAGATCGACGCCGTCCACCACTATGCTGCCTGAGGTCGCCCGATCGAGGCCGGCGATCAGGTTGAGCAGGGTCGATTTGCCGCTGCCGGACGGGCCCATAACCGCGGTGAACTCGCCGCCTCCGATCCTTAAGGTCACGCCGTCGAGCGCCACCGTTTTGGCGCCGCTACTGAAGACCTTGCTCACGTCTGTCAAATCGACCAACCAACTCATGTCAGTGACTCTCCATCTGCTCGACCACCGCGTCGAGGAACTTCAGGTCCGCCTCGGTGTGCAGCTGGCCGCCCTTGAAGAGCAGGGCCAGCTGCGGGCGCCCGCCCTCGCGGGCGATCTTTTCCTGGTCCGCCAGGTCGCGCAATCGCTGCAGGTACACGTGCCGCTGACGGCGGAGAAGCCGCTGCAGCCGCCCGTTGGAGTGGCTGCCGTTGCTCCGGCGGCCGAGGAGGAGCAGCTTCATGTAGACCTCCTCGCGCAGGAGCTGGGGCTGTGACTCGGGATCTTCCAGCCACTCCTCCAGCGCCGAGACGCCCGCATCGGTCACGCGGTAGGCCTGGCGGCCGCGATCGCCGCGGTCGCCGGTGGTCGCCACCAGCCCGTCCCGCTCCAGGCGCTGCAGCGTCTGGTAGACGGAGCCGATGTTGACCTCCCAGGTACCCCCCAGCACCTCTTCGAAGCGCTGCTTGACCTGGTACCCGTGAAGTGGCTCTTCGGCTATCAGGCCAAGGATGCCGAACCTAAGCGACATCTCCGGTCCATGGATAGTGCTTATGCATGTCGGGTAAGCATAGCCGACATGCATCGCCTGTCAAGTGGGTATCGACCGATTATCCGGAGGCGGGGCTCACCGGGCACCTTCGGCCCAGGCGACCAGCCCGTGGTCCCCGCGCCAAGGCATCCCTGTCAGCGACCCACCTAAACCTGGCGTCCCTACCCCGCCGCGGGATGCCCGCTCGTCACCGCACGAGTCTCAGGGTGCGGTCAGAGAGGACCCGACTGGTAGGAACCGCCTTACGGCGGCGATTCGACTCGCCAGATGGCGCCTTTTACACTCTGCGAGCTGGCGCTTGGGCACGACCTGCCAGCGATCTCTGCACAAGGCGGCTGATGTCGCTGGGGGAGATGATTCCCACCAACCGACCGCCATCGACGACCAGCGTGCGTCCTTCGCTGCAGCCCTCAGGGAGGCCAAGCAGGTTGCTGACTGGGTCAGCCGGGCTGGCCATAGACACCCGGTCGAGCGGACAGGCGACCTCTTTGACAAGTGTCGTCGCACGAGCGTCCGGGGCCACGCTCTTTAGAGCCGCCATGGTCAAGAGTCCGCTCAGCCGGCCCGCCGCATCATGAGTTGGAAAGGTTGAGTGCCGGGAGGCCAGAACGTAGCGATGCAATGCCTCCTCGACACTGATGTCGTCGGGAGCCTGTACGGGATTGGGCGTCATCACCTCGGCGACGCTGATCCCGGACAGCGCCTGGCGGATCAGGCCGCCGGCCTCTTCGGAGCGGGCGGCGCTCAGTAGGAACCAGCCCAGGAAGACCGACCAGATGCCGCCGATCAGATTGCCCGCGAGCAGGAAGCTGGCCACGCCATAAGCAATCAGCAGGAAGGCGAAGACCATGCCTATGCGGGCGGCGATGCTGGTGGCTCGCAGGCGATCGCCCGTGCGCAGCCAGATCAGCGATTGCAGGAGCCGGCCTCCGTCCAGCGGGAAGGCGGGGAGCAGGTTGAAGACCCCGAGCAGGATGTTGATGTAGCCCAGCCAGGCCAGTGTGGCCGGCAGCAGCCCTGGGTGCGCGCCGCCGCCGAAGGCCGCCGAAACGAGGTAAAACAGGGCGCCCAGCACCAGGCTTGTAAGGGGGCCCACGAAGGTGATCAGAGCTTGCGCGCCGGGCGAGCTGGTGTCGCTGCTGAACCGTGACACGCCGCCAAACAGCCACAGCGTGATCCCCTCGACTCGAACGCCGCGTCGCATGGCAACGACGGAGTGGGCGAGTTCGTGGGCAAGCAGGGAGACCAGGAACAAGAAGGCCGACACCACGCCCGCGATCCAGTAAGCCCCGGACGTCTGGCCAGGCGAGGCCGACGGCAAGATGCCGGTTGCGAGGCTCCAGGCGATCAGGGCGGCAACGACCAGGAGGCTCCAGTTCAGTCCCACGTGGATGCCAGCGATGCGGCCGAGGCTCAAGTTCTCGTTCACGTCACCCCTGGGCTAATCATGGCGCAACCGACT
>Ga0209526_10002157_pt1 | contig 13253 bp, 10 predicted proteins | sample JacPinW_OM2H0_M1_FD_188566 | JGI IMG/M metagenome (GOLD analysis project Ga0209526, IMG submission 188566) | Forest soil microbial communities from Algoma, Ontario, Canada - Jack Pine, Ontario site 1_JW_OM2H0_M1 (SPAdes) (version 2) | ecosystem: Environmental > Terrestrial > Soil > Boreal... | reverse complement strand
CAATGTTGAAGGCAACATAGGCGAGGCGAGAGTAAATCCAGCACCGGACACTTGCGCGGAAATGACCGTGATGGGCGCACCCGACACTGACAGCGTTACGTTTTGCGTTGCCGTTGCGCCGACCTGCGTTGGGCTAAAACTGATTGTAGCGCTGTTCGAAGTAATCGTTCCCACGATCGGAAGGACCGATTTGCTGCCGGCGACACTGCCGGAGCATCCTGCGATAAGCACCACCGAAACCGCCAACACTGAAACGATTGAATTCGTTCTGCCTGACCAACGGTTTATCCGATTAACCATGCGACACGCATCCCGCCCACAAGAGCTTTCGTGCTCCCAGGATTCCTGAAACGCGAAAATAATGTCTGTGAGCTTTGTTCTCCACGCTTCCCGTGGCAGGGACGGATTTCTACGTGGATGCGCCCACCGTACAACGGTGGGCGTTTCTGCGCTCCTGGCGAGTAGTCGCGTCTTGGTACAGGCTGTCAAGCTGCCCTCGGACTCAGGCCTGCCTTTAGTTCGTTTTTCTTGAAAAATGGCCCCGGCAGGCTCGCTTTCCGGGCCTCGCGGAGCGTCTTCCAGAAGACAACATATTCGAAATGCGGCCTCGAGAAGTGTCCGCGAAGGTTGGTAACGGCACCTTCCCAGAGACCAATTCGGGGAACCGTGAAGAGATCTGTCTGTGCTGTCCAGACCCCCGGCTTATTCGCGAATGCCATGGCATAACCTGCAGAAGCAGTGAGTTCACGAATCTCGGGGGACCAATCGCCATTGGGATATGCGAAAGCGAAGCAACGCCGTCCGATTTCCAGGTTCAATCGTCTGCGCGACTCTATGATCTCTTCGCAGGTCTCCTCCGGTGGGATTCGAGTGAGAATTTCGTGATGGAGTGTGTGCGAACCCAAAAGGAACCCAGATTCGGAGAGCCTGCGTGCCTCCTCCCAACTCATGGTCGAATCCGTGGCCGCGGAATTGTCAAGATTCTTCCCAAAGCCCAATTGTTCCAGTCGTTCAAACAACAGATTGCGTCGACGAGCGGGGAATTGCTTGACGACCTCGACCAATTCGTCTGCCAGCGCAATCGCTTTAATTTCGGGAAGATGGGCACACTCTCTGATCACGTCAAGGAACTCCTTTTCCCGTCGAAGGCGAGTCGCAGCGCGAAAAAACGCGATCAACCTCTCAGGCCAAAAAGGTAGACTCTTGCCCATTTCCTCGGTACAAAGAAAAATCGCCGCCGGCATCGCATGACGGGCAAGAATGCGTTGGGCATACCTCGCGTTATCAACCCAGCCATCATCAAACGTGATGGCAATGGCGATTCGCTGGTCGGTGCGTACCGACTTTTGCGGCGCATCCAGAGGAAAGACCCGATGTTCAGCAGCTAGATACCGAACCATGGACGCAAAAGTCTGCTCACTCATCACCATCCCCGGCGGAGAGAGTGTTGTTCCACGCTCCCGGTCAGGCAGAACACGATGGAGCGTCAGTACCACGGCTCCTTCGTCTGCTCGGATTCCACTCTTGGCCCTAGCCAGAGCGCCGGACATGTGCAGCGCGTAAACCCAGAGATGCCGCACGAGCGAGCGTAGTCGGGAAACCAAACTTCGGACTGTGGTCGAGAGAATCATGGCAATGTTCTAAATCGCTCGCAAACCTCGCCGGTGAAACTGGCGAATTTCTTCAATCGTGGGAAATGTAAAGTAGGTGCTGTCCGCTACGTTTAAAGGCGCGGCTCGCTGTGTGCCGGCATGGAGTTCGCGCAGGACACGGACCATACACCGCGCGCCGTGGCGCTTTGATCGTTTGATGAGATGATCTAAAGATTCGCCAGGTGCGATCTCCAAGGAATCTTGAAACAATGCGCTCCCTTCATCTATTTTCTCGGACATGTAATGGATCGTGATTCCGACGCTTCGTTCTCCGTTAAACATCTGCCAGAAAGTCGGCATCATTCCCCTGTACCGAGGCAGAGGTGCGTGGTGAATGTTGACGCACCCGCGAGGTGGAAGAGACAGCAGGTGCCGTCCTAAGATGTAAGGACAAGCGACCGAAATGATCGCGTCCGCAGCTCTCTCTCGAACGCTTTGCAGGAACTCGGATCCGTTAGGTGTGGGGATTACCGCGTAAGGAATCGAGTAGGACCGGCACAATTGAGCCAAAGTGTCATAGCGTTCTGCGCCACGCCTGCGAGGCATTGGGCTCAAAAGATGCGCTCTTAAGAGCTGTGAACCGATTCGAATTGATCCCGTGATGCCATAGAGCGAAAGCAATTCCCGAAGCAACTGAATTCGCGACCTCTTGCCCATGGCTCGAGATGAGGAGACTCGCAAGACCTCAATCTCCGCCGGACACGCCTGAAAAAATTCCTGAAAGAATGGCAGCACATATAGCGGATCGTCCTGCGTAAGGAACTCGATTCTCATAGCGATTGATTCCTCGACGGTTGCCATACGGTGTACTTCTGCCCTTGCCACAGCCTAATCAGGCTCACCACAGCCGCAGCGTTCAACGTACAAAAGAAGAGTGGAACCCCTAGAACCTTCCAAGTGCGATGGATCGGAGCGACTCTTGCGACCACCGCCAACAAATAAAACAGGATTTGCACGGCGAGAGTAAAAGCAAAAAATGGTCTTACCGCCAACGGAATGTTCGACAGCAGCAGCAACACCAGGAATACAGGCACCAGCCAGCGCAGTACTTTGTGCGAAACCAGTTGAAAACACACCCACGGATGCTTCCACGGCTTGAACAAATCCCGAACGCTTAGCAGTCCACGCATACCGCGGGTCACGACCCGGACTCGCATTGAAAATTCTTCCTCAGTGGATCGTGTGGTCTCTTCGTAGGCCATGGCTTCCGATTCGAAAACGACCTTGAAGCCCTTCTGGATGACCCATAAAGGTTGAACCAAGTCGCTGATGATGTCTGGATTCAGCTCCGTATAGAGATCGCGGCGTACCGAATAAATACAGCCGCAGCAGCCGGTGATCGTGGCGATTCGCGCTTGCGCCCGTTTGATAAAGTTTTCATAATTCCAAAAAGCGATGCTCCCGAGACCGGTGGGAGAGTTACCGGCAGCGTCAAAATAATGATAACGTCCGCTGACGGCGCCGACGCGAGGATCCTGATAGTTAGCTGCCAGCCTGCGAAGCGCCTGCGAATGGTAGATGGTGGTCGCGTCGGAAAATACAAGAATATCGCCGTGCGCCTCTCGCGCCCCGCGGTTCTGGGCATTTGTTTTCCCTCCGCGAGGCTCCGTGCGAATAAGCCTGACGCGCGGGTCTGCTACGAGCCGCACGATCTCGTCCGTGCGATCGGTGGACCCATCGGAAAGTACGAGGACTTCGAGTCTGTCGGCCGGATATTCCAACGATAGGGTCGCGTCAAGTTTTCTTTTGATGCTGGATTCTTCGTTGTGCGCTGCAATCAAGACAGACAACATGGGCTCCCCGCCCGAACGACGCCGTCCTCGAGGACGCAACAGGGATAACCCAACCAGCAGCAACGGATAGCCCAGATACACATAGAAGAGGAGCGCCGCGCTGACCACAAAAATCATTTGAACAGGTTGCCGCATAACTATCGTCCAGCAGCCATGAAAAGACGTTCATAAATATTGGTTAAGTGCGTCATCATCGCCTCATGTGAAAAGCGAGCGTGAACCGTTTCGCGGGCCTCGCGGCCCAGAACTCGCGCACGAGTGGGATCGTCGAGAAGTTCGTCGATCGCGGAACTGAGTGCTGTGGCATCCTCGCTCGGCACCAGGACTCCGCTGCGGTTATGTTCGATGGCCTCGACGTTGCCCCCGACACGCGTGGCCACACAAGGCACGCCAGCCCCCATCGCTTCAATCAGCGCATTCGAAAACCCTTCGCTTCGAGATGGCAGGCAGAAGATGTCGCAGGCAGCCAGAAATCGCCCGACATCCTCGGACGGGCCATAGAGAAGAACGTTACGCGAGATGCCCAATTCGCTAATCAGTTCGTTCAACTCGTTAAAATGAACGGGGTCGTGATTGTCGCCCACGATCACAAACAGCGCTGACGGGTGACTCTTGCAAACGTTTGCAGCCGCACGGAGAAATATATCGATGCCCTTCACTCTTCGAATATTTCCGATCGTTAGGACAATTTCCTTGAAATGTGAAAGACCTAAACGCTCTCGACAGGCATCCCGGCTTTCCAGCGGAAACGACGGGAATTCCACACCGTTATAAACGGTTTCCACGCGTTCCGGCCGCAGATGGTCCACCTCAATGCAGCACCGGCGAACCTCTTCCGAAACCGCAAGCACTCGCGTAAACAGCGGATTCACGAAACGATAGGCGAGAGCGTGTTTGGGGCGCCGAAGGATGCCCATGTCCCTTCGGCTGGACAAAATGATTGGTACTCGGCTGAGGCGGGACACGAGACCGCCCCAAAGGTCGGCGGTTTCGAAGAATGTGTGCACAATGCTGACGCCTTCGCTTCGTATGAAGCGACGCAACTCCAGGGAAAGACGCAAAGCTTGGGCATTGTAGCTCTTGCGCAACGGAAGGACGCGTACGTCGCACGGCATTGATGAGAAAAGACCGCAGTCGATTTGAAACGTGACTACAGAACACCGAAAGCGTTCCTTTGGCAAAGATCGGATCATCTTCACCAGTAAGCGTTCCGCCCCCCCCATCTCCGTCAGTTGATCCACAATGTAGAGCACCCGAACCGGCTCTTGCCGAGATCCGGGCGCGTCCCGCGTTAGTCTGGGTTCCAGCATTGCTTTAGGCACCCCGGCCACTTCGCGTTGCTCATGGCAAGAAAGCGTCGCCATGTCGTAGCTCCTGTATCAGCACACCTTCGGGTTCAGCAATCTCTGCAGCAGCTGCTTCGTCCGTGGACACTTGAGGTTGTTCGGTAAGGATCAGACCACGGACAACTGCCCCCAGAAGCATCCACATCCATCCATCGACTTGAAAGTACGACCAACGGTCGCCGAATAAATTGGCGAGGAACATCCCGACCATTAGCGCAGAGAAACCAAGCCCTACCGAAGCAAGGAAAGGATCCTCCGACTGTCGATACAACTGGTAGCCGAGCGCGAACATTCGCCACAAGACATACAAGAACATCAGCAGGCCGACAGCGCCGGTCTCTACCATAATCTTCAAGTAGTAGTTGTGCGTATCTTTTAAGTCTTCCATGCGTCCCATATAGGCGTACGTCTGAAACCCGGTCCCAAAGAGTGGGTTTGCGGCAATCAAAGCTTCTGTGTCCGCCCACAAATTAACGCGGGTCTGCGCGGACGCGTCCAAAGTGCCACCGCCGTCGCTCTGGTCATAAGTCATCGTGATCCGTTGCTGCACGGATACGGGCAGAAGAGCCTGCCAGCTCACGATCAGCACAGCGACTAAGATCAAAAGCTTTCTTTGATTGACAACGCCAAGGAAGAGCAAACCGCCAAGGACGGCCACGTACCCGCCCCGGGAGAAGGTGAACAGTAAGCAATAAACGCCGGTGAAAATCAGTCCGAGAATCGCCCATTTGAGCGTTCGCTTCAGTTTCATGCCGAGCATTGCGGTCAGAAATAGAAGGCAGGTCGCCTCGAAAGCTGCTAAGCCATTCTCGCCGGCTCCGCCCAGAGGCCCCGCGTCGCGCACGTCATACGAAAAACTGGAAAGATCACGGCTACTCATGGTCCCGTAGAACTCGCGATTCACCATCAGGAAGCACACACCCGCAGTTATCAGGAGGCCGGCAATTTGCTTCTTGGTGCGTATTGCCGACACCGCCGCCAGAAAAAAGAAAAAGAATTCGACATAGTTCTTCCAATCCGAAACACGCGGGTCCGCAGGCGAAATTGGCCAATCAGAACCCAGATAGAACGAACCCCGCCAGAGAGAGGCATAGAGCAACACGCCCCATACTGACAAAAATGCAGTAAGTGGCGTTACCGTCCACTCCGTTCCAGCGCGGCCGGACACGATTCCAATGAACACGCCAAGGAGCACGAAATCGACAAACTTTTCGCCAAATGGGAATGCGTGCAGCATGTGCCGTGTGTTCACAAGAGGAAGGAAAAACGCAAGGTAATAGAGCCCTATCTCGGGGCGCCGCAGAGCTGATACAAGGAAGACCGCGATCGTGGCCAGGTAGAAAGCAAGCGGTTCGAATCCATGAAGGAGATCAAGTATGGAAGTTAGCATCGCTCCGCTCCCCGAGAATCCCCGCTCATAGCGCGCTTTCCTCTCTGCCCATTCGCCGCAGTCCAAATCCGCCAATCAAGCTTCGCATCGCCAATCTCGCCAGTTCGCGTGTTCTTGCATCCAACACTGACAAGATTCCAAAGTAGAGAATCATGCTCAGACCGCCGCGAACAACCAAACTGGGGAACATATGATTGATTTCGAGTCGCGACACGACGAACCAGGTGGCCGCTCCGACCGCGGAATATTTGAGCCATGCCTGCCAGTCCGTCGAGAGTGGCAAGCATCTCTGCGCATAAAACGCGAAAAGCGCGGTCATAACTGCATAGCTGCCAAGGGTGGCAATCGCCGCCCCGAGCAAGCCGATTCGAGGAAGAAGCACAACGTTCAGCGCAACATTAACTACACAAGCGACGATATTGACGTTCATCATCAAGACCGTTTTTTTGTAAATGATCAACGCTGATCTCGGAAACATCGACAACCCATTCAACATCATTCCCAACACGAGAAAGGGCAACAGCCTATGGGCTTCGTAATACTTGGGAGAGGCGACGATGTTGATCGCATCACCGGCGCACACGCTCACACCAACCACAACACCGATGGCGACTAAGGCGAAGTGGTTCATGGACTTGGTAAGGAACATCCGAGTCTGATCTCGGCCCTTCTCAACCCACAGTTCCATCACCAACGGAAACAGCGCAAGAACGAGCGGGGCGCAAAGAGATTCTCGTATGTACCCCGAAATGTTATAAGCCGCCGCGTAGAAGCCCAGTTGTCTGGTACCAAGAAATCCCTTCACGAGAAACCGATCGCCGGAATCGAGGATCAACCAGAAGATTTCAGTGCCCATCATGGGAAAGCCGAAGAGCAAGGCTTGGCGGCAAACACGCCAGTCGAAGGCCGTTAAAGCGAGCAGCCGTTTCCGCCGAAGGTAAGGCACCACCGCTAACACCGCGATCGCCTCGACGGCTACGGTACCCACAAAGAAGACTTCCGGTGAACGATGCCAAGTAAGCAGCAAAAGCACAGTCACGGCGACGCTTGCCGTTTTTGTGACGATCTGCAGGACGTTATAAGCTGTCGTCCGCCCCTCGACCTGCAAAAGATTGGCCACCATCGAGCTGATCGACCGCAAAAAGATAAGTGCCGCGGCAAATCCCAGGAGCAATTGAATCTGGTCACTGATAACGTGACGTGGCACATAGCGAAACACAAGCAGCGCAAAAGGTAGAGACAAGAGGAGACCCAAAAATCCTGCGGTAAGGTAAATCGTCGAATAGTAGCGGCGTAAACTTTCTGGAACCGGGGACACCGCGTACTCCTTGTAGAAACGCTGGACGTAGGTTTGCAAACCGCACTTCGCGAAAACCACTGCAACCGCGATGGTGCTCGATACCAGGGCGATGAGCCCGTACTGCTCAACCGAGAAAATCCGCGCCAAGATGGGGAACGAAATCAATCCAACTATGAACAAGCACACGTTGCCGCCAAGAAAATGGGCGCTCCGCTTATAGAGCATCTGATATTCGGTCGAGGGCTTCTTGTCGCAGGGCTCACTCGCCTTGACGGATTCGTCTGGCCGATGTCCTTCTACCCTTCCGCCATTCTTTTGCTGCAACGCGACTTCCATGGTTAGCTTCGACCTCTGTCTTCGCCCGAATATTCGACGATCCAGCTTGTTGACAATCAGCTAATAAATTGCCGAAGGAAATTCAGCAACCGGATCGCATCGGTTCGCCCCTACCGACTCGAAACGAGTTCCGCGCTTTCGTGCTCATAGGATTGGATGTACTCGCCAAAGAAACAGGGCCAGCAGGAGAGCGATGGCGGAGGTACAGAACACCGCAGCTCTCAGGTATTGGCGATTTCTTTCGCGCTCACTTGCCACGCTGATCGCCGGGATTGTTGCCAGTATCAAAACCGACTGGCCGAGAATCTTTTGCAAGTGTCGCTCGGTTTTCACCGTCGTGAGCATCTGGTCCTTCCCTACAACCAAAACGATGGGCAAGATCCATGACCCCAGGAATGCTGAAACCAAGAGGAGCTTGCGATTGGGTCTGAACGGCCTCTCTGGTATCCGCGCCGCATCCAAAACCGTAAAATTCTCACCCCCATGTTTGCGCTCCAAGTCGGCGGCCATCTCCGCTGAGTACTTCTTGGTAAGGAGAGAACGATACTGTTCTTTGGCAATATCATAGCCGCGGGTCAAATCAGCGTACTGCTGCTCTCGGAGAGGCACAGCATCGAGCCTCGCCTGAAGAGCTGCCGTCTGCAGCTGCATTCGCATCTGCTCCTCTTCCAAGCGGCGCGTCTCGCGAGCGATAGCGCTCAAACGAGCGGCAGCAGCGGTCATCTCTGGTTTGTCCAGTTTGGCTGCCGACGTTGGGTCCATATCCGGAGGCAGCCCCGCAATCTGCCTGTTAATTCGTTCCAAAGCCTGTTCGGCCTCAAGGACCTCGGGATGCCTGGGCATGTATCGCCGCCGCAACTCAGTGAGCCGGTTCTCGGCCCTCAACCGTTCATCCTGGAGCCGCGCGCGGTCCGAGACCGGCATGAAACCGAGTTGAGCGGCACGGGCCGTCTGAGGCAATTCCTCAAGTTCGATTCGCTCTTGCTCGAGCCGGTTCAACGTATCGTTGTTCGCCGAAAAAGTTGCACGCAACTGTGACAATTGAGCGATGTTCGACTGGGTCGCCTCGGGCATCTCTCCGAGGTGCCTCATCTTGAATTCGCGTACCTGAGCCTCTTGTTGCTTGAGTTCATTTTGCGCTGTTGCTAGGCGATTATCGAGAAATGCGGCGGTGTTCTCGGTAAGCGTGGACCGGCTGTTGAGGTTCCAATTGATGAATTCGGCAGCGAGTTCTCTGGTCACCTTCGCGGTTAGGACTGGATCTCGACCTTCATACGTGATGCTAAACGATGCTGGTCCTGAACCGGATGCGCGCTTCACTGTTATCTGAATCTGACTGCGCGTGTAGTCAAGAAGTTGGTCCGTGCTCATCGACTTCCGCAGCTTGGGGTACAGATTGTTTTCGTCCATTACTCTTTGCAGATGAGTTGAGCCTAGAACTTCTTGCGAAATGTTCTGGAGTCTCTCCGTCAGCTCGGACTTCACACTCGCTGGAATCAACTCGTCCGACACTTTCTGCGAATCGACCAAAATTGTAGTCGTCGCCTGGTAAACGTCCGGCAGTAGAGAAATCCCTATGACTGAAACCGCAGTCAGAGCCAGTGCCAGGAAATAGATCATCCAGCGATGGTGCTTGATCGTGGCCCAATACTCAGAAATCTGTTCCGCTGCTCCAGCCTGTTGGGACCTGCTTAACCTATTCAGACTCATGGGTGCTCCGCTTTCCGGGACATTGACGTCAGTCGAAGTGCCATTGTGCCTGTGGCGTTCCTTCCGACGTCCGGTACCTCTCTAAACAAAGCCTCTTTTCGCGGCCGCGCATCGGTCGCAACCCCTTAGAATGCTGCCCTGGGGTTCGGCCGCCATTGCAACATCAAAAAAATCTGATTTCGATCCAACGTCAAGCTTGAAGCGGTCTGGTAGATTCGGCTGTACTGAAGCGACAGTTCGAGAGGCGGGGCGAGTGTCCAATCAACTCGGCCGGAGATAAATTTCCCCTGCGCGTTGTATGAGGTCGGTAGCGTCGGCAGCGAGTTCACCCGGATGTAACCTGCGTCTACACGCGCATCCACCCATGTGCCCAGCTGTCGGGTGATGCCTGCGCCAAACGTTTCTGTCAATCCGCTGCCCAAGGACGAGTGCAGCGCACCACTAGTTGTGCGCGCGGCGTTTAAGTAGCCTACCCAATTCCTCGACAGTCGCGAGGTTAAGGATCCCGAGTACGAGAGCAGAATCGAGTTTGAGCAAGGTGCTGATCCGAACTCCGGGCCGATCCTCCCGGAAAGCAATGTGTCCTCACGGATTTTGTAGGTCGCGCCGAACTGGCCGACATATGTTGTGCAGTCGAGCGGTCCAAAAACATGGACTGCATTGCCGTTTGCCAGTAGGCTCAGGCGGGGTGAAACTGAATGAGTGTAGCCTGCCGCTAAAATGCCGCGATGGATGTGACCGGGAACGCTTCCGGGAACGTTGTTTGCCGGAAAGTTCGCGTAGTTGTAGGTGGTTGAGAGCACGAATACGTCCTGCGGGGTGGGCGTCCAATGTAGACCAACAGAAGCGTTTAAATTGAAATAGCTCGTCGTGGTAAGCAGCAGAATCGAGTCGATATTCACGGCTGCTATGTTGTCGATGGCAATGAAGTTAAACCCACTGAGCAAAGACACCGGGTAGCTTCCATTCGCCACGGAAAGCGAAGTATCCCAACCCGAGTAGCTGTTCACCTCTGTATGTTGTTCTGCCGACACTTGATGGAGGGCCTGTACCCCAATCGGGGTGTTGGCAAAATAGGATACCGTCGGCGCGTACTGAATCACGTATTCTGATTTCGGTGTTTGCCCGAGGAACGCAATCCTCGGAGTCCACAACGTGTAATACACCGCGGTCCTTGTCGGAAGCAGAATAATTCCATCGTCATAACCCTCTGTTAGGTCCATTTGAAACAGGAGTTGAGACTTCTGCATGGTGTCAAGTGAAAACAGGCGATCAGATCCCAGGCCCATATACAACCGACCAGCTGGCTTTGGAGGTCCGCCGAACGGGTTCGACGAATCTACTGCCTTCGTGATCGGTGGGGCCGAATCGCCATCCTGCTGAATGGAAGACGAAGAATCCTGTGCGGATGCAAACGCGCTAGTCACAACTGCTAGCATCGCGAGAGTCGCAGTCCGCACAAACTTCGTGTTTTTCGGATTCATAACTCCGCCTCACGGAACGACGACCGTATCTCCCGGCTGCAATTGGATATCCTTAGCCGATTTCTTACCCTTCATTAGGTCGTTATAGGGAAACGGTATCTTGTCCTGGTTTCGCAGGACAAAGATCCCCTTTCGGTTCGCGTAGATCGTCGTGCCGCCCGCTTTAGCAAGGATCTGCAGCACGGTCATCGGCGTAAGAAGTGGGTAAGCATCCGGGCGCTGAACCGCACCCGTCACGTACACAGACTTACTGCGTACATCGACCACGGTTACCGTAACCTGTGGGTCGACTAGGTAAGGCTTTAGGCTCTCTGTCAGTTCCTGTTGAACCTGCAGAGGTGTCTTGCCGCTGGCCCTAACGTCGTTTACGAACGCCAATGAAATCATTCCGTCCGGACGCACGATTGCGGTCTGGGACAGCTCCGCCTCTTTGTAAACATTGATACGCAGGAGGTCAGCTTCACCAATAATGTAAACCTTCGGATCGACAGTCGGCCGGACACCTTCCGCCTTTGTGGAACCGGCTGACTCTGTCCCAACGTCGCTATGACCCTTTCCATTCGCATGGGAGAGTAGCGGCTCTTGCGCAAAGCACCAGGAGCCGGCCAACAGGGCCGATCCCAACGCCGCGCTGATTCTTAACTTACTCATGGTTTCCCTCCGTGTTACCAATCTTTCGGCTGCCTTGATCGCCTTCGGAAAAGACTTCTTCGATGGAGTTGCCTGGCATTTCGCCTCTTTTAGCTCGAAATTCCCGTCAGCGCGCACCACGGCCGATTAGCATCACTTTGCCCGTCTCAAACAAAATCGCCAGATCCAAGAAAACCGAGAGGTGCTTGATGTAGAAAAGATCCAGTTCGAGCTTGACCTTCGACTCATTGACGGTAGATCCATAGCGGTAATTGATCTGCGCCCATCCAGTGATTCCTGGGCGAACTGAATGCCGCTGATCGAAGTACGGGATGTTTCCTAAGAGGAGTTTGCAAAAGTGTGGCTGCTCAGGTCGGGGCCCCACAAGGCTCATTTCTCCGCGAAGCACGGTTATGAGCTGAGGAAGCTCGTCGAGCCGGTATTTTCGAAGAAACGATCCAACTCGCGTAATTCGGCTGTCAGTCGCAGTTGCCCAAGCGGGCCCCCCGGCTTCCGCATCTTTTCGCATGGACCTAAACTTCAGGATTTCGAATTCCTTGCCGTTGAGGCCCACGCGTTTCTGCCGGAACAGCAACGGTCTACCGGTTTCGAGCCAGATGGCGACTGCCGCGGCCGCCATCAGAGGCCAGGTGAGAAATAACCCAAGGAGAGCAAAAATAACGTCAAGCAAGCGCTTGGCAACAGTAAGAAATTTGGACTTACGGAAGCCGTCGGAAAGAATGAACCAACTGGGCGACAAACGTTCCAGCAAGATGCGGCCAATGAGCCGCTCGTAGCAACCTCGGGCGTCTTCAATGCGAATCCCTGCCATTTTCAGGTGTAGCAAATCGTCAACCGGCATCGTGCCGCGGCGCTCCGACATAGCGAGCACGATGCGGTCGACCTTGTAGGACTCCACTACCTGTTGCAACTCCGCGATCCCGCCAATAATCCCGGGATTGCTCAAGGACGTTCTCAAGTCTTCTCCCCGTTCGTCGAGGAAACCAACCACGTGGGTAGCTAGTTGGGGGCGCCTCTGGGTTTCTTGTGTGAGGGCGATGCCGATAGCGTCCGTACCGAGTATGAGAACGCGCTCAGCACGCTGTTTCAGCGCGCCTGTGTGTTCTAGGATCAACCTGGCGCCCAGCATAGAGGTGAACACGATGGGCGCCGCTATTGCTGCCACCATTCGGCCGAAACTCACAATCGGAAAGAGGTAGTAGAACAATGCGATCGCAGCGGAAGCGATGACTAGTGCGCGGAGAAGCCGGACGAACAGTTTGGTCAGCTGACGTAAAACCTGGTAGTCGTACAAGCCATTGTAGTGAAGTGAAGGAATGCAGAACATAACGACTACCGTGAACCGCAAGACCGTGCGAAAGCCGTCGAATCGCCCTGGCAGGATCGCAGCCACTAGAACGGCTGCGACGATAACTCCCACGTCGCTCAGCAAAAGCCACAGAGTCCGAGCAGCGACTTTTTGCCCTCCTATCTTCATTGGCTACTCGATGTCTCTAGAACTCATCTCATAATGCCTCAGGAGGATCACTGCGCATGCAAGTTGAGCCATCCCGAGGAAATTCTCTGGGTAATATTCCCAGCGAATGACGAT
>Ga0209526_10002156_pt1 | contig 13254 bp, 9 predicted proteins | sample JacPinW_OM2H0_M1_FD_188566 | JGI IMG/M metagenome (GOLD analysis project Ga0209526, IMG submission 188566) | Forest soil microbial communities from Algoma, Ontario, Canada - Jack Pine, Ontario site 1_JW_OM2H0_M1 (SPAdes) (version 2) | ecosystem: Environmental > Terrestrial > Soil > Boreal... | reverse complement strand
CAACAGCGCCGGCTGCCGCCAGCATCGGCGCCAGCCCGCGCGCGATCGGATAGGCCACTGTCATGTCCGACTGCTCGAAGGACTTGATCAACGCCAATAAATACACGCCGTGTATCACGGTGGAGGCGATCAGCCAGTGCCAGGCATTCGTCGGCAAGGGCACCAGCAATGCAGCTGGCGCCAACATCAAGGCACTGAATCCGTCGATGAGAGCTCGACCAGACATTTTGTCCTTGCCCGCCTTCATGATGGCGTTAACCACGGCATGAGCGAGGCCGGATATGAGAATCAGAATCGAAGCTGTGTTTTCCACTAGCCGCTGCGCTTCAAGCGTGCGCCGGCGTATAGTCTTAGGCAGAGGAAAAACCCGTGAATGTAGGCTCCATCATGACGGCGCGAGTCGTTACTGTCGAAATGGACGACCGGCTCGAGGTCGTCAGGGAAATATTCGACCGTTTGAATTTTCATCATCTTCTGGTGATCGATGAGCGCAAAAAATTGGTCGGTGTTGTTTCGGATCGGGATCTACTCAAAGCCTTGAGTCCCAACGTGGGCAGCGCCGCCGAGACAGCGCGCGACCTTGCGACTCTCAATAAGCGCGTGCACCAGATTATGAGCCGAACTCTCTTCACCCTGCATCCGCATGCCGCCGTTAACCAAGCGGTGCAATTATTCCTAGATCAGCGAATTTCGTGCATTCCTATCATAAATGATGAATTCAAACCCGTCGGCATCTTGAGTTGGCGCGACGTGATGAAATCGCTGCTGGCGGAGCACAAGCCCGACTAGGAGCTCCTAGGGCTTCGACACCGGCAGCCTGGGCAGCGGCTCAGCGATCTCCGCCGCGAAGTAAGCCATCATGGCGAGAACCGCGACCTGTCGGCGGATATTCTCCGGCTCGACCTTATCCAACGTGTCTGCTGCGGTGTGGTGATAATCGAAGTAGGTTCTCGTATCGACGATGGGTGCCAAAGTCGGCACACCGCCTGCATCCAGAAATTGCAGATCAGAACCGGCTGCTTCATCCCGGTGGTCCAAAATGCTGGCACCCATGGCGTTTAGCGAGGCCATGAGCGGCGCCAACTGACGCAATGACGCCGGAGGCACATGCGCGGAAACGCCCAACGGCTGTCCCGCTCCGTTGTCGCTCTCGATCGCGGCAATGTGCCGTGCGAGCGTGGGGTTGTTCAATTTGAAATAGGTTTGGCCGCCGGCGCTGCCATTTTCCTCGCTCATCCAACCGACGAAGCGGATGGTCCGGCGCGCATGCAATCCCAGTGACTGCAGCAGGTGCACGGCCCCCATGGCTGAAGCAACACCGGCACCGTCGTCAATCGCGCCCTGAGCCAGGTCCCAAGAGTCCAAATGTCCCGAAACGATGACAATTTCCTCGGGGCGTTCACGCCCCGCCCAATCCGCGATGACATTGTGGCTGTCTGCGTCGGGCAGTGTTTGCGGCGATAGCTTGATGCGCAAAGTGACCGGACCTTCGGCAGCGAGCCGCGCTATCCACATCGCATCCTCGGCACTGAGCGCAGCGGTGGGAATTTTCGGCAGCTTAGGATCGTATTGCATCACGCCGGTGTGCGGCAGCCGGTAGTTGGCCCCTCCCACGGATCGAATCAACGCCGCCACGGCGCCCACCTCTGCGGCAGCGCTGGCGCCCCGTACGCGGTACGCAACCCCTTCTCCGTAAGCGCTTCCGGCCCGCCCGTTTTGCGCCAGGGTCTCATTGAAGGGTACGTCGAATAGCACGATCTTGCCGCGTGCCTGCCCTTCTCGAGCGCGCAGTTCGTCAAAGCTATGGACCACCAGAACCTGCGCGGAAACGCCCTGTACCCCCGTTGCCACCGAGCCGCCCAAGGTTGTTAGATGCAGACTCTGCGTGATGCCGGCGGGTCGCCCGGGATACTCGATGATTTCGCCTTGTTCCTCGCCGCGTACCCAGTGCGGCACCTTCACCGGCTGTAAGGAAACGGTCAAACCGCTGGACCGCAAGGCGGCGGCGATTTGTTGCACGGCGGCCTCCGCCTGCGGCGAACCGCTTATTCGCGGACCGATCTTGTCGGAAAGATCTGCCAGGCGCCCATAAGCCCATTGATCCTTGACGCCCGCTTCGCGAATTTGATCCAAGGCTGCTCTCATGGCGGCGTCAGAGGCGCTGGCTTCGGCCAGCGCGGCGCACGGGATGATGGCGCTGATCGTGGAGATCGTGATGAGCGCGGCTCGCAAGGCAGTCATGTGTGTTGGCATGCAGCTGTATAGCTGACGCCTTCGTTTAAGTTATTAACTTATTTTAACAATTCAACCACGGGTGGTTAACCGCTCCAAGCCCAGCGTAGGCGATAAATGAAGAACACTCGATTGCTGCGGGCGCTTTGGGGCTGCGCGTTGCTGGCGCTGGCGGCGTGCAGTGTCGGTCCGGCCTATAAACGACCGGACATCCCCTTGCCCGCACAATGGCGCGACGCACCCGAGCAAGAAGCCTCCGCGGTGTGGCCAAATTCAGATTGGTGGCATGGGTTTGGCTCCGAGACGCTGGATGATCTGATCGGCCAGGCTCAGCGCAACAATGACGATCTGGCCGGGGCAATCGCTCGCATCCGAGAGGCTGATGCCCAGGTTCGCATCGCCGGAGCCCCGCTTCTGCCGTCGTTGGATTTCGATGCCAGTGCCACGCGTCAACACGCGAGACTGACCAGCCTCGGCAACACAACGACCTTTAATACGTTCAATACCGAATTCTTCGCCAGCTATGAATTGGATTTTTGGGGCAAGAATCGCGCCTCGTTGCCCGCCGCGCGCGCAACCGCGCTTGCCAGCCGATACGATAAGGAAACCGTGGCGCTGACTGTGATCAGCAGTGTGGCAACCACGTACTTCCAAGCGCTTGAATTTCGGGACCGGCTTCAAGTCGCGCGCAGCAATCTCGCCAACGGCGAACAAATCCTGCACGGTTTTCAGTTGGAGCAGACGGCTGGCATCGCCACCGGGCTGGACGTGGCGCAGCAAGAAACCACGGTTGCCCTGCTCCGGGCGGCGATACCGCCCTTAGAACAGCAATTTCGACAAACGGTCAACGCCTTGGCGGTGTTGATCGGCAAAACACCGGAAGACATCGCTGTGGATACCGGGACCCTCACCTCTTTGACGATACCGCCGATCGTCGAAGGGCTTGCTTCGCAGCTATTGTCGCGCCGCCCGGACATCGCCGAGTCTGAGCAGCAGTTGATTTCGGCCAATGCGAATATCACCGTTGCGCGCGCCGCGCTGTTCCCGAATATCCAGCTGACGGCGAGCGGTGGGTACGTGAGTCCGGCGCTCGCTTCGCTTATCAGCCCGGCCGGGCGCATTTGGGCTTTGTCCGCTGGGCTTACCCAACCCATATTTCACGGCGGCGCCCTGCGGGGTCAGGTCCAGTTCAGCAATGCGCGCTACGCCGAATTATTGAGCGCATATCACAAGACTGTTATCTCCGCCTTCAGCAATGTGGAAAATGCTTTGGTCGCTGCACAACAAACGACGGAGCAACAGCTGCGGCAGCAGGAGGCGGTGGAGAAAGCGCGTCGCGCCTTTCAGTTTGCCGAGACTCAGATGTCGGCGGGAACGGCGAACATATTGACGGTTCTTAATACCGAAAATGCCTTATTCAGCGCACAAGACGAGCTGGTCCAGATCCAATTCTTACATCTGCAATCGCTGGTGAATTTGTTCACCGCGCTTGGCGGCGGATGGCAACGGGGGTGAATGAACAGATGAAGCGACTTTCGAGCCTCCAAACTCGCGTGCTGCTCGGTGGGCTTGCTCTGACAGTCTTGGTAGTATTTGCGTGGCGCACCTTGGTTCACAAGCCGCGCGATACCGCGGCGCATGCCGCGCCCGCGATTGCCGTCGACACTGCCGCAGTGAATCATGCCGACGTGCCGGTTTATCTAGAAGGTCTTGGCACGGTGCAAGCCTATTATACGGTGACCGTGACCGCACGGGTCGATGGCGAGCTGCAGAAAATTGCATTCACGGAAGGTCAGACAGTTCACAAAGGAGACCTGCTCGCGCAACTCGATCCTCGCCCCAATCAGGCCGCTTTTGAGCAGGCGGTAGCCACCAAAGCCAAGGATGCGGCGCAGCTGGCGAATTCGAAGCGTGATCTCGATCGCTACACTTTGCTCCAGCCTGAGAATTTGGCGAGCAAGCAAACAGTGGATACGGCACGAGCTGCCGTCGATCAGCTCACGGCCCAAGTGCAGGTTGATCAAGCCATCGTCGATAATGCCCGCACCCAGCTGGACTATACCCGCATCACTTCGCCGATCAACGGCCGCACCGGCATTCGCTTGATTGATCCGGGCAACATCGTTCATGCCGCAAGCGCCGGCGGAATCGTTATGGTCACGCAGGTCCAACCGATCTCGGTCATTTTCACGCTGCCTGAGGAGGACATGAGTGCCGTCGGCTCGGCACTCGCCGCGGGTCCTGTGCCGGTAACGACCCTGTCCCGCGATGGAAAAACCGAGCTCGACGAAGGCACCCTCACGCTCATCGACAATATGATCGACCAGGCCACCGGCACCGCGAAGCTCAAGGCCACATTCAACAATGCACGCAACACGCTCTGGCCTGGCCAATACGTGAACGCTAAGGTTTTGGTGCGCACCGAGCGCAACGTGCTGACGGTGCCGAGTTCAGCGGTACAACTGGGACCGAATGGCCCATTCACTTATGTGGTCAAAAGCGATTCCACGGTTGAGATGCGGCCCTTGACCATCGGCACGGAAAGCGGCGGCATGACGGTGATCAAGAGCGGCCTCTCCTTGAACGAACACGTGGTGACCAGCAATCAATATCGCCTGCAGCCGGGAGTCCTTGTGCGCGACAACGCTGCCAATGCGTCCGGTGCAAATGCGGTCGCCGGGACCAATGCGGCGGCGCCGAACAAGACCTCATGAGTATCTCGGAACCCTTTGTCCGCCGGCCAATCGCCACTTCGCTGCTCATGGGCGGCATTTTTCTGCTGGGCCTCGTCGTATTCCCGTTGTTGCCGGTGGCGCCCTTGCCGCAGGTGGACTTCCCAACCATTTCAGTATCCGCGTCGCTGCCGGGTGCCAGCCCGGAAACCATGGCCTCCTCGGTTGCGACACCGCTGGAAACTCAATTTGCGCAGATCTCCGGCCTTGCGCAGATGACCTCGACCAATGCGCTTGGCTCGACGCAAATCACCTTGCAATTTGACCTGAATCGCAACATCGATGCCGCGGCCCAGGACGTGCAGACTGGTATCGATGCCGCGGGCGGCCAGCTGCCAAAAAATCTACCCACGCCGCCGACTTATAAAAAGGTCAATCCTGCGGACTCACCCATTCTCCTGCTTTCAGTCCACTCAGATGTGCTGCCGGTCATTAAGGTGGACGACTATGCAGAAAACATTCTGGCGCAGCAGATATCCCAGATTCCGGGCATTGCGCAGGTCAGCATCGGCGGTCAACAAAAGCCAGCCGTTCGCGTGCAAATCGACCCGACCAAGCTGGCCGCGTTGGGCTTGCAAATGGAAGATGTTGCCAGCGTGATTACCGCGGCCACGGTCGACGCCCCTAAAGGATCGATCAACGGTCCCACGCGCAGCATGACGATTTACGACAACGACCAGCTGCTGAAAGCCGCCCCCTGGAATGATGTAGTCGTTGCCTACAAGAATGGCGCGGCAGTGCGCATTCGGGACATCGGTGTTGCCGTCGATGGCCCGGAGAACCGGTTGATAAGCGCCTGGCAGAATGGCCGCAGCGGTATTTTGCTGCTAATTTTCAAACAGCCGGGGGCCAACGTGATTGAGTCGGTAGCACGCGTGCAAGCGCTGCTTCCGCATGCCCTCGCTTCAGTGCCGCCTTCGATAAAAGTCGATACAGTCGCCAACCGCACGACCACCATCAAGGCCTCGGTCGAGGATGTCGAGATCACCTTAGGGATAACCATCGTACTGGTGGTGATGGTGATTTTTGTGTTTCTGCGCAATGCCTGGGCAACCATCATTCCCGGCGTCACCGTACCCCTCGCGCTGCTGGGGACGGCGGCGATGATGTACGTGCTCAACTTCAGCTTGGATAACTTGTCGCTAATGGCGCTCACCATCGCGGTCGGCTTCGTCGTTGACGATGCCATTGTGATGCTCGAGAACATTTATCGGCACATCGAAGCAGGCTTGACCCCGCTCGAGGCAACGCTCAAGGGCGCCGGCGAGATCGGTTTCACCATTCTGTCCATCAGCGTGTCGCTCATTGCGGTATTCATTCCGTTGCTTCTGATGGGCGGCATCATTGGCCGATTGTTCCGCGAATTCGCGATCACCATGACGATGACCATCGTTGTTTCCGCGTTTGTCGCCCTGACGTTGTCGCCCACCATGTGCGCGCTATTTTTGCGCGATGAAAAGCATGCCAAGCACGGCAAAGCCTACATGGTGGTCGAACGCGCCTTCGATAAAGTCTTGGCAGGCTATACGCGCGGACTAGATTTCGTGCTGGATCACAAGCGAGCGACGCTCGCGACATTTCTCATCACTCTCGCCGCCACCGTGGTGCTGTATGTCTACATCCCCAAAGGCTTTTTCCCGCAACAGGACACGGGCATCATCTCCGGATTGACTGACGCCCCGCAGGACATTTCCTTCGATGAAATGGTACGGCGCCAGCACGCCGTAATCGATGTGGTGTCCCGCGATCCAGATGTCGCCAGTTACGGCACCAGCATCGGCGGTAATCGGCCGCTCAACACGGGATGGGTCATGTTGGGCTTGAAGCCCCGCAGTGAGCGCAGCTCCAGCGCGGATGAGATCATTACCCGGCTGCGGCCCCAGCTTGCGAAGGTACCGGGCATCCAGTTGTTTCTGCAGGCAGCGCAAGATCTCAATGTCGGCGGCCGCACCTCGCGCACGCAGTATCAGTACACGGTGCAGGACTCGAACATCGAGGAGTTGAATGAATGGGCACCAAAGCTGCTCGAGGTCTTGAAGAACCTGCCGGCCTTGCGCGATGTGGCCTCAGATCAGCAAACCAGCAGCGGAATGCTGTCCCTTGAAATCGACCTCGATCAGGCAGCGCGATTCGGCATTCAACCGCAGGCCGTCGATATAGCGCTTTACGATGCCTTCGGGCAGCGCCAGGCAGCCCAGTTCTTCACCCAAGCCAACAGTTATCATGTGGTGCTGGAGATCACGCCATCGCTGCAAGGCGATCCGGAATCGTTGAAGAAGCTGTATCTGAAATCGCCCTTGACGGGTCAGATGGTGCCGCTATCCGCAATGACGAAGTACGACACGCATCATGTGACCTACTTGTCGATAAACCACCAGGGGCAGTTTCCGGCGGTCACTTTATCTTTTAATCTGGCGCCCGGTGCCGCGCTCGGCGATGCGGTGGATGCGATCAACCGCGCCTCCTTGCAGATGCACTTGCCTGCCACCATCACTGGCAATTTCCAAGGCACCGCACAGGCGTTCCAAAGTTCCCTGAAGAGCCAGCCCTACCTGATTCTGGCGGCATTGGTGGCCGTGTACATCATTCTCGGCATGCTCTACGAGAGCTATATTCATCCGCTGACCATTCTCTCCACTCTGCCCTCGGCCGGCGTGGGCGCACTCCTGGTGCTGTTCATATTCCATATCGAACTCTCGGTGATCGCCTTGATCGGCATCATTTTGCTGATCGGCATCGTGAAAAAGAACGGCATCATGATGGTGGATTTCGCGCTGCAGGCGGAGCGGGAACAACATCTATCGCCGCATGACTCGATCCGGCAAGCCTGTTTGATGCGATTTCGCCCCATCATGATGACCACGATGGCGGCCCTCTTGGGGGCACTGCCTTTGGCACTCGGACACGGCACGGGCTCCGAGCTGCGCCAGCCGCTGGGTTACACCATGGTGGGCGGTCTCATCCTGAGCCAGGCGCTGACGCTGTTCACAACGCCGGTCATCTACCTTTACTTGGATGAATTCAGCGCTAAGATGCGCGGCCGGCGCCAGAAGAAGCGCGCCGAAGCGGCATTGGCCGCTCCGCCCGCCCCGCTCGGAGATCATCCATGAAGATTCTTCTGGTCGAAGACAACGAGCGGGTGACCCAGTTCGTGATCAAGGGCCTGCAAGAAGCGGGACACACCGTCGATCACGCGGGCAATGGACGCGACGGCATGTTCCTGGCCGCGAGCGAGCCGTATGATGTCATCATCATGGACCGCATGCTCCCTGGCGATATTGACGGTCTTGCCATCATCGAAGTGCTGCGCAAAGCCGGCAAGCGCACGCCCATCCTCATCTTGAGTGCCCTATCCGAAGTGGACGATCGCATACGCGGCCTGCGCAGCGGCGGCGACGACTATTTGACCAAACCTTTCGCCTTCGGCGAATTGCTGGCGCGCATCGATGCTCTGCATCGACGCGCCGAAGGCATCAACCACGAAACCCCGCTGGTGGTGGGCGACTTGCACATGGATACCTTGACGCGCAAGGTTACTCGGGGCGACAGGCCGATCACGCTGCAGCCGCGTGAATTCAAGCTGCTCGAGTATCTGATGCGCCACGCCGGACAAGTGGTGACGCGCACCATGCTGTTGGAAAATGTCTGGGACTACCACTTTGACCCGCAAACCAACGTGGTCGACGTGCACATCAGCAAGCTGCGCCAGAAAATCGACGCGGAGTTCGAGCGTCCGCTGCTTCGCACCGTGCGCAATGCCGGATACACGGTGACGGCAAGTGACTAGCATGATGCGCTCCTCTGCGCTGTCGCTGGCGTTGGGCTATGTCGCGCTGGGATTGACCGCGTTGGTGTTGTTCGCCGCGCCGCTGTGGTACGCCTGGCAAATCACCATTCAAGACGAGCGCGCGGAAATTCTGCAGGCCGATGCGCAGCGCCTCACCGATTTATACCGGCGCAACGGCGCCGATGCATTGAAGAGCTTCATCGATGCACGCGTCGGCATGCAAATCGTCGGGGAACGAATTCTCCTTCTAACCGATGCCTCGATGCACCCGCTGGCCGGCAACCTGCAGGAATGGCCAGCCACGGTGCCGGCGAAGGCCGGCGACTATTATGTCCGGGTGCAAGTCAGCGACCACGGCAATCAAAACGCCCTGGTGCATGTCGCCATGCTCGGTAATTACAATCTGTTGGTCGGCCGAGACAATGCCCTGTTTCAACCCCTGCAAACTCGATTTTGGTACGGGCTGACCGCGGCTGTTGCCGTGCTGTGTATCGCCGGTTTGCTGGTGGGGCTCATCACGCGCCGGGCATTGATGTCGAGGGTGAACAGCATCCGCCAGACCGTGTCGGCGATCATCCACGGCGATCTGAAGCACCGGCTGCCCACTCATCTCAACGACGATGAACTCAACACGCTGTCGCGCACGATCAACGGCCTGCTCGACCAGATCGAGCTGCTCGTGCATGGGGTGCGTAATGTGTCCAATTCCATCGCGCATGACTTGCGTACGCCTCTGGCGGAATTGCGATCGAGGCTGGAGGAGCTGTCCCTGATACGGCCTTCCACAGAGGAAACCTACACCGAGATCGACGGCGCGGTGACGGATGTCGACCGTGTCATTCGAATTTTCGATGCACTGCTACGGCTCGCGGAAATTGACGCCGGCATGCGCCGCTCCGGCTTCGTGCCATTCGATGTCTCCGACCTGGCTGCCAATGCGGTTGAGTTTTACGAACCGGCCGCGGAACTCAAGAATATCGACCTTAAGTTTCGGTCGAACGGACCGCTGTGGGTGTCCGGCGACCCGGTGCTTCTCGCTCAAGCCTTGAGCAACCTCATCGACAACGCACTCAAATACGCACCGCAATCCGGCACCATCGAGGTGGCCATACAAAAGCTCGAGGGGAGCGCCGAAATCTCCGTCGCCGACAATGGTCCCGGAATCGATACGCTGGAGAAAGCCAAGGTGGTGCAGCGGTTCTACCGCGGCGATGCAAGCCGCGGTACCCCGGGGGTGGGTCTAGGGTTAAGCCTTGTCCAAGCGGTGGCGAAGCTGCACGGCAGTGCGCTTGAGCTCAAGGACAATGATCCGGGCCTGAAAGTCGTGCTCACGCTGGCCGTGGATGAGTCGAGTGCGGCGGCGCGCGAGACCGCACCCAAACCCGCCGCAGACGCCGCTATTGCAGCACCGTCAACCTTGGCCTCTTTGCCTTAAAGTTCCGGATACTCATCAGCTGCGCGAAAAAAAGCCCAATGGCTGTAGCCGCGATTGCTTAATCTAGCTGCATGAACCGACGAATTGCAGCTCTATTCCCAATTCTGATCGACGTACTCGCGTTTTGTGCGCTGATCGGCTCGGGTTTGTCGCTTCGGGCAGCGAATGCTTACGCCCTCGCTATCGGAGTAGTCTGCAGCGCCCTTTGGCGTTGGCGAACTCAAGATAACCTCGAGCGCGATACATGGGGTTGGTTACGCTTTGGGATTACCGCGCTCCTGGCACTTTTCCTGCGCGCCGGCGTACTAGCGCTCCTTACGCAACGCTGGGGTTGGGCGCCGCAGTTCGCGATCTTCTTTGCCGTCGCTTTAGGGGTAGCGGTCAGTGCACCGCTACTCTCCTGGCGCAACTTCAGCCTCGGACTCATTGTGTATTCTATGGTGCTGCGCTTGCTCTATGCAGGCTCCGTCGAACTGCTGCCCGAGGAAACGTATTACTGGAATTATTCCCGGCATCTGGACTTCGGATATCTCGATCATCCGCCGATGGTGGCTTGGCTGATAAGGCTCGGCACCGCTGTGTTCGGACAGACTGAATTCGGCGTGCGCGCCGGCGCGCTGTGCTGCGGTGCCATCACCTCGCTGTTCATCTATCGATTGTCGCGCAACCTGTTCGGGCAAGCAGCGGCGTTGGCTGCACTGCTTCTGGTGCAAGCGTTGCCGTTCTTTTTTCTCGCAGGCTTTCTGATGACTCCCGACGCCGCGCTGACCGCGGCTTGGGCCGCGTCACTCTACTTTCTCGAACGCGCGTTGATTGCACACCGTCCCCGCGCCTGGTGGCTCGCCGGCGTCTGCTTAGGGTTGGGTATGATCTCCAAGTACTCCATCGCGCTGCTCGTGCCGGTCACCCTGGTATTTATGGTGTGGGACCCGGCAGCGCGCCGCTGGTGGCGCCGGTCGGAGCCGTATGTCGGGGCGCTGCTTGCTCTGTTGATTTTTTCTCCCGTCCTCATCTGGAACGCACAGCACGATTGGATCTCTTTTGCTTTTCAGACATCGCGTCGACTGGCGGAGACCCCGCAATTCGCGCTGCATAAGCTAATCGGGTCCATCATTGTATTGATCACGCCCACCGGAATCGTGGCGCTCGCCGCGGTGCTGCTGAGTCGGCGTGCGGGCGCTTCGGATGCGTCCGATCCGGCGCGCCGCTGGCGCTTCATCCACCTCGCCATTCTTATTCCCCTGGCCGTGATCGTCGCGTTCAGTTTGCGCCATGAAGTGAAACTCGACTGGAGCGGGGCATTGATGACGGCGGCGCTGCCGGCCTTGGCGTGCACCATGATCGCGGATGCCACTCTGCAGGGTTTTGCCAGAAGGCTTCGCGGCGCGTGGATGCCCACGCTTGTCATCATGCTGCTGGTGTATGGGGCCGGCCTGCACTACTTGGTGCTTGGGCTCCCAGGTGTTGGCTACGGCAAGCACATCGAAGTTGTTCCCGTCGGCTGGCGCGATCTGAGTTCACGCATCTTGGGACTAGCCGACTCTTATCGGCGCGATAACGGCATGGAGTTGCTGATCGTCGGCATGGATCGCTACGCGATTGCGAGCGAGTTGGCCTTTTATGGCGGTGCGCATCGCCCGGGCGGCCTCGAGACGGCGAACAGCTATCTTTTTGGCGGAATGGGCCTCATGTACAGCCTATGGGTGCCGCCGCAAGCGCAAGAGCATCGTAATCTGCTCCTGGTCGCCTGGAGCCCTCAGGAGCTTGAGGATAAAGCGATCGCCGCGCAGGTAGCAGACTTAGGGCCCATCGTCGATGAGGTATTGGCCCGCAACGGCGTGATCATCCGCCATTACTATCATCGTTTGGCTTTCGACTATAGACCTGTCGGGGCACGGGGCGAATGACCTAAGATGGCGGCTATGAGCGTTAACTTTTCGCGCCCGAGCGCCTTGGCGGTGGGGGTGTTTCTGTTGCAAGGGTCCTTAGGCCTGGCGCAGACCCCTGAACAAAAGCAGATGTGGGATGCGCAGCGCGCAGCGTCGCAGGCCGATGCAAAGGCCAAGGCCGAACAATTAGCAGCGCAACGTGCGGCGCGCAAGGCCGATCCCATGGCGTGGGTGCATACGCTCAACCCGTTAGCTGCCGGAGGCTGGCAATTCAGGGCCGTCGCGCCGGATGGTTCGTGGGCCAGCTTTAGCACCGAGCATCAAATGAAGCGCTCGGGTCGCTTCATAACGGTGTGGCTAAGAGAGGAATATCCCGAACCGCAGCGAAGCAGCAGCGGTGACATCTACTTGAGCTATGTGGAAAAAATCCAATACGACTGCGCCAATGAGCGGGCTCGCGCCTTTTTGATAATCTACTATTCGGAAAACAACATTACCGGCAGCGAGACCAGCGAAGCAACCGACGTCAAACAAGCCGCCTGGATCCCTATCGTGCCAGGCACCCACAGTGAAAGCGTATATCAATGGGCATGCGATCTCGCCGCCGGCAAGGCGCACTAGCCTCAGCCTAGGCAAATGGTCGCCACCAGCAGCCGTGTTCTATCGGCACAGGGGCCGATCAAGATGTCGATTTCTCCGGGCTCGAATACCTCTTCAAGGTCCATTCCGAGAAACTTGAGCTCCGAAGCGCGCAGCGAGAGACTGACCGTACCCTTCCTGCCCGGTGCCAATGTGATCTGACCGAACCCTTTCAGCTCCAACTTTGGTCGCGAGACGCTGGCAACCTTGTCATGCGTGAACAAGAAAACGGTTTCCTGCGCCTCGCGCGTGCCATGGTTCACGACGTCCACTTGCACGGTCACGGCGTCTTCGATGCCGAGCGTGGCAGAGGAGAGGCGCAGGTTGGAAAACTCGAACCGACCGTAGGTGAGGCCAAATCCAAAGGGAAACAAAGGTTCATTGGCGACATCGAGATACTTGCTGGTAAAATGATCGTTCGGGTCCGCAACGCGCCCTGAAGAGCGTTGGCCGAAGAAAATCGGAATCTGTCCCGTGGCGCGCGGCCAGCTTACGGGAGTGCGCCCGCTTGGGCCCACATGGCCCAGCACCACGTCGCCG